>Ga0213872_10002632_pt1 | contig 10436 bp, 9 predicted proteins | sample VelepicomBERX_R2_FD_160071 | JGI IMG/M metagenome (GOLD analysis project Ga0213872, IMG submission 160071) | Rhizosphere microbial communities from Vellozia epidendroides in rupestrian grasslands, the National Park of Serra do Cipo, Brazil - RX_R2 | ecosystem: Host-associated > Plants > Roots >... | reverse complement strand
CAGCCAGAAGCCGGCGTCGTTCACATGGGAAAGGATGAGCGAACCCGAGCCCGTTGCCAGGACCAACAGTTCGCGATTTACTGTCGTGTCATTCTGGATCAGAGGAGCGACGATCCCGGCTCCGGTGATTGTAGCCACCGTGGCAGATCCCGTGGCGACACGCACGACAGCCGCAGCAGTCCAAGCCAATATCAGCGGAGAAAGGTGTGCACTCGCCGCCCATTGACCGATGACATCGGCTACCTTGGTCTGGAGTAACACTTCCTTAAATCCTCCGCCAGCGCCCACAATCAGGACGACCGCAGCGGTTGGCTCCAGACTTTTATTCAGCGTCCACTGAATTTCCTCAAGACTTGCGCCCAGGCGGACGCCCAACACGAACACCGCTACGACAACCGTTATAAACAGCGCAACGATTGGGTTGCCGATCAGATCAAGAGCATCCTTGATGGGTCCTGCTGCAAGACCGAGATCGGCGAATGAGCGTCCCATCATCAGAACAGGTGGCAACAGGATCACCAGAAGAATCCCAGCCAGACTTGGAACTCGATGCGCAGTTTCGGCGGTGACCCCGGTGATTCCCTCGGCCGGACTGATGTGCGGTCCACTCCGCTCCGTGGGTTTTCGGATCGCGCGGCGGATGCCGAAAAATTTCGCGACCACCGCTGCAAATACTGGCCCCGAGATCAATCCGACCGGCAATCCGATGATTAACGCGTACAGGATGGTTCTGCCGGCGTCAGCGTGAAAGGAGGCAACCGCCAGAGTTGGCGCCGGATGCGGAGGAGTCATCCCGTGCGCAATGGAAAGACCGGCCAGCATCGGTAAGCCAACGCTCAAAATGGGCGCATCCATTTTCTTGGCGATCACAAACGCCAATGGCACCAGCAGAACAAATCCAACCTCGAAAAACAACGGTAAGCCGATCAGAAATGCCGCAAAAAAGATCGTCCACGGAACGTATTTTCGTCCGCCGGCGGAGACCATGGCGTTGGCTAACGCGTCAGCGCCTCCGGAAGACACTAACAATCCTCCTATCATTGTTCCTAACCCGATGACGATGCCGACAAAACTGAGTATGTCTCCGAAGCCTTTGGAAAACGCCGAAATCGCTTGGGCTGGACCGATCCCACAAGTCACCGCCAGTCCCCAAGAGACTAGCATCAACGCGAGAAACGGATGCCATTTGAACCGCGCTACGAGCACCACCAGCACAATGATTCCGACCAAGGCCGCGGCTAATCGAAGCGCTTCCGGGCTCATTCGTGCAATTTCCTCCCGCCCGTCTCAACGAGACTCTCTATTTTCTCCACGTTTCGAAATAGTGTGAGTCGTTCCATTAGTCTTAGCGAGACAATTGACCCTAGCCCGCAAAAATCACGCGCTGGGAGCAGCGACGAGCTCATTGCGGGCTAGAAAGCTCTTAAACAGACGCCGGGCGTCTGTTTAAGACCCTGTCTTTAAAATTAAGGAGTCGAAACAAACTGTTTTTAAATTCTTCCTCAAAAAGCAGCAGAATTGTCCGGCGCAGCCGGAGGGTTCTGCTGCCTGAGCCTGCATCGCTCAAAAATCTCTGAAGATTTGTGAGCGATGCAGGCTAGTCGCTGATCTCGTCCCAAGCCTCTGATTTCGATGTCTCGCCCCGCGGATGTTTTGTTGCGTTGATTGAGCCGTGCAAATGTTGGCATGACATGAACTCCTGGTTTGCAGCTATTTTCGCGTTGTTTCTCGTTCAAGGCGTCAGCGTGGCGCAAACATCCTCCCCGACCTCGGCGGCGATGGAAGTGGTTTTCCTCGGCACCGGCGGTCCCCGCCCGGCCGGGCGCGCAGCCTCCTGCAACCTCATCCTTATTTACGGGAGGGCTCGCCTCCTGATCGATGCAGGGTCAGGCGCTTTTACGCGCCTGGGCGAACTCGGAATCGGTCTGCAAGATCTGGACATGATTCTCTTGACGCACTTGCATATTGACCACACCGCCGACGTGCCGAGCATAATTAAAGCGCGCACAGTGACGCAGGAGAATCCTGTGCACTTCCTTTTGATCGGCCCGGCTGGCAACGGCGATTATCCGAGCACCACTCGCTTTGCCGAATTGTTGTTTGGTCAAGGCGGCGCCTGGGCCTATGTCAAAACCTTCGGTGCTCCACTGACTATTGAAGTCAAGGATTTGCCGATCGATCTGACTCTTGACCCGACGCAAATCCTTGAAACGCCGGACGGAATTAAAATCCTGGCCGTCGCCACACATCACGGCGGCGCCCCTGCGGTCGCTTATCGGATCGAGTATGGCGCCAAAAGTGTGACGTTTTCCGGTGATATCGACCCTCAAGGCCTGGAAAATCTAACCAAACTTGCCACGGATACCGATCTGCTCGTTTTCAACTGCGCTGTTCTGGATCCGCCCGGGTCTCCGGCCGAACTGTACACGCGCCACTCACCACCAAAGCGCATCGGTCAAGTGGCCAAAGCCTGTGGTGCCCGTCACCTGATTCTGACCCATATCCCGCCTCTAGTCGATAAGGCCCGTACCGAGGTGAGCGCTTCGATCCGGGCGGCAGATCAAGGAACGGTGCAGTTTGCCGAAGACAAGATGCGCGTCACCGTGCAGTGAAAATCTGCTGGAGACGTTTTCATGACCCCGTTATTGAAGGAGAGCCTATGCCGCAGATCTCGGAGAGAGAGTTCGAACGGTTGCCGCTGCGCGCGCACCAGTTCCTCGCCGGCGTCCCGCTGCACGACGTGTGGGCGGTCGATCTGCCAAGCCCGCGCGCCGGGATCACGCTCGACGAGTTTTTGCGCGCGACGAACGAGCAACTCTTCACACCCACGCCGGTCGTGCAAGGGTTGCTGGACCTACGTCTTTTTACAGGACGCCTCTTCGGGTGGGACCGCTCACGACCGTCAATGCGGGCAGCGCCGACGCTTGCCGACCGGCTCACCGATGCCGATCGCGCACGATCGCTGACGCCGGCGGGCGCTCGCGAGGGGCCGAATGGGCTGTTTCGGGTCATCTATCGGTTCGAGAACGAAAAACTCGTCGAACTGATCAACCGGACGGTTCACGCGGCGGCGTTGAGCGCGTTGGTTGAAACGGGGGCTAGCTACCGCTTCTACTTCGCGGTCTACGTCCGCAGCGTGGGCCGGTTAACGCCCTTCTACATGGCGGCGATCGACCCGTTTCGAAAACTGATCGTGTACCCGTCGCTGATGCGCAGCGTGCGCGCGAACTGGGACCGAGCTGGCTTCGTTTCGAGCTAGGACACGACGAAGCGCGTCCCTACCGAACGATCCGGTAGGGCCAAGTTTCACCTTGGCCTTAGGGCGGCGGCTCCGCCGCGTTAGGAGCGATGCGGGCTAACGATTTGTAATTCCTGCGAATAAATACGCTTCTGCGCACGTCAGCCCTTTTGAGGACGAAAAACCCAGCGCGCCATTGACCCCGTAACGGGCGCGTACCTCCTCACCGAAGCGACCGGGTCTTGTGGGCTGTGCTGCAAAACCGCCAGCTAGGAGAGGCAAGTACAGAATGGATCCGTTTTCCAGCCGGAACAAAAAGGAATATCAATGAGACGCAAACAATTTTTAATATTGTGGCTGTTCCTCTTTTCGAGCTTTTGCGTTCACAATACGAGCCAAGGGGCGCAAATGGATACAAATGCGACCGGTGGACCACGAGGACTGTGCCAGGTTCGAACAACGGCTTATGCTCGGTCGCGCCATGGCACGACGAAAAATGCGGACGGCTGCCAGCTTAAAGCCGGAGACTTGAACAGCGCGGCCGCCGACTGGTCACGATTTCCTCTGGGCACTAAGTTCAATGTCTGTGGAACCCACCAAACTTATGTTGTGGACGATTACGGCCCGGCGCTGGTTGGAACCAATAAAATCGACCTCTGCATGGCTTCGGTCCGAGAGATGCGTCACTGGGGCGTTCGCAAGGTCACGATTGATATCATTGAGCCAGGTTCGTATGAGAAGAGCCTTGCATTGCTCAAACCACGAAAGCGCGTGCCGTACATCCGAAGGATGGTCAAAGTCTTAGAACAAAAAGTGTAGCCGGAAAGGATGGTAGGGCGAGGACTTCGGCGAGCTCAGCCGAACCGCTCCCGACTTGGCCCTGCAAGGCGACTAGGTTCAGCCCTGATCTTTATACACAAGTCCGTTATAAGCAGCGAAGCTGCCCTACCGCGAAGCGGTTAGAGACCATAGCCCAGGCCTTCCAGGCCTGGGTTTTTGCCACAAGGAACTCGCCCTGAAAGGGCGTCCGAATGCGGCGGTCTTTCGACATGGATCGCAAGGTATTCATTTTCACCCGTTCCCGTCGGTCGCCCCTTCAGGGCGCTTCGTGCTCGTGCTCGATTCCAGGCGAGTTTGGGTATTGGAGTTGGAATATTGGAGTATTGCGCCTTGTCCGAATTGCACCCGCGCAACGGGTTGAAGGTGCTTTCAGGGCGGATTTCGATGGAGCTTTCCCAGGCCTGAAGGCCTGGGCTGTTCTGTCGTCCCCTTTCAGGGGAGAAATTCTGGTTTGCCGCACCCCGTTGGCGCCACAAGGCCAAGGTGAACAGCTCGACTGAGCTCGTCGAAGTTGCTCGACTGAGCTTGCCGAAGTCCTTGGCCCTACCGGATCGTTTGGTAGGGACGCGCTTCGTCGCGTCCTAGCCTCCCCGCGGGTCAGCGCCCAGTGACCCGCGGGCTATGACGAGATTCAGATTCGTCGACCTGGCTTAGAAGAGGGACTGCGTACCCTCTATTTGCACCGCTTTTAGCTCGTCGGGGTCCAGACCAAGCAGTTCCAAGATGGTCGGTGCGATCTGCGTGGTTTCTACTGGGGCAGTCACCGCCGTTCCGCCAGCAGCACCTGGGTACACCAGCAAAATAGGCACGTTTCTGTCTTCCAAGTGATCGCCTCCGTGCTCAGCGATCTTGGCCTTATGCCCTGTATAGACTACGCCATACTGGGAAAGTCCAATCACATCGGGTACCCGCGGATCTTTAGGGTCAACACCAATCAGCAACGCCGCTTCGGCGCCCGCGTACACTTGAGAGAGGCCGGCAGAGGTAATCGGTTTGCCATCGACGCTGGTAGTCAAAGGGTTGTAATTGAGAAGGAATTGTTTGGCGAAATCAGTAGCGGCATCGGAGCGGTCATTCAGCCAGAGTAACATGCCGTCGTCATCGGTCCCCTGTGCGACCAACGGCTTGGTGCTCGCTGGGTGAACCGCTTGCCAGGCGGCATCGAGTGCAGCGATGATAGGACCATCGTCGATTCGGTTAAGAGCTGCGGGATTCATCGGCGACTGACCATGCTTAGCGGAGATGATAATGGCGGTGCGGTTCAAAAGGCCACGGCTGCTCAAGGCGTCCACCATGCTGTCAAGGGAGCGATCAATAAAGTCGAGAGCATTGATCAATACCGTTCCAGGAGTCGCGCCGTCGGCTAAGTAGCCGCCTGTTCCGGTCCCCGTTTCCGTATTGGATGTTGGAAGCTTTTGTGCCGTCGATACGGTCTGAAAATTCATGCCGAAAATAACCGGCGTGCCAGGGTTACCGGAACCGTCGTGCCGATGGCCGTTGATCCAGTTAACGACGGCTTTAACCTTGTAGCCGTCGTACTGTTGGGTAAGCAGATTGTCGGTCGTCCAATCCGGTTGGCTCGGATCTGTCGGAGCCATGGCGCTCGCGCTGCTATTGATCTCCGGCGTAAAGTAATCGTCGACGCCTTTGCCGGACGGCCCGGACAGGATGAAGTAAGCAGGATGCTTGTCAGACCATGCCGTAAGCATATGGTGCTGGTGCGCCACTTCGAATATCGTGTTTACCTTCAGGTATCGATTCGGATAGATCGGTTCACAGTTCGAGTCATCGACAGGCAGCTTTGCAGGATTAATCACGTCCAACGGGTTTCCAGTCATCTTCAGAATATTTGCCCACGGATCGTTGCCAGAGGCCGGAACAATGCCTTGACCGGCATCGAGTGCGCCCTGGTTTATATCAAGGGCTTCGAAGTAGGTTACTTCGCCGCCTGGAACGGGTCCCGTGCAATTCTTCGTGCCGGCTGGGAAGACATCGTGGTTCCAGGTGTCGTCATAATAGATACCCGTGCTCAAAGGATTTCCACCTGTCGCCTGACCCACCATCCCGGGGAACGAGTCCGACGGGAACGGAGTGCTCGCGTTCGAGTAATCGACACCCTTGTTCACTAGAGAAGCTAGTGTGGAGTTCGGGCGGTTCAGGACGTACCAGGCCAAGTCGGACTGATGCATCCCGTCAACCGAGATCAGCAGCACGTGATCGACCGTTTTGCCATGGTGGTCATCGTCGTCTTTGGCCACGGCCGGGACTGTCAGCAGCATGCCAGCAACGGCGCCGCCCAGTATCGTGGTTGCGCACCAGAGTTTTCCGGGCCGTGGACGGGGGCATCCGAAGGTGTTATTTGAGGTGTTTGAGCGATTGATATGTGATTCGATTCTCATGCGAATCCTGCTTTTCGTTTTTTTCTGTTTTTATATCTTGGCCTAAGCCGTCAACGAGTTGTGCTTCCCTCCTCCCCTAACGATTCGCTGTGAGCTATTCCAAGCGGGGGGTTCTGTTGACGTAACCAGACCCCGGGTTGGAAGACAACGTGGCGATTGTAACAATCTGTTTACGAAAATGTCGCCCTCGCGTCCCTACCGAACGTTGGGCCAACATACGGTAGGGCCAAGTTTCACCTTGGCCTAGGCTTAGCGCCAGGACGCGACGAAGCGCGTCCCTACCGAACCTTGGGCCAATTATACGGTAGGGCCAAGTTTCACCTTGGCCTGGGCTTGGCAGCCAGGACGCGACGAAGCGCGTCCCTACCGAACCTTGGGCAAAATATACGGTAGGGCCAAGTTTCACCTTGGCCTAGGCTTGGCGCCAGGACGCGACGAAGCGCGTCCCTACCGAACGCTGGACCAACATACGGTAGGGCCAAGTTTCACCTTGGCCCGAGGCTCGATCTCACTCCCGTTCCGGTGCGTAACGAAAGGCGATCGAAAGCCGGTTCCAGGAATTGATGCTCATCACCGCCAGGTTCAGATCAACAAGTTCCTGCTCGGAGAAAACGCCGACAGCTTCCGCGTAAACCTCGTCAGGCAAATGATGCACCGAGATTAACGTAACCGCTTCCGCCCACGCCAGCGCGGCGCGTTCTCGGTCCGAATATTCGGACGCCGCCTCCCGCCAGGCGTTGAGCAGATCCCTTCATTGGGGGAAAGTTTTCCTGGCAAGCCGCCTTGGAGCCTGAAGCTTGGAGGGGAGCTGCTTGCAGCTCCTTCGCGATTGTTATCGTACGACGGTTGAACCCTTTCGGCCTGTCGGCCGAAGGCGTTGCACTTGTCCGCCATAGGCTTGGCGACGGCGGAAGCAACGCCCCTCCAGGTCGACGATCCAAAACGCGCCGGTAGGAGTGCGCTCCTGCGCGATCCGGGCGTGCATGTTCCTAGTCACGCGGACGTGCCAACCCGGACGCGCAAGAGGGCATCCCTACCATTGTAATTACGCATCCGTTGGTATCTCCTCGAGCTGCTTGAGCAGCTGCAGATCGGAAGGCGCGACCCCTTTTGCGGTAACCAGGTCAAAGGTCTTGCGTGAAGCCACGGCCTGTTGAGACGCCAAAATCATTACGCGAGCCAGATCGCCACGCGAGACCTTTGATTTAACTGTTAACTTATTAATTGCTCGAGTTATGCAGACATTAACCTGACCAGCCGGCACGTTTGTAAGAATTGGCGCGCGCACGATAGTGTAGTCTAGTCCACTGGTGCGTAGATAAAGTTCTCTTTCGATCAGGTTCCTCTGCAGACCTGATTTGATTGTATTAAGCATACCAACTATGAATGACGCCTGATCCGCGCCCACAACTGACGGCAGTACAAAGCGCCCTTCGAAACCGCTTGCCCGTGCTGCGTCGACCACGTTCACCAGGCCTTGGTAGGTCACCTCCCGGATCATGGTCTTCGAACCGAACAGGGCGCGACCGTCCATTCCACCTGTCGCACTAACAGTGAAAAATATCGCCTGGTAGACTCCGCAGATAGCATCCTGGATCGACCGAGCATCAGTCACGTCACCCGGGTGTACATCCACTCGGCGACCCAGGAGCCGGCTGGCCTTATCGGGATCCCGTGCGACCACTCTGACGTTTGCCTCGCCCGCCAATAGTTGCTGAGCGATCAGTAGACCGGTACCGCGCGTTGCTCCGACGATGCAGTATGTTGTTTTCATTAGGGTCAGCCGTTGACTTATGACATTTCTGCGCACAAGCCACGATCTGCTTCGGTGCGGACAAAGAACAGCGGAATGGTCCGGCGTAGCCGGAGGATTTTGCTGTCGGAGCCTGCATCGCTTCACAAATCTCTGAAGATTTGCGAAGCGATGCAACTCTTCTGCGGCGGCGCGTTCCTTCACGCGATTGAGGTCAGCTGGCGAGATGTCGAGCCCGGCTGAATCGAAGGCTGGCAGCCCCGGTTGACCCATAACGGGAGCTATCACGGCAGGATCCACGGCCATGGAAAGCGCGAAGCCACCCGTGATGCACATCCCGATCACGCCGACGCCTCGACCCCCACACTCCAGATGCGCCTGGCGCGCCATCGACTTTAGCCAGTCCGCTACGGGACTCGATCGATTAGCAGCCAAGATGGTGAACTCACGTGAGATGCAGAGACCCAGCACACGACCAAGCGTCTGTCTCTCTTCGTTGGTTGCGTCCGCGCGTCCAAATAAAATCGGCGCATAAACCCGAAAACCAGCATCGCGCACCCAGCCGCAGAGACGAGCGACCGTAGGCGTGAACCCATAGATCTCATGGATCACGACAAGCGCTGGGCCGATCTCGCCGCTGACCAGGACCGACTTATTCTTGCCTTCGAACGTGAGGTCACGATGCCTGAAATCGGAGATGTCTGTAGTGAGAGGCGCACCCATAGGTCATTCAATGATACAGTAGGATCGCACTTGCAATGGCCCGCGCGATCCGTTGACGGTAATTAGGATTGGAGGCTCGTTCGCCTTCGAAGTGATTCGTCAGGAATCCACATTCAACCAGGATGGCTGGTAATCGATTATTTCGCAAAACCCTGTACCTACGCTGCCGAATGCCGCGACTAATACTATCCATGGCCTGCACGACCCGGGGATGAACTAAGGCAGCCAAACGGTAAGCGCGCTGGTTGTTGTAGTACGTTTCAATCCCGTACGCGCCCTCTCGTGGTGCGGCGTTATAATGAATCGAAACGAATACCGCGTCGCGTCCCCGGTACTGGTTCGCGATATTGGTTCTTTCCGCCAACGAAACGAACCTGTCGTCGTCACGGGTCATCACCACGTCGATGTCGCCACTCGCTCGGAGGATCCTGGCAAGCCTCTTACCCGTATCCAGCGTGAAAACCTTCTCCGCAAGCTTTTGACCGGGAATACCGCCGCGATCCTCACCGCCGTGACCTGGGTCAATCACCACAATGCCGGGGCGCGCGATCGAACCCACGGTCATCAGGATCGAGCATACTATGGAGACGACCGCTTGGAACAGAAATTGGTTCTTCATAACGCTCTCGACTCACTTATTTTTAATCAGGCTCTTAAACAAGCGCGCAGCCCTTGTTTAAGAGCTTTCTAGCCCGCGTTGCACCACATCGAGATACTGATCACTGAAAAGAACCCAGGTATCATTTTCATCCTCCAGGCTGTTGCGGCGCGCGATGTTCAACGTGACCTGAAGGTCGAGCAGCGCCCGGTCAAATCGATTCCGCTCGGGACGCTGGCTCATGTTGAGCTCTTTCCGCAATGAGCCGGTTGTCTGCGGATCTAGTCTCAGCCTCTCATAGATTTTGTGCGCTAAGGCGCTGCATTCGCTTAACGGTCGATGATGTTTCGGATAATGCTCCGCGCGCAGGTAATCCATGCTCATCAATACGGCGCGACCGGCCGGAATCTTCCCGTAGAAGATTTCTTCGGGATAGACAGCTGGTAATTCATTCTTCCATCGCCAGATTGCAACGACCTTTTGACCCCAGCCCTTTTCTCCCGGTTGCCGACCAGGCAGATCGACGGCGTCCCACAAGTTTGGCATGCCAACTCCTGCATCGGAAAAAATTCCGCATATTCCAACCCGTAAGATATACGCCCGAGCCTGTTCCAAGGTGCGGACGACGGCCACTTTGCGTTTCATCGAAACCATCATAGCTGAGCGGTGAAGATCTGCACATCCACCTAGCCCGCAAAAATCACGCGCTGGAAGGATCGACGAGCTCATTGCGGGCTAGAAAGCTCTTAAACAGACGCTGGGCGTCTGCTTAAGAGCCTATTTTTAAACTCTGAATTCGAAAAAGACTGTTCTTAAACTCTTCTCTGCAAAAAGCAGCGGAATCCGCCGTCGCTTCGCTATGGCGCGACCTTTTCCCGCTTACGG
>Ga0213872_10002631_pt1 | contig 10437 bp, 11 predicted proteins | sample VelepicomBERX_R2_FD_160071 | JGI IMG/M metagenome (GOLD analysis project Ga0213872, IMG submission 160071) | Rhizosphere microbial communities from Vellozia epidendroides in rupestrian grasslands, the National Park of Serra do Cipo, Brazil - RX_R2 | ecosystem: Host-associated > Plants > Roots >... | reverse complement strand
CCGTCGCTTCGCTATGGCGCGGCCTTTCCAGCTTTGCGGGCGCGCCGTAGCTCGTAGAGCGAAGGTGGCCTCCGGCTACGCCGGACAATTCCGCTGCTTTTTTGAAGCGAAGAATTTAAAGACAGTCCGTTTCGATTCATTTATTTTTAATCAGGCTCTTGAACAGACGCGCAGCGCCTGTTTAAGAGCTTTCTAGCCCGCAATGAGCTCGTCGATTCTCCCAGCGCGTGATTTTTGCGGGCTAGCCTGCAATGAGCTCGCCGGTTCACCTGCCGCAAGAATATTACGCGTGGTTGGCGACACGCATAGTCGGGAGCTTCCAAAACCCATGAACACCGCCGAGGACGATCTGATCTAATGAGTGTGCGAGCTGACCATTGGATTCGTCGCATGGCGCTGGAACGAGGCATGATCGAGCCCTTCGAAGAAAAACTCGTTCGCCGCTCCGGACAGGGGCCGATCATCAGCTACGGCCTTTCTAGCTATGGCTACGACCTGCGCGTAGCCGACGAATTCAAGGTTTTCACGAACGTGTACAATGCCGTTGGAACCGGAATGGGAAGGGCACGTAACGCTGGAGATTTCAAACACGACACCCCTGCCGGCGCGCATCTATGCGGGTGAGGGGCTGGCACAAGTGATTTTCCTGGGCGCGGCGGAACCTTGCGAGACGAGTTACGCCGACCGCGGCGGAAAATATCAGGCCCAGCGCGGCATCACCGTGCCGCGCATGTGAACTTGGCAGGACGCCAGCTTCTGAAAGAACGTTCGAATATCGTTGATGAGGAGGTCGGGCGCTGTCTGGGCGGCGAAGTGGTCGCCCCGGTCGTAAAAGTTCCAGGAGACGATGTTCTGGTGGTCGCGGTCGGCAAATAGTCGGATCGCTTGGGCGCACGGTAGGACCCTATCGCTTTTTCTTTTATTCGGCCGACGGGGGAGAACCACCGCATGTCCATGTGGAACGAGAACGTAGCAGTGCGAAGTTCTGGATCCGTCCGGTGGTCCTGGCTAGAAGCCATGGTTTCGCCAGATCGGAACTCCTGGACATCCAGCTGGTCAGGCGCGCGGCCAGCGCTGTGTTACGACCTTTGTGCGCGTGAAGAAGCGGATGCTGTCCTCGCCATATTGGTTAAGGTCGCCGAAAGCTGAGTCCTTCCGGCCGCCATGGCTGTAGTAGCCGACCGGCGTGCACCCGGCACGGCTCGAACGTGCAACCTACAGTTCCGTAGACTGTCGCTCTATCCAGTTGAGCTACGGGTGCTTTCCTCGCGGAGGTTGAAAATATGGCACAACCTGGTTTTGGCAAGGCGAAAATGCAGTGCAGTCAGGGGGCCGGCCCGGTGCGGCGCTCGGTTGTCGTGTAGGCGAAGCGTCCCGCTTTGCTTCGATCTCGTGAAGAAGCAAAGCGGGACGCTTCGCCTACATCGCGGATACCTCATCCTTTGCGGTTGCGGCTCTGCCGCGCTATGTAGTCTGCCGCGATCGCGCGAAGAGCGCGTCCCTAGCGACGCAGAGCACGGTCGAAATTACGATGTATACATTCGAGGACAATCATTTGAAACGCCAAGGCAGCAACCGCGCCTGTGGGCCGAAGACAACGTTCTGCGGCAGCTCAGGCGAGCTCAAAGGTGGGTTTGCCGCGCCCGCACTATTTGCCGCACAAGTGGCCATGAGGGCGGCCAAATTCGGCTTCGCAGTTTTATTCCTTTGCCACTGCGACGGGCACCAGTCAACAACGCCTACGGCCACGCCGGCCCCGACTGAAACGCCGACCATGACCGCCCCCATGGCGACACCGCCGTCAACAGTCACTCCGACACCGGCGGCCACTTCGACGCCGACGCCAGCCGCCACTTCTACAGCAGCTCCAACGCCGACTGCGACACCCGTGGCTACGGTACCGTCAACGGCTTCACCGACACCAACGGCCACTCCAACACCAACGCCGGCGGTCGCATCTGGGCCGACGGTAACGCCAAACGTCACAGTCACACCTATAGTAGGGCCAACAGCCGCACAGACAAACGCTCCGGCCGCTCCGGAACTGAGCCCAGGTTCATTTGAACAAGGTATGAATCGCGTGATTCAGGCGGCAGGAACCGGATTTCTCGAGTTTCGCGGGAATCTCGAAAGGACGGAGAACGGCGGCGGTCCTCATCCTCTTTTTCGCTTCAGAAAGGTATACGCGGGAACATTTGTGTTTAGTGGAGCGACCCTAGCAGAACTTGAGGAGGTCTATTATTACAAGGAGCAACAGCCTGTTTATAATTACCATCTGTATTTTCCAGCGTTATCCCCGAACGATACGGTCGAAAGATACGCTGATTTGCGCCTACGTTTGAACCAGCTGTGTGCGGGGTTTGACCATACTCGCGGCGACCGGTACGACGCATGGGCGCGAGCGGATCCCCTGAAAACGGCGATATTGTTAGATATCTCAGACGTGCCCGGTTCTCTGGAAATCCAGGTCCATGCAGCGTTTTCGGCGCCTCAGTGGTAGCGCGGCGCAGTGGCGAACGGCAGACCATATCAAAGAGCCGGGGCACCCTGGGTTGCGCCTTGCCGAAGCTTCTGGATAACCGTAGTGTAAGGTGTTTCCCAAGCCTGAAGTGGTGCTAAATTACAGATCCAGAGGCACTGATGCGCGGGCCGGTCATGGTTAAAACAGGTCGGCAATACTTGAGGCTGGCGCTCGCAGCTATTCTGAGTATCGCTTTTCTCACGGGCGCCAGCATCGCGGCGGCGCTACTGTTTAGTGAATCAAACGGTATCAGAGCCGCCTTTCTTTTTACGGGAGCGCTTGCGGGAACCGCCGGTTGCATCTTCTTTTTCTATTGTTGTTTGCGTGAGATATCGCCAAAACCTAAGGCACCATTTATCTCGACAATCCACTAGCCTGCATCGCACACAAATCTCCGGGTCCTGTGGCATGGGCGTCCCGCCCGTGATCGGCCGGAATCGCGGGCGGGACGCCCGTGCCACGTTATCTTAGAGATTTTTGAGCGATGCAGGCTCAGAATATTGCCGTATGTCAAAACCGCTCATTGTGATCGATCCGCTGCCACGAACGATTGAAATGATCTTCGATTCTGAAACCTGGCAGCGATTAGAGGCCGTCGCGGACCCGGTGGTCTTCGAGTCAGGCCCGCCGTCCGAAGCCGAACTAGACCGCGCACTGGCAAATGCGGAGATATTGATCGGCCAAACAGCGCTCTCGCGATCGCGGCTCGAGCGGGCGCCGAGGCTACGTGCAATCTTCAATGTCGAAGGAAACTTTCTTACAAACATCGACTACGAGTACTGCTTGGCTCGAGGTATTCGCGTACTCGTGGCCAGCCCGGCATTCGCTGTGCCGGTTGCCGAAATGGCGTTGGCTTTCGGGATAGACCTGGCACGCGGGATCAGCGATGCCGATCGTGCTTTCCGGCAGGGAGAAGAAAAGTATGGGCTTGAGAGCAATCACACTTCTTTTGTCTTCACTGGGTGCAAGGTCGGGATAATCGGGTTCGGGGATCTCGCTCGGGCTTTCCGGCGGTTGCTGGACCCGTTTCGATGTCTCGTGAAAGCCTATGACCCCTGGATGCCGGATCGCTTGTTGCTCGAGCATGACTGTATTCCAGCTTCCTTTGACGAAGTCCTCTCCACTTCCGACGCCCTATTCGTATTCGCGAGTGTTACGTCAGAAAACCAAGGTTTTATCGGTGCACGCGAACTCTCGCTGATCAGACCGGGCGGTATTTTCGTGCTCATGAGCCGGGCCGCGGTTGTCGACTTCGAGGCCTTAACCGAAGCCGTTGGATCAGGTCGGATCAAGGCTGCGACCGACGTTTTTCCGGTCGAACCATTCCCGGTTGACCACCGAATCCGTAGGCTCCCGAATGCATTGCTGTCGGCTCATCGCGCCGGCGGAATGGTCGAGGCATTTGTGGAGATTGGTCGCTTAGTGGTGAGCGATCTTGAGCTGATACTGCGTGGTTTGCCACCGGTCAGTTGCCGGGTGGCGCAACCCGAGACGGTGGGCCGAATGCGCAGTATGCCGGTCAAGAAGTCGTGAGTGTGTTACGAGGATGTGCGTAGCACGGGCGTCCCGCCCGTGAGAAGTCGTGCTCCTGCTCGTGCTCGTGCTCGTCCTCGAGAGTTCTGCGTATCTCGCGATCAAAGTGATGGAATAAAATAATTGCCGAAGGATCGTGCTCTCTTTTCGGCGCCGAAGTTCCAAGGATCGAGCACGACGACGAGCACGAGCACGATTCCCCTAACTTCGGAGTTTGGGTTAAAATCGAAGCCCGGCGAACACCTCCCCCGATGGGTCGCCGGGCTTCATGACCACTCATTCGCTCTATGATCTACCTTCACCGGCCATCGGATCAGATCTAGATTGATCTTCCACGATGACCTGGACGCAACAATAGCAGAAGGAATTGCAGCATCATATACTCCGTTGGGATTAGAAAACGGGCCTGGCACACTACCTAGCCTGCATCGCTCACAAATCTTCAGAGATTTGTGAGCGATGCAGGCTCAGGCAGCAGAATCCTTCGGCTACGCCGGACCATTCTGCTGCTCACGGCGCGTGATTTTTGCGGGCTAGGAGGCGGCTTTGTTTCTTCCCCTGCACGGCTGCGACTGCTAATGTCCCGGAACGTGCGTGTGAGCGATGCTCACACGCGAAGAGGTTGCTACAATGCATTCTCCTCAAACCAGAGGCGAACGCCACGCCCGGAGATCGACTCGACGCCAGTTGGATGGGTTGGTGGTCAACATAGAGTTGACCCTGGTGAGTATCATTCAAGGGGTCGCATTATCCGTTCTGGCGGAGAGTGCGCGAGCACCCCTTGGTGACCTCCGGTTTGACCAGTGGCCGTATGTCGCCAATGGATTGCTGGTTATTTTGTTGTTCTGGTCAAGGTCGATGGCGCACACATTGACTTTGATCCGATGGCCGCTGGAGTTCGCGCACAACTTTCTCTACATCGCGTGTACCTTGGTCGAGGCGATTCAATTCACCGATCTGACCGTTCCGCTCGAATGGTATGCGTTTAGCACCGCGTTCGGCATTTTGGCTTGGGCACTGTTCCTGGCCGACCTGCGTTTGATCCGCCAACGACAGGCCGAAGCGATCGGACCTGCGGAAGAGGAACTCTATCAGCTGATCCTGCGTGATCAGCGGATGAACATTCACTGGCTCGTGCCTGGCTTGACGCTCTATAATTTGGTTGCAGTCATTGGCATCCACTTCTGGCCCGGGATCCTCATCGCAGGAGGCGGTCACATCGTGTTTGCAGTGCTTCAGACGATCACCCTGTTTGGTTACCTGATTTACGTCGTCCGGTTCTTTGCAAAGATCGCTCCGATAGTTCTGAGAGCTAATCAAGAGGAGGCGATGGAGTAGTGAGCCTGCACCGCTCACAAATCTCTGAAGATTTGTGAGCGGTGCAGGCTACCGGGTGTCATCGAGCGCTCCTACCATGTATTGCACAATTTCATGGCTGTTCGTTTCACTGGTGCGTTTCTCGGCGACTCTCCGGCCCCGATGCATAACTACGATGCGATTTGTGACTGCAAACACGTCCGGAAGCGTGTGGCTAATGAGTATGACGGGCACCTGCTCTTCGCGTAGTTTACCGATCAGATCCAGTACCTTGTGTTGTTCGACCACCCCAAGGTTGTTGGTGGGTTCATCCATAATCATGAGTTTGGCCTGCCAGTAAACTGCGCGCGCAATTGCCACCGCCTGCCGCTGGCCACCAGATAATTTCTCGATCTTCTCCCCGAAGTTAGCGAAGTGAATATCGAGCGTATCCAGGACCTTCCGGGATGCCTCGTTCATAAAGGTCTCGTCGAGCGTGTGAACCATGCCGCCGAGGTATTTCTTCTTGACTTCACGCCCCATGAAAATATTCGCACTGATTCCAAGGTTGCCAGCTAACGCCAGGTCCTGGTAAATCGTCTCGATACCGGCCCGGCGCGCGTCGATGGGACGCGCAAAGTGGGCCCGCTCGCCCCGGAAGAAAATTTCGCCTTCATCGGCCTGATAGACGCCGGAAATGCACTTGATGAGGGTTGATTTTCCGGCGGCGTTATCTCCCACCAAGCCAACGGCTTCACCAGGATATACGTCCAGACTGACTTGGTTGACAGCAGTCAGACCACCAAAGCGCTTGACCAGGTTCCTGACGGAAAGCATCGGCTCCATGAAATTATCCCGCTTCCATCCTGCCGATTATGAGGTCGCGTGCCTGATCGATCAGCACCGCCAGTATCACGACTATGCCGACCACAATGTATTGCCAGAACGGTTGCACGTTAAGCATGACAAGACCTGTCGTCATCACCGCAATAATCAGCGCACCGATCAAAGTTCCGCTGACGCTGCCTTCTCCGCCAAACATGCTGACTCCGCCAATAATTACGGCAGCAATAGAAGACAACAGCAAAGGATCGCCGGCTATGGAAGAGCCGCCCGAAAAGCGGGCCGTGCTCAAGACGCCCGCGATTCCGGCAGTGGCTGCTGAGAGCGCGTACAGAACAATGATGTGCCGGGTAACCGGGATGCCTGCACGGAGCGCTGCTTCACGATTACCGCCGATGGCATAGACATGCCGGCCGAACTGTGTTTTGTGGAGGACGAAAAGCATGATCAACAGCAGGACGAACGTTATGACTACCGGCCATTGTAAGATGCGATCCAGTTGGCGCAACGCTTCGCCAGTCACCGCAGGTGGGCGCAGGAAGTACAAGCCGCCATGCGATCCCGAAATCAAATAAAGTAGCGCCTCATTCCCAAGGTCGCGCACACCCTGAGGCTGCCCACCAACCACATTGCCGCCCGACAGCAAGAAGGCCACGCCGCGTGCGATAAATGACATGCCCAGGGTGACGATAAACGATGGAATACGCAGGGTGGCGATGATAACCCCATTAATCAGTCCGGGAATTATCGCTGCTACGACACCTGCCAGGCAGCCTATCACAATGGCCAGGGGTTCATAGGTTCCACGGTCGGTCAGACCCACAATGACCATCGCCGAGACGACTGATGACAACCCCATGACCCATCCAACCGAGAGATCGATCCCGGCGGCGATGACCACGAAGGTCTGGCCTAACCCCATCAGCAGAACAGGGACGATCGCCATTAGGATGTTTTGCGAGTTCCTGATGGTCAGGAAATTCACACCCCCTCGGCTTTGGATATTCACGCTGGTCGCGAAAAAAGCGATCAGTCCGGCCAGAAATACCCAGGCCCACACACGACTGAAAACAAGAATCAATTGTTTCTGTCGAGCTACTGTACCGTCTCCCATAGAATGTTGATGTCGCTGCGTTCAAAAAGCGCTGCGTCGCTCGATCTCGGGCTCGAACAGAGCGGCTCGACTGAGCTCGCCGAAGTCCTCGCCCTGCCGCCAGGCCGGGAACGCGACCGTGTGCGCGTTCCCAGCGAAGTCGACGTGCCACCCCGGAGGCGCAGGAGCGCATCCCTACCGATTTTAATCGCTACAAAAGGTTTTGAGAGACCTATTTGCCGACCCGGTAGATGAAACGAGATACCGATGGGTCATCGACGTTTTTGGCGTCAATAACCGCGTAGCCGGTAGTAACACGCCGTGGCAAGCTGGTCACACCGCGCGCATCTGCCATAGCGAACGCGACCGCCAGATAACCCATGTCGTGCGGCTTTTGCGCTATAACCAGGCTAACCACACCCTGTCGGAGGTTCTCGATGGCGTCTTTGGTGGCGTCAAAGGCGATAACCTGCACCTTTCCGCCCAGACCCGCGGACTTAACTGCGTTCCCTGCCCCCTGGGCGCTGAATACATTAACTCCGAAGATACCAACCAAATCGGGATTAGCCTGCAGCTTGGCAGCGGTCTGCTGCGCGGCGGTACCGGCGTCGTCCAGGTTATAGTCCTCGCCAGCCAGCTGCATATCCTTGAATTCAGCAATGCCATCCTTGAACCCTTTGCCACGCTGCTCGGTAGTGCTGGCGCCAACGTTCGTGTTCTGGATATAGACCTTGCCTTTGTTCCCGACGACCTTAGCCAACGCACGAGCCGCGATCTTGCCGCCTTCCACATTGTCTGACCCTATGTACGAAAGCGGGAAAGTCACCTTGCCGTTTATATAGTCGCCGTCGCCCAGGAAGGTATCGACTGTGATTACTTTGATACCGGCATCAACGGCGCGCTGCAGCGGGGCAATCATCTGCTCTTTATCGGTAGGAGCTATGATCAGGTAGGTGAGATCACCGCGTCCCACCATCGCATCCAAAATCGGGGTTTGAATTGTTGGACCCCAGGTTTGTGGATACTGAGTCACGACTTCGAGACCGTAGTCCGCTGCCGCTTCATTCACGCCGATTTCCATGACCTGATAGAATGGATCGACGACCCCGGGCAAAAACCCGATTTTGGGTTTTTTGAACTGGGCTTGAGCTAACAGCGAAGTGGTCAACAAAGCCACGAAAGTAAAAAGGGAGATCAAGAATCTCTTCGGCAGCATGGGTTCCTTTGGACCCGAATTATCTGCAATCCAGCGTTTCATGTTTTGGGGGAATGAGTTGGTAGTTGTTACGTGTTTTTCAAGAGGGGGGTACGGCGAAGACGAAAAGACTTAAATAATTTGGATTAAGTAGTCAAGAGCCGTCCCGTAGGCGAAGCGTCCCGCTTTGCATGAAGAAGCAAAGCGGGACGCTTCGCCTACATGTTCGCTGCGGGCAGGATGCCCGTGTCACTGGCTCTACACGGATTGAATGGCGCGCATCACGTCTACCAGGCCAAATCCCTGAAAATAGCTGTCCCGGCCCAAGTCCGTAGCTGACTTAAGAAAAATCTCTTTCACTTCTTCCGGGCGCCCGATGTATTCGCGACGGACCGATAGAAATGCCGCGAGCGCTCCCGAGACATGTGGAGCAGCCATGCTCGTTCCGGTGTCTTCGATATAGTCGACCGAGGCCTCCGGCACCTCCTTTTGTATGGCCTGCTTTTTTGACCCTGCGGCGCATGAGATGATTCGTTCACCCGGCGCGATCAGATCCGGTTTCCGGCGACCGTCACCGGTCGGCCCTTTTGACGAGAAAAACGAGACACCATAGGTGTGAGGCATCTCTTTATGCGTTGACCCCACAGTGATAGCGTATTGGGCGTTCCCAGGGTCATTAATGGTCCCTTCCAGATAGGTCGGCTTCATCACATCGTCGACATTCACAACTCCCCGCCCGGTGTTACCTGAGGACACGACCACCAAAACTCCCGATTTTACGAGGCGATCAACTTCCACACACAACGGACTGTGACCGCACGCGAACCACTCCGGATCAAAACCATAGCCCACACTAATGTTGACACCGTGTACTTTGATGTCGCGCCCATCGGCATTCAGCTTCTGGATGTAGGCTATTCCCGCAATAATGTTGCTCACGGACCCTTTGCCATTTTCGTCCAAGACGCGAACACTCAAAATTTTTGTTTTCGACGCCATTCCCGAAATTGTGACGATGGGCATGGGCTGATATTGAGCCGCGGAACCGTCGGGCCGGCTCTGGACGATCGCTGTGTATCCACCGGCTCTTGGGTTGGGTTCACCTGCGATAATTCCAGCGACATGGGTCCCGTGCCCGTATAAGTCTACGCATGCCGAGTCACTCGTGCCGGCCGGTGCTGCAAAGTCCTCGTGCGCCAGTTCTGCAGGCAATTGCAGATTGGAATACTTCTGAAAGTGAGGGTGCTCCTTATCAACCCCGGAATCCATCACCGCCCACACGATGCCTTCGCCCAGCGCATTAAACGCGTTACGGACAGCGTCTGCTTTGATCGTGACAATGCTCTTGCTGATGTGCCTCTCCACTTCGAAGTCCGGCCAAACCCGGTAAATTGCGTTTTCTCCGCTTCCCTCGGACTGATCTTGTTTTATCAATTCGCGGATGATCGATTCCTGCAATTGCGCGAAAATATACTGATCCGTTAATTCGCTCTTTCGCTCGTCTATCAAGTTGCCTTTAACATCGGCGCCCTGGCCTTTAAGGATATCCTCGAGAAGTTTTTTGATCTTGCTCTTCGCAGCAGGTCGACCGCCGACGAATCTCCAATTGATGTCGATAATGATCGGGTAAACTTGACCGGCCTCGCCGTTCGCGATGAACTGTATCAAGGGAAGCGCCAGAACCGAGCGATGCATAGCATCAAGCCCGCGCTTCGGTCGTCCTCCAGGTCCTGGTTTACTGTTTGGCGTCGAGGTTGGCTTTGGTTTGCGCGGAGGCATGGGGCGGAGAGGTTTGGAGTTTGGAGTTTGGAGTTTGGGGTTCGGAGTTTTGGGTTGGGTGTTCAGCCATGGATAGCTTCAACCGATTTTCACGCAAAACTCAAAACGCAAAACCCAAAACGCAAAACTTAAAATTTCGGTTGGCCGGTGCATTCCAGGACAGCCTGCCATAAGTCT
>Ga0213872_10002630_pt1 | contig 10439 bp, 6 predicted proteins | sample VelepicomBERX_R2_FD_160071 | JGI IMG/M metagenome (GOLD analysis project Ga0213872, IMG submission 160071) | Rhizosphere microbial communities from Vellozia epidendroides in rupestrian grasslands, the National Park of Serra do Cipo, Brazil - RX_R2 | ecosystem: Host-associated > Plants > Roots >... | reverse complement strand
TGCTCGCCATACCCGGCATGTTCCGCGGGAAAGTCGAGCCGCTCGGCATTGAGTTCGCCGCCGTTCGCCCCGACCAGGACCCCCAGGACAAGCGCATGGTGGAAATGATTTGGGACATCAAGAAGGGAACGGAGCGCGGCCTGCGCGAATTTCTCTTTCCCGCCATTCGCGATAGCTACCACGACCTGCTCGAAGCCGTCTGCGCTAAAGGCGGAGCCGACCTGCTCGTCACCGGAGAGCTCGCATACGCCGGACCGATCGTCGCCGAGAAAACCGGCATCCCCTGGGCTTCCTATGTCCTCGCCCCGCTCTCTTTTTTCTCCGGATACGACCCACCGGTCCTGCCGCCCTACCCTACCCTCTCGAAGGTGCCATCCATCGTACCCAGGGCCGGCCGCCTCGTACCGCGCTTCGCGCGCGTCGTCACCCGGAAGTGGTCCGAACCGCTCTACGCCCTGCGCCGCGAACTCGGCCTCGATGAGGGCCCCAACCCCATCTTTGACGCCAAGCACTCCCCGCACCTCGTTCTCGCCCTTTTCTCGCGCGTTCTCGGCGACCCCCAGCCCGACTGGCCGCCCAACACGCTGATCACAGGGTTCGCCTTTTACGACGGAGATGCCGGCAAGTCTGAGCTCGCGCCGGAACTTGAGAAATTTCTCGCCGCCGGGCCGCCCCCGCTCGTCTTCACTCTCGGCTCTGCCGCCGTCATGGCTGCCGGAGACTTCTACGAGCAAAGCGCGCAGGCTGCCGAGTTGCTCGGTCACCGCGCTGTTCTTCTCATCGGCAGCGATCCGCAAAATCACCCGCGCCGCGCTCTCTCCAATAAGATTTGCGTCGCGCCTTACGCACCTTACTCTAGAATCTTTCCCCGCGCCGCCGCCATTATCCATCAAGGTGGAGTCGGAACTACCGCGCAGGCGCTCAAGGCCGGCCGCCCCATGCTGGTCATGCCCTACAGCCATGATCAGCCGGACAACGCCCGTCGCGTCCGCCATCTTGGCGTGGCGAAAGTCATTCGCCGCAAGGCCTACACCGGCGAAGCCGCAGCCGCCAAAATCCGCGTTTTACTCGAAAGAAAGTCCTATGCGAGGCGCGCAGAGGAAATTGCGCACACCGTCGCGTCGGAAGACGGCGTCAGGGCCGCTTGCGATGCGCTCGAAAGAATAGGACGGGGCCGAGCCTCGTCCCGAAAGTAAACAGGGACGGACTCTCAGCCCGCCCCGTCAACCTTATTTGCTAATGTTTTCTAATCTTTTGCGTCTCTAAATTAGAGCGGCTGCACATCGGATGCTTGCCAGCCCTTAGGCCCCTTAACGACGTTGAACTGCACAGCCTGACCCTCCTGGAGGCTCTTGAAGCCGCTCGAGGAAATTGCCGAGTAGTGTACGAAGACGTCTTCCCCGTTCTGGCGGGAGATGAAGCCGAAACCCTTCGCGTCGTTAAACCATTTCACAGTACCTTGTTCCATTTGATGCTTGTTCCTAAGATTGAATTGCGCTGAAGTGAATCGGAGCCATACTGGCAGATCTTTGCTGGAGGCAGGACTGCTGTTACCCGGTTCGGTTTCGAACGCCTCTATAGTCTAGCAGAGTTTGCCACCTTCGTAGAAAATATCCTCAAATCTTGGATTAACTTAACCGCTGCTCGGCCCGCGAACAGGACTCGAGCGTCGCCATGTATCCTGTTCCTTCAGTGAGTCTCGATGGATCCTGATATCGTTTCTAGCCTCCTCACCCACGGCCTCGCGCGCCTGAAATCCGAATTTTCCGCCCTTCCTCCAGCTCATTCCGAAGGTGGAGTCCGCTCGGAAGACATCCCCGCGATGGCCGCCGTGCTCGACGAGACCGCGCACCGCTTGGGCAATAACTACCCCTACTTCCATCCTCTCTACGCCGGCCAGATGCTCAAGCCGCCGCATCCCATCGCGCGCGCCGCATACGCTATGGCCTCATGGCTCAACCCTAACAATCATGCGCTCGACGGAGGCCGCGCCAGCTCCGCCATGGAAATCGAGGCTATCCGCGAAATCGCAGCCATGTTCGGGTGGCAGGAGCACCTCGGCCACCTCACCAGCGGAGGAACCTTCGCCAACCTCGAAGCACTGTGGGTGGCCGGCCAACTCGCCCCCGGCAAGACCATCCTCGCCTCTGATCAGGCTCATTACACTCACTCCCGCATCAGCGCTGTCCTCAAGCTCCCATTTCGGGGCGTTCCTACAGACCGGCAGGGCCGCATGGACTTCAACGCCCTCGAACGCGCTCTTTCCGGCGGAGACATCGGAACCGTCGTCGTCACCCTGGGCACCACCGCGCTCGGTGCCGTCGATCCGCTCGGCCAGATCCTCGCCCTGCGCGACCGTTACGGCTTTCGCGTGCATGTCGACGCCGCCTATGGCGGCTACTTCAGGCTGGCCTCGAATCTCGAGCCCGACGCCGCCCGCGCCTTCGCCCGCATCAGCGATGCCGACTCCATCGTCGTTGATCCCCATAAGCACGGTCTCCAGCCCTATGGTTGCGGCTGCATTCTGTTCCGCGATCCCGCTATTGGCCGCTTCTACAAGCACGACTCGCCATACACGTACTTCACCTCCTCCGAGCTTCATCTCGGAGAAATCAGCCTTGAATGCTCCCGTGCCGGGGCCTCGGCCGTCGCCCTCTGGGCTACGCAGCGCCTGCTGCCTCTGATTCAGGGCGGAGATTTCTCCGAGGGACTCGACCGCTCCATTCAGGTCGCCCGTACCCTTTACGCAAAAATCGCCTCCGACCCTCGTTTCATCCCCGGTCCCGAGCCCCAACTGGATATCCTCACCTGGGCCGTACATGCCCCAACTCTGAACGAATCCTCACGCCTCGCCCAGCATGTCTTCGACCGCGCCGCCGGGCAGGACCTCCACCTGGCCCTTGTGCAATTGCCGGTTGCCTTCTTCCAGTCCCCGACAGACCCGCGCTTCTGGCCATCCGCGCCCGGCGATTCGCAAGTTACCTGCCTCCGCTCCGTCCTCATGAAACCGGAACACCTTACCTGGACGGACGAGATCTGGAACCGGCTTGATCGAGCCGCCCATTCGTTCTCCAGCCTCTAGTCCTTTCGGCACTGGCGGCCCTCCTCACTGGCTGCTATACTTCACGCGATTTTCCTGAGGTTCAGTTGACTGAGTCTGGTCGAGTTCGTCTCCAATTGAAAACGGATACATTTTGTGTGGATGTACTGCCTGCCCTCGGTGGAAAGATCGCCTCGATACGCCAAAACGGAGTTGAAATCCTCCAGCAGCCCCTTCTGCCGTATGCCCCCCGAACGCTTTCGACCGCCTTTGAAGAGAGCGATGCCAGCGGCTTCGACGAATGCCTGCCCTCGGTCTCTGCCTGCGATATCGATTCTCCCGAAGGTAAGCTCTCCATCCCCGACCATGGAGAATTCTGGCGCCTCTCCCACGATGCCATCTCCCCGAATGAGACTGAACTGCACCTCACGGCGACCGGAAGCGTCCTCCCGCTCCGCTTTGAGCGCAAGCTGCGTCTACTTGCCGAGCCTGGCCGTCATACAACAAACACCCTCGACATCGAATACGGGCTTGAGAACATCGCTCAGCATGAAATTCATTACGCCTGGTCGGCGCATCCACTTTTCGCCGTTGATCCCGGCGACCGCATCCATTTGCCGTCCTCAATCAACACCGTCAAGGTCGAGAACTCGGCCCGCCGCCGCCTTGGCGCCCGCGGCGCAGTCCACCCCTGGCCTTTTGCTCAGTTGGCTTCCGGAGAATTGGCCAGCCTCGACAGGGTCGGTCACGAAACCGACAATGTCGGCGACAAACTTTATGCTGTTGCGCCGGCCTCCGATGGCTGGTGCGCCATCGAGCGCAAAAACGCTGGACTCCGCGTGCAGGTCGAGTTCGATCCCGCCGTTACCCCCTGGCTCGGCTTATGGCTCTGCTACGGCGGCTGGCCCGAGAATCAGGCACTGCGCCAGTACTGCGTCGCCTTAGAACCCTGCACCAGTCCGGTCGATTCTCTCTCTTCCGCCATCGCCGCCGGTCAGGCTCGAACGCTTGCTCCCGGTCAATGCGACTTATGGTGGATGCGTATTGTAACCACCGTTGTATCGTAACTCTTGTTGTCGACTGAAACGATTTACCCACGCGAGGCCCATATGCTGGAAGTAACCGCTACCAGGTCGCTCCATGTTCAGCGGTTTGGCCACAATCCGGCCATTTTTGCCGCTCCCGGACGCGTCAACATCATTGGTGAGCACACCGATTACGCCGACGGATTCGTCATGCCGGCCGCCATCGACTTCGCCACTCTGGCCGCCATCACTCCGCGCAGTGACGGTACCGTTGCCATTCATTCGGTCAACTTCGACGAGCAGATCAACTATCCGGTAGACAATCTTCCGCCAAAAGCGTCTCATCATTGGTCTGACTACCCGCTGGGCGTTCTCTCCGTGCTGCGCGAAGCTGGAGTGCCCATCCCGGCCTTCAGCCTCACCCTCAACGGAGATGTACCCATCGGCGCCGGTCTTAGTTCCTCAGCCTCCATTGAAGTCGCGAGCATGGTAGCCGTGCTCAGCCTGACAGGGGCCGATATTGCGATGACCCGCGTCGCCCAGCTCTGCCAGCGCGCCGAAAACCACTTCGTCGGTGCCTCCACCGGCATCATGGATCAGTTCATCGCTTGTTGCGGAGCAGAAAATCACGCCCTGCTCCTCGACTGCCGAAGCCTCGAATACCGGCTCGCGCCCATCCCCTCGCATCTCAGTCTGGTGATTGCCAATTCTATGGTTAAGCACTCTCATGCCGGAGGCGAGTACAACACCCGCCGCGCCGAAGTCGAAGAAGGAACAGAACTGCTCCGCCGTCATCGCCCTGAAATCAGGCGGCTTCGCGACGCCACACCCGACGACCTCGCTCGCTGGGGCCACGAAATGCGCCCCGAGGTCCTCAAGCGCTGCCGCCACATCATCACCGAGAATATCCGTACCGTCGCCGCAGCCGATGCCCTCGAAGCGGGTGACCTGAAAACCCTCGGCAGGCTTATGTATGAAGCACATGCCAGCTTTCGCAACGACTTCGAAGCCAGCTGTCCGGAGGTCGACATCCTCGTCGATCTCGCCAGCAAGGAGCCTGGCTGCATCGGAGCGCGCCTCACCGGCGGCGGGTTCGGCGGATGCACCGTGAATCTTGTTGAGAACGCCCAGGCCCAGGCCTTTTCCGAGCGCCTGCACGGGGAGTATCGAGAAGCAACCGGCATCGAAGCCGATATATACCTCTGTCACGCCTCGGCAGGGGCACACAGGATCCCAAGTACGGAAGGAGAAACGCAACTTGCGAAGCAGTTACCTTCGTTTCATTGAAAGGAAATAATTTAGCCCTGTTTTCCAGAGCAGACACCCTAGTTTTCGTTTCACGGTAACGGACCGCTTGCTAAACTACCGGCACAGACCCCGGTTTTAGCAGCCTCACGTTGCCGATTCAACAATAATGCAGAGCCCTGTCCGGACTTGAGAAATCAAATACTAGTAATAGCGTGCTTCCTTTTAAGCACCGGAGTTCTGGGAGCCCTGTAATAGTTAGAGCATTTTCGGAAATCGTTTATCCGATAGCGCGGACCCGAATTCGACGCAGCCAGTAAGTAGCGGCGATCTGGCACCACCTTAAGGGCATACAGAGTATCTCCGAAATGCTTTCGTGGGAGACCTCATTGCATGAGATTTGACACCATACCCCGGCTCGCATCGCTCGATTGCGAGGGGAACAATCGTCTGGTTGCTTATTTTTCGATGGAAATCGCCGTTAGTCCGGCGATCCCGACCTACAGCGGTGGCCTCGGAGTTCTCGCCGGAGACACTCTCCGCGCCGCGGCCGACATGGGTCTGCCGCTGGCAGCCGTAACCTTGGCGCATCGCCAAGGCTATTTCCGGCAGATTCTCGACGCCGACGGCAATCAGACAGCCGGATCCCAGCCCTGGAGTCCGGAAAGCATCCTCGTCGGCGAGGATCCGGTCGTTACCGTAACCATTGAAGGGCGCCCCGTCGCCATCAGAGCCTGGCGTTACGACCTTGAAGGCGTCACCGGACATACCATTCCGATCTACTTCCTTGATACCAATCTCGAGCAGAACGATCCCCGCGACCGCGTCCTCACCGACCAGCTCTATGGCGGCGACGGCGATTATCGCCTCCGCCAGGAAGCCGTGCTCGGCATGGGCGGCGCTCGCATCCTTGCCGCGCTTAACTTCAAGCCGCTGGTCTATCACATGAACGAAGGCCACGCCGCTCTTCTGACGGTGGCCCTGGTCGAGCAGCAACTCAAGGGCTCCAATCTCGACAGCGCCACCGACACCGACCTCGAAGCCGTCCGTCAGCAGTGTGTCTTCACCACCCACACGCCTGTCCCCGCGGGCCATGACCGCTTCTCCGGCGAGCAGGCCCACCGCATCCTGGGCGACGAGGGTTCCCGCTTCCTCGAGCGGGTCGGTGCTTTCCACGATAAGCTCCTGAACATGACCTACCTCGCCCTGCGCTTCTCCCGCTTCGTCAACGGAGTAGCTATGCAGCATGGCATCGTCTCGCGTGAGATGTTCCCCGAGTACGACATCGAGGCCATCACCAACGGCGTCCACGCCGCTACCTGGACCTCGCCCGCCTTCCAGGCTGTCTTCGACAGCCATCTGCCTCGCTGGCGTCAGGACAATCTCGCCCTCCGCTACGCCATCAATATCCCCGAGACTGTGCTCGAAGAGGCTCACCTCGAGTCCAAGCGCGCCCTCATCGCAGCGGTAAAGGAACATTCCGGCGTCGAACTGCGGCCCGAGCTCTTCACCCTCGGCTTCGCCCGCCGCGCCGCCACCTACAAACGAGCCGACCTGCTATTCACCGAGCCCGAGCGCCTGGTCAAAATTGCTCAGAAATGCGGCGGACTCCAGATCCTGTACAGCGGCAAGGCCCACCCGGCCGACGAGCCCGGCAAAGCCAAGATCAAGCGCGTTATCGAGCTGTCCCGCGAACTCAGTTCCGAGCGGCTCAGGATCGTTTATCTCGAAAACTACGAGTGGAGCCTGGGCGCACTGCTCACAGGCGGAGTCGACCTCTGGCTCAACACCCCCAAGCGGCCTTACGAAGCCTCCGGAACCAGCGGCATGAAGGCGGCCCTCAACGGCGTCCCCAGCCTCAGTATCCTCGACGGATGGTGGATCGAGGGATGGATCGAGGGAGTAACAGGCTGGGCCATCGCCGACCACGACGAGGATGCCGGCGAAGCCCGCTCCCTCTACGCGCACCTCGAAGCGATCCTTCCGCTTTACTACAAGCAGCCCGAGCAGTGGCGCCGGATCATGCGTTCCACGATCGCCCTCAACGGTTCCTACTTCAACACCCAGCGAATGCTTGAGCAGTACGTTCAGAACGCCTACTTCCCCGAGACCCCCGTGCAGGCCTCGGCAAGCGCGCTCGAGTCCATCCTGGCCAAATAATTTGCTGACTCCGGACTATGCCCCGCTCAAGCCGTTGGCTTGAGTGGGTTAACCCGGGAGAGCCCCACCCTCGCGGAGCTAAGGTGGGAAGCTCACCCGTGTCCCACTGATATACTTAAGTGGAATATCGCCGTCATTTCCCGTCTGGAATACTTGAGCTGTCGACTAGGCATCCCCGTACCGCCGACTACCAATCCTTTGCGGTACTCGAAAGCGACAGGAGTCATCAACAGTGAGTCAGGCAACCATCGACGAACCCATACGTGTCGCCTCTCGGCGGCCGCTCTGTGTCGACCTGGACGGCACTCTTGTTAAGAGCGACACACTGATCGATTCGCTGCTGCTGCTGGTTCGCACCTATCCGCTCCACGCCCTTCGCGCGCCCCTCTGGGTCCTCGGAGGCAAGGCCGCGCTCAAAGCCCGGGTCGGCGCCCTGGTCCAGCTCGAAGCGGCCCACCTGCCTTACAACCGCGCCCTTCTGACTTATCTCACCGAACAGCACGCCGCAGGCCGCAAGCTCTACCTCACCACCGGAGCCGACACCGCCCTGGCGCACCGCATCGCCGAGCACCTCGGCATCTTCGAGGCAGTTCTCGCCAGCGACGGCGCCACCAACCTCATAGGAAATAACAAGCTCGACAGCCTTCGCCGCCGCTTCCCCGACGAGGGATTCGACTACATCGGGAACGCGTCCCCGGATGTCCCGCTCCTGCAGCAAGCCGGCGAGGCGATGCTCGCCAATCCCAGCCTGCCCCTGCAGGCAAAGCTCAAGGCCAGGAAGATCCCCGTCAGCCGGCAGTTCCATGACCGCGGCATCCCGCTCAAAATCTTTCTCAAAACCATCCGCCTTCACCAGTGGGCAAAGAATATCCTCATCTTCGTGCCCATGATCTTGGCGCACGCGCTCCGCCTGCCGCTGATCGTCGACGCCTTGGTCGCCTTCGTCTGCTTCAGCCTCTGCGCGTCGGCCACCTACATCGTCAATGATCTGCTCGACATCGAGGCCGACCGCCGCCACCACAAGAAGCGCTACCGCCCCTTCGCCTCAGGAGATCTCCCCGTCCAGGCTGGCCTCGCCATCATCGCCATCTTCATGGGTCTGGCCTTGACGGGCGCCATGTTCCTGCCCGGTGCATTTCTCGGCTGGATGCTCGTCTATCTCGTCACCACGCTGTCATACTCTCTCTACCTCAAGCGTGTTGTCCTCGTCGACGTCATCCTGCTTTCCGGCCTCTATACCCTTCGCCTGCTCGCCGGCGGAGCCGCGACCGACGTTGGCATCTCTCCCTGGCTCGCCGCATTCTCTGTCTTTCTCTTTCTCTCCCTTGCCATGGTCAAGCGCTTCAGCGAACTGCAAAACATGCGCGCCCAGGGCAACACCCTTTCCAACGGACGCGGCTACCTGCTCACCGACATCGAGCAGATCCGCAGCTTCGGCACCGCAAGTGCCTATGCCTCCGTCGTCGTCTTCGCCTTCTACATCTATGGCAGCGGAGCCACGGGACTTTATCATCACCCCAGCCGCATGTGGCTCATGACGCCCCTCATGATCCTCTGGCTCAGCCGGGTCTGGCTCCTCGCATCCCGCGGAGAGCTCGACGAAGACCCAGTCATCTTTGCCGTCACCGACCGCATGAGCCTCCTCATCGGACTCGGAGTCGCACTCATCGCTGTCCTTGCCGCCATATAAGTCCGCTTCAGCATCTTCAGAAAGCGCGCATCCGGACGGCAAAGATTCAAGTCGACGTGACCAACAGGTAGCAGCGAGTTTTAACTACCCTCCGCAATGGGTCAGTTTTCTGAAAATGCCTTAAGCGCTTGTAAAATAGGAGCTACACCACTCGCATGCCGCGATCGAAAACCCGTCCCCGTTTTGAAAGCTGGGGACGCTACCCAACTCTGCAAGCCGACCTCAGGCCCCTGAACTGGGCTACCGACTTTCCGCTGCCCAACCCTCCCGCGACGCGCCTTCTGCCCGTGGGTGCAGGGCGCAGTTATGGTGACGTCTGCCTTCTCGAAAACGGCACCCTGCTGCACACCCGCGGCATGGATCGCCTGCTTGCGTTCGACTCCGAAACCGGCATCCTGCGCTGCGAAGCGGGCGTCACGCTCGCCGAAATCCTTGATTTCGCCGTTCCGCGCGGCTTCTTTCTGCCCGTCACTCCGGGCACAAAGTATGTCACCGTCGGAGGCGCCATCGCCAACGACATCCACGGCAAAAACCATCACGTCGCCGGTACCTTCGGACACCATGTCCAGTGCTTCGAACTTGTCCGCTCCGACGGGGCGCGCATCCTCTGCAGCCCGGCACACAACGCCGAGTGGTTCTCCGCCACGGTCGGAGGCATGGGCCTCACCGGCCTGATCACGTGGGCCGAAGTTAAGCTGCGTCCGATCGTTTCGCGCGGCATCGACTACAACGGCGAAAAGTTCGTCGGGATCGATGAATTCCTCGCCCTGTCCCGGAAGGCATCTGCCGAGTACACAGTCGCGTGGATCGATTGCGTCGCCACGGGAAAGAACTTCGCCCGCGGCATCTTCATGCAGGGAGAGCACTCCAAAGAGCCTGGCCCGCTCAAGAAAAGCCCCGAGCCGTGGCTGATCTTCCCCATTGACCTGCCTGCCTTCGCTCTCAACCACTTCAGCATGGCCGCCTTCAACACCGCCTACTACCACAAGCAGCTTCCGAAAGTGAAAACAGCAAAGGTGGACTACGAGCCTTTCTTCTATCCGCTCGACTCCGTGCTGCACTGGAACCGCATGTACGGGAAAAACGGCTTTCTGCAATTCCAGAATGTCCTGCCGCACGAGGGCGGCCGCGAAGGCATGATCGAAATCCTCAGGGCCATCACCCGCTCCGGCCTCGCTTCTTTCCTCGCGGTCATCAAGTTCTTCGGTGACATGCCATCGGCTGGCATGATGTCGTTCCCCAAGCCCGGCATCATGCTGGCGCTCGATTTTCCCATCCG
>Ga0213872_10002629_pt1 | contig 10441 bp, 8 predicted proteins | sample VelepicomBERX_R2_FD_160071 | JGI IMG/M metagenome (GOLD analysis project Ga0213872, IMG submission 160071) | Rhizosphere microbial communities from Vellozia epidendroides in rupestrian grasslands, the National Park of Serra do Cipo, Brazil - RX_R2 | ecosystem: Host-associated > Plants > Roots >... | reverse complement strand
CCGGCACTTGCGGTAGGGCGAGGCTCCGCCCGAGCCGCGGCGCGTGACACCGCTAAAATGGCAAATCGACGCGACGCGCCGCGGCTCGGACGGAGCCTCGCCCTACCGCGAGCCTTGCCCTACCGTGCTACCGCCTCTACCGGGGCCACCCACCGGCCATGCTCTCGAATGAGGTCGACCAATCGGTCCACCGCTTCTGCCTCCGGAATATTAAACTTCAGAGGCTTTTTGCCCACATACAAATTTACCTTACCGGGAGCGCCACCCACATAGCCAAAGTCCGCATCGGCCATTTCGCCCGGACCATTCACGATACAACCCATGATCGCGATCTTCACTCCTTTTAAGTGGCTTGTCGCGGCCTTGATCCGAGCCGTCGTTGTCTGCAAATCGAAAAGCGTGCGCCCGCAGGACGGACACGCTACGTAATCGGTCTTGAATATCCGCACGCCGGCCCCCTGCAAAATATTATAGGCCAAACGTAGCGACTGACCGGGTGCCTCTTCTCCCTGAACGAGGATCGCGTCTCCAATTCCGTCGCAGAGCAACGCCCCGAGGCTGGTCGCTGACTCGAGAAGCGTTTGCAGGAAGTCGCGATTCGGGTCGAAAGAAGGGCGAAGTGTGTCTTTTAACAAGATGGGATGCCGTTCATCCAGCTGCCCCGCAAGTAATCGAAAAGCCGTGATGACCGGCAGACCCAAGTAGTCCCTAACCGTCACAAAGCGTGTTTCAGGTGAACTATTGAGCGCGGAGATCGCTCCGGCATCAGTCGGGTCGATCTCCACCACATTCGCGGATTCCAAGACGGCTTCCGGCTGGAAATCGCCCATTTTCTCGAGTCTATGGGCAATCTTGTCGAACGTTCGTTGGCGAACCACTACGCGGACAGTTTCGCCACCGCCTACATCGATCTCGTTTACTCGAATTTTCGCAGAAACCCTTCTGGCAAACGTAAATGGGTCAAACGGAAGGCTGACACCCGGTGTCTGCTTAAGTGTTGGCTGGAGGGCACGATTGTCGCACAATTCGACCAATGCCCGCGCGACAGGGATTTCATGCACGCTATCTTCGGTCAGAGAAACCCGCACGGTATCGCCAATACCATCGGCCAGTAACGAGCCGATCCCGATCGCGCTCTTGATCCGGCCATCTTCGCCGTCTCCAGCTTCCGTCACTCCAAGGTGCACCGGATAGTTCCAATCCGGACCCGCTTCGAGCAGTCGGGCCACGAGCAATCGGTACGCAGCAATCATCACTTTCGGATTACTGGCCTTCATCGAAAAGATCAGATCGTGGAAATGCAGATCGCGTGCGATTCTGGCAAACTCCAGAGCGCTCTCGACCATTCCAAGCGGAGTATCGCCGTACCGATTCATGATCCGGTCACTCAGCGAGCCATGGTTCGTTCCAATCCGCAGACTGATGCCGCGTTCCTGGCAGAGGCGAACCAGGGGAGTGAAACGGTCGCGGATCCGGTCGAGTTCGGCTTGATATTGGTCGTCGTTGTATTCTTTAACTACGAACTTCTTGGAATCTGCGTAGTTACCAGGGTTGATCCGCACTTTCTCCACCCAGAGCGCTGCCTCCATGGCAGCCTCCGGCTTGAAATGGATGTCTGCCACGATCGGTACATCGCATCCCTTTTCTAGCAATCCTCTTTTGATATATCGGAGGTTCTGCGCGTCCTTCACCGTTGGCGCCGTGATCCGAACGATTTCACAACCGGCGCCGGCCAGCTCAACGGTCTGCCGGATGCAAGCCTCGGTATCCATGGTGTCGCACGTGATCATCGACTGGACCCGAATCGGATGCCGGCCGCCTACACCGACTTTACCGACTCTGACCTCGCGGGTCAGCCGGCGCTGGTAATTAAACGGGTCACCGCAAAATGGAACGTATCTCATTGATTTTCAGGTGGAGCCGGTCTGGCCGGTACACTGAATTTTGCTTTGTGATTCGAATTCCAAGGCAAATCTTGCGCGTCGTAGAACGAGACGTAGAGCATGAAACCAATCAGCAGCAGCGCACAGGCGCCCTGGACTACCTCCAGCACCCGGATGTTGATCGGTCGCCGCCGGATTGCTTCGATCATCGCCAGAACAATGTGGCCACCGTCCAGAATAGGGATTGGTAGAAGATTGATCAACGCCAGGTTGACGTTGAAGACGACGCTAAACCAGAGCGCCAGTTGCCACCCAAAGTCGCTGTCAAACAAACGATAATAGGTCTGCATGATCATGATCGGGCCGCTTATGTGTTGCAGCTTAATGTCGGACTGCGGCGACAACAGGGCGCCAATCGTGTTGCCTATGGTCTCCACGGCGGCGTAAATTTGCTCCAGCGGAGAGATGTGAACGACGGTCATTTTTCCGCCCCCGTCCCAGACGATGCCTTCTGAATCTGGGGCGAAGCCGAGTCCGATAATCGCTTTGTTCTGGCCGTCCGGTGTCGCCGGGAGAAGCCGCACGGTTCTTTTTTCAGAACCGGTCTCGATGGTCAGAGAAAATGGGACTGCAGGCTTCGCCTCGACCCGTTTAAAAATTTCCGTTGGGTCGTAAATCGGGTCGTCGTCGAGCGCCAGGATACGATCTCCGACCTTAATTCCAGCAACATCAGCCGGACTGTTCTTGATCACTGCGGACACCGCGGGACGCGACGGCGCCATCGTAATGTTAATCGTCTTCCCATTTCGCAAGACGGTCAGCGGCAATGGCTTGCCGGGATGAGTCTGCGCCCATTCCAGAATGTGCTGCGGATGGTAAAGCTTCTCGCCGCCAATTGCAATTATCTGGTCGTTTGGCTCAATCCCCGCCTGTGCTGCGACGGAGCCTTCTGCGACCTTAAACACGAGCGGTGTGATTGCCGGCGCGATTCCAACCTGGCGAAGCGACCTCCGCTCCCAACCTCTGGTCTCCGGCCGGGTATACCCGGACTCGAGTGTCAGCACCTGATCGCCGCGCCGGATCTTAAACGGAATAATCTCCCCTTCGCTCCGGACCACATACCAGGTGATACTATCCACTAGTCCGGCGAAACGGGAAACGCGGTGACCATCAACCGCCAGGATCACATCCCCCGACAGAAACCCTGCTTTTGCGGCCGGTTCGTCCGGCGCCACGTAACCGACAGTGGTAGTCGCTTCGGCCTCAGCGGTCGGTTTGCCCACCGCCCAGACGATCACCGCGAATACCAGCGCCAATAGGAAGCTAAACAAAGGGCCTGCAAAGGCGACGATGATTTTGTCAAGTGGACCTATTGTAGGGAGATCCTGGCGCTGAATCCCGGCCTTGCCTTCGACCGCCTCCATCGGAGCCATCTGAGGCAACAACACAAAGCCTCCCGCAGGAATCCAGCCGAGGCTGTACTCGACCCCTTTGATCGTCTTTTTCCAAATTGGACGTCCAAACCAAATCCCGAATTTGTCGACATGCAATCCACGCCAGCGAGCGGCTAAGAAGTGACCCAGCTCGTGCACAATGATCAGCAGGTTAAAAATGAGCAAGACCTCAACGATCGTGAGGACGACACGGAAGATGTTCAAAATCATATACTAAAGAGTACGTAAAGCGCTGCGCACGAATTCCCGGGCTTCGCTGTCCGCCCGGATTATATCATCCAGGCACGGTCTCGCCAAATTTGTGTGATGTTCTATTGCACTATGCACTAATCGCCAGATTTCCGGGAACGGAATTTGATCGTCTAGAAATGCTTGGACTGCTTCTTCATTTGCTGCATTCAAAACTGCGGGCAGAACGCCTCCCGATTCACCCGCTTTCCGGGCAAGGTTCAGGGCAGGAAAGACGTCGTACCTGGGCTCTTCGAATTCCAGCTTGCTGACTTCGGCCAGGCGGAGCGGTCTTAAGCTATGAGGTACTCGCTCTGGCCAGGTCACGGCGTATTGGATGGGAAAACACATATCGGAGTGGCTCAGCTGTGCGAGAATTGAGCCATCCACAAATTCCACCATCGAGTGGACGATACTCTGAGGGTGAATGACCACCTGTACCTTGTTCATGGGAACATTGAACAACCAGCGGGCCTCGATCATCTCGAGCCCTTTATTGAAAAGCGTTGCGGAATCTACGGTGATTTTCCGGCCCATCTTCCACGTCGGATGTTGTAAGGCGTCGGTTTTGGTGACGTTGTTCAACTGTGCGGCCGGAAGTTGCCGGAACGGTCCGCCTGAAGCCGTCAAAATCAGATTTTCGATCTGCTCGCTCCGTTTCCCTTCGAGACACTGAAAAATTGCGTTGTGCTCGCTGTCGACTGGCAGAACGAGCACACCTTTGCCCCGCGCGTGTGCCATAACAATTTCTCCAGCCATCACCAGGATCTCCTTGCTGGCGATCGCCAGATCTTTGCCGCAGTCGATCGCAGCCAGGGCCGGCCGGAGACCCGCCGTTCCGACAATCGCGACAAGAACAAGGTCAGCTCCCGCCAATGTTGAGAGCTCGATCAAACCCTCTTCGCCAGTGAACACGATCGGTTCATAGTCTAATGCGCTCCGTAGCTCTTCCAGGGAGGTCGGATCGACTAGACAAACAGCCGCCGGTTTCAAACGGTTCGCAGCTTCCGCCAACTTCGCTGCACTCTGCTTGGCGGCCATCCCGACAATCTCCATACGATCCGGCATCGTCTCGGCAACTTTAATTGCGCTTGCTCCGATTGACCCGGTCGACCCAAGGAGGATTACTCGCCGCTTTCTCATCGAACCAAAAATCGTAAATAGAAGAATAGTAAGGGTGCAGTAAACAGTAGGCTGTCGATCAGGTCCAGCATTCCCCCAATTCCAGGTAGTAACGCACCTGAGTCTTTTACGCCGGTACTGCGCTTGATAATCGACTCTCCCAAATCGCCCACGACCGCTGCAAATCCGATGAGAACACCGAGTACGGTCGCATGTAAGAAATTGAACCAGGCGAGCTGCTTGGGCATTAAGATGATCAATAGGTAACTCCCTATGATCGCAAAAACCAGAGATCCCAAAAAACCTTCCCAGGTTTTCGCCGGGCTGATGTGCGGCATCATCTGATGCCGGCCGATCCGGCTTCCAACCAGATAAGCACCCATATCTGCGAATTTAGTGACGACGACCAGGTAGAGGACGTAAAATTGGCCGAGGGTGGAACCCTGCGCTGTCCTCGGTATGACGTAAACGATCTTGGTCATAAAGTTGAACAGCCAAGCGACATAAAGTAGTCCAAAGAGTGTGTAGGCCATCGTTTCCAGCGGCGCATGTTTCCCGGTCGGTCGAAACATTTGACGCGCGAACACGCCGAATAGGAACACCAGCAATACGAAATTCTCGAAATCATAGGCTGCCGTTTGGCTATTTGTACGCAGTGCGAAGAAACTGCCAATGAACGAAGCCGCGCCGCACGCCATACCGAAAGCTTTAAAACAGCGTTTCCCGGATCGCTCGATCATTTGAAAATATTCCCAGAGGCCCGCCATACCGAGCGAGCCGATCAGAAGAAGGAAGACCGTCTCGTTTCCGGTAAAGACGACAAAAAGGGCGATAGCCCACATTGCTATCGCGCTGACCAATCGCCGGATAAATCGACTCATCGCAGAGAGATGGCGGAGACTGCCACTAGAAATCGGCGGCATCAAGAGTCAGCTCAGCTGACTCTTGATGCCGCCGATTTCTTGGTCGAGAGCTTCGATCTGTTCCTTCAGGGGGAGATGACGTTTGGCTTCAGCCTCACAAAAGGTTTCCAGCGGGGCGAACGTGAGGGCCACTTCGTGATAGAAGGCATCAATTGCATGCCTCAGTTGGGTCTCGACGGCCCGGGCGAGATCCTCGCGCTTCTCGTTCATCTGATCTCGGTATTGCCGGAGGATCTTTTTGCGACGCCAAACGGCATAGATTGTCCCGGTTAACGCTGCGACGCCGGCCACGGTGCCCGTGACATCGAGCAGCGCAGTGTGGGTGAGGGCAGCGATTACCGTCGCAATTCCTCCGGCGGCGACTACGCTGGTCGGCACTCGCAACCAGCGACCGGTTTCTCCGAAGAGGCTTCGCAGTTGTTCTTTGATTTTCTCATCCGACATCTGTTCGATCAAGGTAAGCTGAAGCCGTTGAAGCACTTCCTGACGCTGCGTCAGAAAGCCCGGCACGACCGCGCGAACCTGCTTCTTTGTTTCAGCGCCAAACTCGAAGTTTACCTTTTCCTGGAGATCTTGCCAGATCGCTCGCAGATCCGACTCCAAAAGTGTCAATGCATGTTCAATCTTGGTCTGGACTTCCCTTTTGACCTCGGTTTCGACATGGTCCTGGAAATCTTTTTCCCAGCGGCCGGTCGAAAATATCATCTTGAGGGTCTGCCCGAAGGTAAGTCGTTCCTCTAAAACCTTTTCGCCACGCTCGCGGCAGGCATCGTAGGCTTGTTCGATCTCCCGGATGAACCCGCCCACCTGTCGTTGCGTCTGCTCTTTTCGCGTATCGAATGCGCGGCGGATCGTCGCCAGTTTTTCCTGATCTGACTTCAGAATGTCCAGCGAACCTTGCAGTCGCGCCCGCAACCCTCCGGCTACGACTTGTGCCGTCTGCGCAACGGAACGGAGCTTCCCGCCGCGTTCTTCGCTGTGGGAGACGGTTTTCGTAATCCATTCTTCCAAAGGGCCGAAGTTACTTTCGTTCCATAACTTCTCGCGGTCGGCTTCCGGCGAGGTTTTTGCCAGAAAAGCTTTCTTCGCTGACACTGCAAAAATCGGACAGCTTACTCCCAAGATTTGCAAGACCGTTTGATCGAGATGCTTTGCAACTATGGCGACCTCGTGTGGGTCCCGTAAGTCAGCCTGTTGGACCACAAAGACAATATTCTTCTTCCACTGGTGGCCGATTAAGCGCAGGAAATCCCAAGCCGAGGCAGCCCAAGGATTCGTTACCGAAAAAACGAATACGATCAGGTCGGCGATGGGAACGAAATTCACTGTAATTTCCTGGTGATTTGCGACGATCGTGTTTGTTCCAGGCGTATCGACAATGTTGAAATCTTTCAGGAAATCGATTGGCCGGTAACGAGCGGTCACGTGCTCAGATAATTGGGCGTCGTATTCGTTGTCTCCATACTTAAAGACGTAAATGCGGTCAGTTGCCGGCAGCACATCGACTTTACAAAAGTCGCGACCAAAAAGCGCGTTGAGCATCGAAGACTTGCCGGCTTTGACTTCACCGACCACAACAAACAGAAATGGCTGGTTGAGGTTCGCAGCAAGGGTCCGCAGGTTGCCGAGCACGTCATTGGGCGCGCCGATTTGTTGCGCTAGCGTGATTAAAGACCCGAGGGCGATCCCGAGCTCTGAGCGGAGTTTGAGGTATTTCTCAACGACCATCTTACAGCGCGGTCTTTACTGCCCCGCTGCGGCCGGATCGGGTTTCACTGCCCGACCGTTCTGTTCCTGGCCATTGGGTTGAATGTGTGCCTCAAAGTTACCTGTTACCGGCTTGATTTTGGCGCTTTTCACCGATTCCGGGCGTTCCTGGCCGGTACTTGCGACGGGGGTCGGGGATGGTTTCGGCTTGTTCATTGCGATCAACTCCGTCACCGTGACGAATTTGTAGCCCTTCGCCGCCAGGGCATCCAACGTTGCCGGCATGGCATCAATCGTCTGTTTATGTATGTCGTGGGAGAGAATGATCGCTCCTGGGCGAACCTGGCTTAAAATGCGCTGGGTTATCACCGAAGCGCCCGGTCGCTTCCAATCGAACGGATCGACCGACCACAGAATGATACTCAGGCCGAATCGGCTCTCTATCCATTCTCGCTGACGTGCAGTGATCGCTCCATACGGCGGTCGAAGAATGGTTGGGGTAAAGCCGCTGGCCTCCTTGATCGCGTCTTGGGTTTTGGAGATTTCTGTCGTCACCCCGTCGTCGGAGAGTTTAGAAAGCTGGGGGTGCGTCCACGAGTGGTTCCCGATTTCATGGCCATCCGCAAGGATTCGCCTGACAATGTCCGGGTTTGCAGCGGCGTTCTGGCCGATCAGAAAGAATGTGGCCTTGATATTGCGCTGCTTCAAAATGTCCAGCAATCGGGGGGTGAGCGCGGCGCTAGGCCCATCATCAAATGTCATTGCGATGTAGGGTTGATCCACACGGACCTGGGTGTAGGTCGCCGGTTTTGGCCCTGGGGCCGCCGGCGCCGGTGTGGAGTTAGTATCCTGGGCGTTGACAGCCAAGGTGCTAAAGCAGGCAAAGAAAAAAATCGCTCCAAAACGCATATGCTTACAAAAATCGTTTAAGAATTGTCTCCAGTTTCTTGACGGTCGCTTCTGGCCACAGCTTCCGATCTGTTACCAGGGCGAAATCGAGCACGCGATGTTCCGGCCAATCAGGTTCCAGCGGAATCTTTCCGATGACCATTGGCAGGATCTTTCGAGCCGCGTCTGCATTCGACAGCAAATGCCCGATAACAGTTTGGGCACTCACCGGTTCGTCCTCGATTTTCCAACAGTCGTAATCGGTTACGAAATTCATTGAGGCAAGAGAAATCTCGGCCTCCCGCGCCAACTTGGCCTCCGGTAAGTTTGTCATACCAATAATATCAAAGCCCATTTTGCGGTGAAATTCCGACTCCGCTCGCGTCGAAAAGGCAGGTCCATCCATGTTCACATAAGTTCCCCCGTTGTGGACGGTATAGCCGAGGTTTGCCGCTTCCTGGGCGATGATCGCCCGGAGGTTGGCGCTGACCGGATCGGCAAAACCCACATGCGCGACAATTCCATCGCCGAAGAATGTCCAGTCCTGGCGCCGACTGGTTCGATCAAAGAATTGCGAAGGGAGAACGATGTCCCTGGGTGCATATTTCTCCTGCAGACTGCCGACGGCGCCCACACTGAGAATCCAGCGAACGTTCAACGATCTGAGCGCGAAAATATTAGCGCGATGGTTCAGTTCGGTCGGAAGCAGGCGGTGACCGCGCGCATGCCGCGCTAAAAAGTAGACCTGACGGTCATTTACGCGCCCTGAAATGAGACTGTCCGAGGGTTTGCCAAAGGGCGTTTCCACCACGAGTTCCTCAGAATTTTCCAGTCCTTCGATTTGGTAAAGGCCGCTGCCTCCTATGATTCCGATTGCGGGACTTGGCTCACTCATGCTGGCGAACAGTAGGGGTTGAATCGCAAATCGTAAAGTAGCTTGGGTGTCCCGCCCGTGATCTGCTAGGCATGCACTGGCGGGACGCCATGTCACAATGAAATCATTGGCGGACCGCCATGTTGCCACGGGTGGATGGATCCGGAATCTAATTCCGGCTGAGCCGGTCTCCGGAGCCTAAGAGTTCGGTGATTTTCTGATCAAGCTGTTCGATGGGGACTTCCGTGCTGACCAAGGTCCCCTCCTGATTGATCAGCCACATTTCCGGGATCGCACGCACGCCGAATTTGATCGCTAACTCAGACTCCCAGCCTTTGCCGTCGCAGAATTGAGGCCAGGGGATTAGTTTTTTCGCCACAAAGTTCGCCAGTGCTAACTCATCCGTGTCTAGAGAAATCCCAATGATGACGAGTCCTTTATCCCTGTATTTCTGGTAAGCCTTGCGAACGGATGGCATCTCTCGAATGCAATCCGGACACCAGGACGCCCAGAAGTCGACCAGCACAACCTTGCCATGCAGGGCCTGGGTATCGACAGTCGATCCATCAGTCGCTAGGAATCGAATGTCGACCGGCTTACCAATCATTTCGGCTTTCTGGAGTCGGGCTTTTGCCGCTGCCGCCAGGTCTTGTGCCGGCGCCTTTGTGAGGTCCTCTAGAAACTCCACGCCTTTTGCGTGGTCAAATCTCAGCAGCAAGTTTGCTCGAGCAATTTGGAGCGAGACTATCCGTGGTTCCGCGGGGTTCTTCTCGATCAGATTCTTAATTCGTTCCTCCAGGTTTGACGCCTGAACGGGCGAGGTGATCAAATCCGGGTTGTCCAGCCACTGCGTCAAAATCATGCGCTCTATGGCGTAACGTAAATTCGCCGGTACCGCGGTATTGCTGGTAATCGTTTTTGCGTCGAGTTCGTTCCCTTGCATCAGCGCTGTTCTTTGGTCCGCAGGCGCCGGAAAATCGGTCGAGTCAATCTTCCATAGCATCGCTTCCGGCTCATGAAGATCGCCCGGAAACTGCCTCACGAAATCGACCGCAGCGTCGTGCAGCCTCTTCTTCGGTTCTGCGGAAAACTCAACAGGGTTAATTCCAGTCGGCACTTTCCGATGTGCCTCATCATTCAGCACCTGGAGACGCCGCCAAGCCGACTCAGCCGCGGTCTGAGACTTCGATGCAGAAGCCGAGAACAGGACGCAGATGCACAAAACAACAACCGGGCGCATTCGGGATAACTAGCTGTTTTAGAGCTCCGGTCAAGGTACGGCGAGGCTCCGTCCGAGCCGTGGCGCGTTGCGGCGTATACGACCTATACGACCTATACGACCTATATGACCTATATGACCTA
>Ga0213872_10002628_pt1 | contig 10443 bp, 6 predicted proteins | sample VelepicomBERX_R2_FD_160071 | JGI IMG/M metagenome (GOLD analysis project Ga0213872, IMG submission 160071) | Rhizosphere microbial communities from Vellozia epidendroides in rupestrian grasslands, the National Park of Serra do Cipo, Brazil - RX_R2 | ecosystem: Host-associated > Plants > Roots >... | reverse complement strand
CGCGGCCGCAATCAGCACCAGCGCGAGCCAGGCATTGACGCCGATCTGCTCGCTGGCGATGACGGCGCCGATGAATACCCCGACCGGCGGCACCAGGTAGTTGGTCAGCGAGGTGAACACGGAGCCGGCCAATTGGATCAGACGGGCGAACATCAGGTAGACGATACCGGCGCAAAACACGCCCAGTACCAGGAGCGACCAGAGCGTATCGGCGCTGACGTGCAGCGTCCAGGGACGGTCGATCGCCGCCGCCAGCACGATCAGCGGCAGCGCGGCCAAGGCTAGTACATTGCGCACGGTAATGACCGGCGACAAACTACCCAGGCGGTTGAATAGCAGCAGGCTGATCGACACGCTGGCGGCAGCGCCGAGCACCGACAGGGCGCCAAGCAGGCTGCCGGCGCCATGGCCGCTCACGCCGGGCAGCACCAGCACCACGATGCCGGCAAAGCCGGTGGCCACGCTGAGGATGGCCGGCAATCGCCAATGCGGGCCGGTGACGAACAGCGGCGCCAGCACGATAGTGAAGATCGGAATGGTGCCCATCAAGATCGAGGCTTCGCTGCTCTCGACCTGGGTTTGGCCCCAGCCGAGCAGCAAGAGCGGCAGCAGTGCTTCGAAGAAAGCCAGCAACAGGTAGGTCGGTAGCAGCCGGCGCCCCGCGGCGGCCGCCTGGCGCCGTTCGTCGGGCATGAATAAGCCGATCAGCGCCAGCGTGAGCGCGCCGATGCCGGCGCGGCCGGCGGCCAAGGTCAGTGGCGGCAGCTCGCGAATGACGATCTGATTGAAGATGAATTGCGCGCCCCAGATCAGAGCGATGGCCAACAACAACAGGTAATGACCGAGGGTCGGGTTTTTCTGCATGAAAGGCTTCCTTGGCAAAAAGACACATACGCCCACGCCGCCTGGCTGAGCGGGCGGTGTGGGAGCCTTCCGGTTTAGTCTGTTAGCGCCGGTTCGGGAACAGGCGCTCTTAGATGCCGGCGTGTTGCACCGGGTAGGGGTGTCCGATCAGAACCGGTAATACGTCGGACATAGGGGCCGTGTCGGCCGTGGTGTAAAAGCGATAGCCGTTCGGTTTTTGCGGCGCCTTGCCGGCCAACAGATCGGCGGCGCGCCGCGCGCTACCTTCGGCGGGATCGTCGAGCACGACATCAGGTCCGACGATGTCGCGAATCAGTGGCGCCAAGAACGGATAGTGGGTACAGCCGAGCACGATGTGGTCGACATTCTCTGCAAGTAAAGGTTCCACCACGGCGGCAACTTTTTCTCTGGCCTCGTCGCCGTCGATACGGCCGGCTTCGACCAGTTCAACCCAGCCGCGCCCCGGGCGCGGCAGCACTTCGACCGTACCGGCGTGCCGCTGCAGCAGCGAGTGGAAGCGGGCGCTTTGCAGCATAAACTCGGTGGCTAGCACCGCGATGCGCCCGGTGCGGCTCGCTCTAGCGGCCGGTTTGACCGCCGGCTCGATGGCCACGATCGGAATCGGCAATTCCTTGCGCATCGTGTCGACCGCGGCGCTGGTGGCGGTGTTACAGGCGACCACCAGCAGCGACGCGCCTTGCTCATGCAAGAAGTGGCCGATGCGCAGGCTGCGCTCTATCAGTTGTTCGCGGCTCTTCGAGCCGTAGGGCACATAGGCTTGGTCAGCCAAGTAGGTGACCGGCCACTCGGGCAGCTCGCGGGTCACGGCACGCCAGACGGAGAGTCCGCCCAGGCCCGAATCGAACATGGCTATCATGATTTTTTAGTTGCGTTGAATGACGATTTTCGGGAATTTGCTGCTGAAATCCTGCGCCTGCTCGCCGACCTTGACGGCGACGCGCTGCGCCAGTTCGCGATAACTGGCGGCCACGGCGCTGTCAGGCGCGCTGACCACGGTGGGACGACCCTCGTCGGTGGCGGTGCGAATGCCGATGTCGAGCGGCAACGAACCGAGTAGTTCGACACCATACTCGGCGGCCATGCGCTCGCCGCCGCCGGCGCCGAAGATAGGCTCGGCATGGCCGCAGTTCGAACAGATGTGGATCGCCATGTTTTCAACCAGCCCCAGGATCGGTACGCCGACCTTTTCGAACATCTTCAGACCCTTGCGGGCGTCCAGTAGCGCGATGTCCTGCGGCGTGGTGACGATGACCGCGCCGGTGACCGGCACTTTCTGCGCCAGCGTCAGCTGAATGTCGCCGGTGCCCGGCGGCAGGTCGATCACCAGATAGTCGAGGTTGTCCCATTGCGTGTCGTTGAGCAGCTGCTGCAGTGCTTGCGACACCATCGGCCCACGCCACACCATCGCTTGGTCGGTGTCGACCAAAAAGCCGATCGACATGACTTGCACGCCGTGGCTGACGATCGGTGTGATGTGCTTGCCGTCCGGCGACTCCGGCCGCTGTCCGGCCACCCCCATCATCAGCGGCTGCGACGGGCCGTAGATATCTGCGTCGAGCAGGCCGACACGCGCGCCTTCGCCGGCCAGCGCCAGGGCCAGGTTGACCGCCGTGGTCGACTTGCCGACGCCGCCCTTGCCCGAAGCCACGGCAATGATGTTTTTGACCCCGGCAATCAACGGCACGCCGCGCTGGGCCGCATGGCTGATGATCTGGCTCGCGACGCGGATGTCGAGCGCCCGTCCAGCAGCCGCGGGCGCGAGCGCCTCGGCCAGCTGTGCCCGCACCGTGTCGAGCCGGCTCTTGGCCGGATAGGGCAGCGTCACGTCCAGGCTGATGCGCGCGTCGTCGATCTGCAGGTTTTTGCAGCGGAACGGCTTTTGGGTGATGGGGTCGATCTGGGCGGCAAGCAGGGCGTCGAGTTGGCTGGTCATAAGTGTCTGTCGGGAGGGTTGGGCCGGGCGAACCGGAATACCTGAGTATTCTACTCAAACTTTAGCGACGAATCAGACTATTTTAGCGCGAAATGATCTGACAGGAACGTTTATGCGCGTGAATGGTCCTTCTCTCCGTTCAGGCATTCGGCGACGGGGTGCCGCGAGATAGTTTTATGTGATACAATTTAACCCATTGAATTTGCATGTCATGCCGTCTGTTTGGCGGGCATGGGAGGCCGGGGCAATCGCGCCCGGCCTCTTTGTTCTTTAGCGAAAGGTTTTTCATGCAGAAGCACGCGGTACTGACGCCCGCCACCTTGTTGTTCCCCCTCGCGCTGGTGTTGTTCGAATTCTCCGTTTATATCGCCAACGACATGATCCAGCCCGGCATGCTGGACGTGGTGCGTGAATTCGGCGTCGATGCCTCCTGGGTGCCGACCTCGATGACCGGTTTCCTGTTGGGCGGCGCCATCCTGCCTTGGCTGATGGGGCCGCTGTCCGACCATATCGGCCGCCGTCCGGTCATGCTGTGGGGCGTGGCGTTTTTCATTCTGACCTGCCTCGGAACGCTTTGGTCGCATAACATCGCCAGCTTCATGATGCTGCGCGTGCTGCAAGGCATGGGGCTGTGCTTCATCTCCGCGGTCGGCTACGCCGCCATTCAGGAAGCCTTCGAGGAAAAGACCGCGGTCAAGGTGACCGCGCTGATGGCCAATGTGGCCTTGATCGCGCCGCTGGTCGGCCCGGTGGCCGGCGCGGCGTTGGCGCAAATCTGGCCGTGGCGCGGCAGTTTCATGTTGATTGCCGCCGTGGCCACGATCTCGTTCATCGGTTTGATCGTGTCGATGCCGGAAACCGTGCGCCGGGGCGAACATCCGTTGGGCCTGTCGAAACTGGCGGCCAGCTACCGCGACGTGTTTGCCAACAGCCGCTTTGTCGCCTCGGCGTTGTGCATTCCGCTGATGGCGCTGCCGCTGTTGGGCTGGATCGCGCTCTCGCCGGTGATGCTGGTGCGCGATGCCGGCATGAGCGTGCTGGCGTATGGGCTTTGGCAGGTGCCGGTGATCGGCTCGCTGATCGCGGGCAACCTGTTGCTGGTGAAATTCGCCGACCGCTGGCAGTTGGGTCACTCGGTGGCGGTTGGCCGTGTGCCGGCGCTCTTAGGCGTGCTGGTGGTGGTGGTCGGTTGCCTGTTCCCGCTGTATCGGTTCTATTTTTTGATCGCCGGCATGAGCCTCGTGTCGCTGGGCGAAGGGCTGGCGTTTGCCGTGCTGTACCGCTTCGCGCTTACCGCCAGCGATGTGGCCAAGGGCGCGGTGGCCGCCAGCATGACCATGCTGTCGATGGCGGTCTACGCGTGCGGCATCGAAGGGCTCAAGCGCGCTTATGTGGCCGGCGGCTATGCCGGCTACGCGCTGCTGGTGTTTGTGCTGACGATGATGTTCTTCTTGCTGTCGCGCCGCATGGTCGGCGTGGCCATGGCCGATCGCGCGCCAGGCGGTCGCCTGGCCCAAGAGAGCGCGTGATCCGCGCCGCTCGCTGCTGATATACTGGGTCGCTTGAAGACGGAAAAGGATGAAAACAATGACGGACAAACGCAAAATTCTGGTGACCAGCGCGCTGCCTTACGCCAACGGCGCCATCCACCTCGGCCATATGGTTGAGCATATCCAGACCGATATCTGGGTGCGGTTCCAGAAGATGCGTGGGCATACCTGTCATTATGTTTGCGCCGACGACACCCACGGCACGCCGATCATGCTGGCGGCCGAGAAGCGGGGGGTCTCGCCCGAGGCGCTGATCGAGCGGGTGCGCGGCGAGCATCTGGCCGATTTCACCGGCTTCCACATCGGCTACGACAACTACTACAGCACCAATTCGCCCGAGAACAAGGCGTTTGCTGAGCAGATTTATCTGTCGCTGCGCGAGAACGGCAAAATCGTCAGCCGCACCATCGAGCAGTTGTACGATCCGGAAAAGGAAATGTTCCTGCCGGACCGCTTCGTCAAGGGCGAGTGTCCGAAGTGCGGCGCGCGCGACCAGTACGGCGATAACTGCGAAGTGTGCGGCGCCACCTATGGCCCGACCGAGTTGAAGAACCCGTACTCGGTGGTGTCGGGCGCCAAGCCGGTGCTGAAGACCTCCGAGCACTACTTCTTCCGTTTGGGCGATTGCGCCGATTTCCTGAAAAAGTGGACCGCCGGCTCCTCCCGCCTGGCCGATGGCCGCGCGCAGCCGCACTTGCAGCCCGAATCGCTCAACAAGATGAACGAGTGGATCGAGGGCGGCCTGCAAGATTGGGATATCTCGCGCGACGCGCCGTATTTCGGCTTCGAGATCCCGGATGCGCCGGGCAAGTATTTCTATGTCTGGCTAGACGCGCCGATCGGCTACATGGCGTCGTTCAAGAACCTGTGCGATCGTGCCGGCATCGATTTCGACGAGTATTTCAAGCCGGATTCCAAGGCCGAGCTGGTGCACTTCATCGGCAAGGACATTCTGTATTTCCACGCGCTGTTCTGGCCGGCCATGCTGCAATACGCCGGTCTGCGCACGCCGACCGGGGTGTTCGCCCACGGCTTCCTCACCGTTGACGGCCAGAAGATGTCCAAGTCGCGCGGCACGTTCATCACCGCCAAGAGCTATCTGGATTGCGGACTCAACCCGGAATGGATGCGCTATTACATCGCCGCCAAGCTTAATGCCCGTATCGAGGATATCGATCTGTCGCTGGATGATTTCATCGCCCGCGTCAATTCCGACCTGATCGGCAAGTACGTCAACATCGCCTCGCGCGCGGCGGGTTTCATCGCCAAGCGCTTCAATGGCCGCCTGGCCGACGCCGTGTCCGAGCGCGCGCTGCTCGTTGATCTGCAGGCCGCGGCCGAGCCGATCGCCCAGGCGCTCGAGGCGCGCGAATATGCCCGCGCGCTGCGCGACATCATGGCATTGGCCGACCAGGTGAACGGCTACGTCGACGCCAACAAGCCTTGGGAACTGGCCAAGCAGGAGGGCAGCGACGCGCGCTTGCATGAAGTGTGCACGGTGCTGATCAATGCCTTCCGTCTATTGAGCATCTATCTCAAGCCGGTGCTGCCGCATCTGGCGCGTGGGGTGGAAGATTTCCTGCAGGTGGCGGAGCTCACCTGGGCGGACGCCGGCCAGTTGCTGCTCGGCCACGGCATTCGCCCCTATCAGCATCTGATGACGCGCGTCGAGCAGACGCAGGTCGACGCGCTGATCGCCGCCAACAAGCAGTCGATCGAGCAGGCTCCGGCCGCCAAGCCGGAAACCGCCTACGCGCCGTTGGCGCCGACCATCGGCATCGAGGATTTCGCCAAGCTCGACCTGCGCGTCGGCAAGGTGCTCGATTGCCGTTTCGTCGAAGGCTCGACCAAGCTGTTGCAATTCACCGTCGATCTGGGGTTCGAACAGCGCAATATTTTCTCCGGAATCCGCAAGAGTTATGCCGATCCGGCCAAGCTGATCGGCCGTCATGTGGTGGTGGTGGCCAATCTGGCACCACGCAAGATGCGCTTCGGCGTGTCGGAGGGCATGATCGTCTGCGCCGGCCTGGACGAAGAGCACGATTTCTATTTGCTCGATGTCGACGCGGGAGCCGAACCGGGTTGGCGTCTGAGCTGAGCCCCCTCTTCTTTACGCCCGCCGTTACGCCTGCACGGCCTTCCATTGCGGGAGTAACGGCAACACCTTAACAGCGGGAGCGGGGGAGCGCTTTTACTCCCGCCGTGAAGGTTTTGCTTCTACTCCCGCCTTGCGCGTGCGCGAGGTGGCGGGATGCTTGGTGTTGACCGCCGATTAACCCCCGAACCCGGTATCGCCGTGCGTTGAAACGTGCGTTGCTTCGCGAACGCACGCTACATTCTACTCCCCACTCCCTTATTGGACGCTGACGCGGGAGAAATCCTGCCGGCCGAACGGGTTGACGCGGTAGCCGCTCACGCCCTTGCCGGTCATGGCGTACAGCGTCGGGTGCGCCAAGGGCAACCACACCGCTTGGTCGTGGATGATCTTTTGCGCCGCCAGATAGCTTTGCGTGCGCGCCTTGATATCGCCGCTGGCCTTGCCCGCGCTGATCAGCTTGTCGAGCTTGGGATCGCAATAGCGGGCGAAATTGGTGCCGGATTTGACCGCGGCGCAGCCAAACTGCGGCGTGAGGAAATTGTCCGGATCGCCGTTGTCGCCCGCCCAGCCCATGAACAGCATGTCGTGTTCCCCCGCTTTGCCGCGGCGGATCAGCTCGCCCCAATCCAACACCAGAACCTTGGCGCGTATGCCGACACGGGCCAGGTCGGCTTGCAGCAATTCTGCGCCCGCGCGCGGGTTGGGGTTGAGCATGCTGCCGCCGGGCCGCACCCAGACGGTGGTGTCGAAGCCTTGCGGATAGCCCGCTTGGGCAAGCAGCTTCTTGGCGGCGGCGACGTCGTGCGGCCAGGGTTTGATGTTGCGCGCATAGCCCCAGGTATTGGGCGGGAAGGGTAGAACGGCCTCGGTGGCGGTGCCGTCGAATACGGCGGACAGATAGCTTGCGTGGTCGAAGGCCAGGTTGACCGCGCGTCGCACCAGCACGTTGTCGAACGGTTTCTTCTGGCTATTCATGGCCACGAAGGCGGTCATGAAGGCCGGAGAGGACAGTACTCTCAGTCCCGTGTCGCCCCGCGCGCTCAACACGTCCTGCGGCGTGGGCGACAGCGCGATCTGGCATTCGCTCGCCTTCAGCTTCTGCAGGCGCACCGCCGGCGTCGGCGTGATGGCGAAAATCAACTGACCGACCTTGGGCTTGCCGCCGAAGTAAGCCGGATTGGCGCTGTAGCGGATGGTGCTGTCCTTGATATAGCTTTTGAACACGAACGGCCCGGTGCCGATCGGTTTGCTGTTGAGTTCCTGCGGCTTGCCGGCACTCATCAGCTGATTGGCGTATTCGGCCGAATAGATCGAGGCAAACCCCATGCTCAGCGTCGACAGGAATGTCGATTCCGGCCGGGTCAGGACGAATTGCACCGTGTGGCTGTCGAGCGCACGCACCGATTGGATCAGCGACGGCAGTTGCAGCGACGTGGCGTGCGGGAACGTGCCGGTTGAAATCTTGTACCAAGGGTTGGCCGGATTGAGCATGCGATCGAAGGAGAACGCCACGTCTTCGGCGTTGAGCTTGCGTGTCGGCTTGAAGTAGTCGGTGCTGTGGAATGCCGCGTCCGGACGCAGCGAGAAGGTATAGGCGCGGCCGTCCGGGCTCACCCGCCAGCTGGTGGCGAGCGAGGGCACGACCTTGCCGCTGTCCGGGTCGTATTCCACGAGGCGGTTCATCAGCACGTCGGCCGAGGCGTTGGTGGTGACGAGCGCGTTGTATTGCACCACGTCGAACCCGTCGGGGTTGGACTCGGTGCAAACGGTCAGGGTATTGGCCGCCCAGGCCGAACTGACGGTCAAGGCGGCAAGCAGGAAGGCTTGGCGGATCGGGTGCATGGTTTGTTGTTCTCCGTCGGCTTGGACCAGTGAGTATAAGCACTATGCTCAAGGCGTGCTAAAACAACATTCTATATGCATATTCCGCGGCGGGGATAGCACTCGTCAGTGCTTGGCCCCTGCTCGGAAGTATTTGCGCATCGCTTGTGCCAGCAAGTGCTTGAGGGTATCGGTCTGTGCGGCGTGGTAGTGGTCGTATAGTCGTGGGGCCATCGGCAGGAAGACGTCCAGCATGGCGGGGTCGAACTGGCGTCCGCGCGCGTCTTGCATCATCGCCAGGGTCTGCTCCAACGCAAATGGCTCCTTATAAGGGCGGCGCGAGGTCAGCGCGTCGAATACGTCGACGATGGTGAACAAGCGCGCATTGTATGGAATGGCGTCGCCCCGCAGCCCGCGCGGGTAGCCGCTGCCGTCGTATCGCTCGTGATGGCCGCCGACGACCTCTTCCGTCCACTCGAGCCATTTCACTTCGCCGATGATCTGCACGCCGATATCCACATGCTGTTTCATCAGCGCGAACTCCTCGTCATCGAGCGCTCCGGGCTTGAGCAGTACGCGGTCGGCGATGCCGATCTTGCCGACGTCGTGGAGGAAGGCCCCGGCCATGAGGGCGATGACGTCGCGCGGCGTGCGGCCCAGTGCTTCAGCCAAGGCCACCGCATACAGCGTAACGCGATAGTTGTGGCTGTCGGTGTCGGCGTCGCGTTTGGCGATGGCGCTGCCGAGTACGCGCAGCAGTTCGACGTTGCTGTCGAGCAGGTTGTGACTGAGACGAACCGTATCCCGGTTGAGCGACACGACGACCGGGTAGATGGCCAGCGAGCTCATCGCCACGACCAGCAATACGCCGATCAAGGTGTCGCGGATGCGCTGGGCGATGGCTTGCGCGGTTTCGGGCGGCACGAGATAAATCGCCTGAAAATAGCCTTGTGTCTGTCCGTAGCTATTTTGCAACGCGACCAGCGACTGGACGTAGATGCGTTCGCCAATACGCACGGTGCGCTGGCTGGGCGCCCGCAGCGGCGGCCAGTCTGCGGGGCGGATGGCGGGGCCGCGCCAGCTGGCGCCGAGCGGCCGCAAGGCGGGGTCGAACAAGCTGACGCCGACGAACGGCGTGCGTGGCAGCAGCTGATCGAGGCGGGATTGCAGCGTGCCGGGCGACTGGCGCCACAGTTCCGGGACACTGGTCTGGCGGAATTGCTGCACCGCGTCGGTGGATAGATTACGTACCCATTGATCGATGCGGCCGGTTTCGAACTGCCAAGCGGTGATGCTGGCCGCCAGCGACAGCAGCAGCCACATGGGAACCAGCCGTTTCAGCAATGCGCGATGCACGTTGAGCCGGTGTGGGTGCAGTAGGTAGTCGAGGTGGCGGTACGAGATCATGGCCTACACCATATGCATTGTTATGTTGATATTTTATATGTTCGCCATCGATGGCGCGCCTGACTCAGAAGCCGCGCGAACGTTGGGTGATGGAGAGCTTGGGGGGGCCGGGAAAGCGCACGTGCCATTTGCCGTCGATGAATTCGCGAATGACGCGCAGCGTGCGCAAGGCGTTGAGGTCCGCCGGGTCGATCTGCTCGATGTCCATGATCGAGACGTCGCCCGGCAACGGATCGTTGGGCGTATCCTCGCATTTGACGAGCCCCAGGCTCCAGTTGGCGAAAATCGCCGCATCGATTTCCTGCCGCGCTAGCAGCAACAACTTGTAACGGGTCGTATCCTGGAAGACTTGGCGGTAGTAACGATCGACATCGTCATCCGGTCCCTCGATGACCTGGAGGAACTCCTGTCCCATCAGCACCATGACGCCGCTAATGCCGTCACGCTCGTTTCTGCGGCGACAGTCGGCCAAAAAGGCCGCCAGGTTCTGGGGGTCGGGCTCGGCGGCAACCGAGCCGCTGTAGATGAGGCGAATCACCGCATGACTCTTCTTCGAAGGGGGCGGGAAAACTCTATTTTTGCACCTCTGCTTATGAAATGCAAAATGCATTTCAAATGTCATTTTCTGTAATGTTTTCCAGCGGTTAGAGCGAGTGCCGTACGCCTTGGCCCATCTAGAAGACGGGGCGCTGGCGGCGCAACACCACTGGCTGGGAGGGGTCGATCTGACTACGGTGCCATTTGCCGCG
>Ga0213872_10002627_pt1 | contig 10444 bp, 9 predicted proteins | sample VelepicomBERX_R2_FD_160071 | JGI IMG/M metagenome (GOLD analysis project Ga0213872, IMG submission 160071) | Rhizosphere microbial communities from Vellozia epidendroides in rupestrian grasslands, the National Park of Serra do Cipo, Brazil - RX_R2 | ecosystem: Host-associated > Plants > Roots >... | reverse complement strand
CTATGTGATCGTCGAGCGCAAAGCCTGACACCGGGTTTTCCGCAACGCAAAAAAGCTGCACAAGCCCAAAAAATTGCGGTAAGCTCGATTCAACATCTTTTTTCAGCAGCGTCACGAGTCCCCCCATGCGCCAGTTCTCCGTGTTTTTCGGCTTTTATTATTTCCCGATCAGGACTTGATACGGGCTAGCCGATTTCGCGCTGAAAAAACAGAAATCGACAGAAGGCGGGCCCAAATGGGCCCGCCTTCTTTTTTACCTGTTTCATTTGACCGACCTTCTTGAATCCACCCATTGCGCAGCAGAAAAGGAACCGCACCATGATCATCGTGATGTCCGCAGGCGCGACCGACGCCGAACTCAATGCCGTTATCGAAAAAATCCGCGCAGCGGGCCTCACCGAGCATGTCTCCAAGGGCACCGAGCGCACGCTGGTGGGCGCCATCGGCGACGAACGCTCGCTCAGCGAGCAGGCCTTCGAGCAGCTGCCGGGCGTCGAGCGCGCCATGCACATCGTCAAGCCCTACAAGATCGTGGCGCGCGAAGGGCACCCCTCGGGCACGGTAGTCGATATTCGCGGTATCAAGCTCGGCGGCAAACAGATCCAGGTGATCGCCGGTCCGTGCTCGGTCGAGACGCAGGAGCAGATGGACCTGGCCGCCGCAGGCGTCCACGCTGCAGGTTGCCGCCTGATGCGCGGTGGCGCATTCAAGCCGCGCACCAGCCCTTACGCCTTCCAGGGTCTGGGTGTGCAAGGGCTGGAGCTGTTCCAGCGCGCCGCGCGCGAATACCAGCTGCCTATCGTCACCGAGCTGATGGACGTGCGCATGCTCGACACCTTCCTGGAGCACGACGTTGACGTGATCCAGATCGGCGCGCGCAATATGCAGAACTTCGACCTCCTGAAGGAAGTCGGCCGGGTCAACAAGCCGGTGATTCTCAAGCGCGGCCTGTCGGCCACCATTGCCGAGCTCCTGATGGCGGCCGAGTACATCGCCGCCGGCGGCAACCACAACATCATCCTGTGCGAGCGCGGCATCCGCACCTTCGAGACGGCCTACCGCAACGTGCTGGACATCACCGCGATCCCGGTCCTGAAGAAGGAAACCCACCTGCCGGTGGTCATCGACCCCAGCCACGCCGGCGGCAAGGCCTGGATGGTGCCGGCACTGGCGCGCGCGGCGGTGGCGGCTGGTGCCGACGGCCTGCTGATCGAAATGCACCCGAACCCCTGCGAAGCTTGGTGCGATGCCGACCAGGCGCTCACGCCGACCGAGCTCACGGAGCTGATGGGTTCGCTGCGCCTGATTGCACAGGCCGTAGGACGTGAACTGTAATCGACACACTCGGCCCAAAGGCTGGCCGTGATGCGCCGGGCGCAGGATAATGGGTGCATCAATCCGTCTTTGGGCCTGTCGAACCAGGTGAAGTCATGAGTATTGTTCACGCGATCGCATGCGCCGCATGCATGGCCGGTATCGGCGGCGGAGGCATGGCCTTCAAGCCGACCGAAGCCGCCATCGAACCCGGCAAGAGCCACGAGGAATGCACGCGGCTGCAGACCGGAGAGAGCATCCGCTATGCATTTGAAGCCACCGGCGCACTGATGGTCGGCGTGTATTACAAGGACGGTGAAACCATCACCCGGCCGGTCGATGAGGCGAGCATGCAGCAGGCCCACCTGCAGCAATTCATGGCCGAGGGCGACCACCAGTATTGCGTCAGCTGGCGCAATGCAGGCAGCGTGCCGGTCAACCTGAAGTATCGCTTTGCGCCGGAATACAAGCTGCAGACGCCGGGCAAGCGAATGATGTGATTGCGCTCAGTGTAAATAGCTGGCCGCCAGCTCGCTCGCGACATCGGCGATATGGTCGCTGGTGGTGATCACATTGTGCCGTAGTTGCGGGTCGGCGTTGTTCTTGGCGAGTTCGTCGATGGCCTGCTGGAAGAAGAACCACTGGCTGTCCATGAGCGCGATCAGTTCCTTGCGGGACTGGGTGTTGGGGGCTGCCTTGAGCCGGGCGTCGAGCGTATCGAACGCCGCACGGGCCTCGACAAGGTCCTTCTTCAGGAAATTCCGCTTGGTGCCGTAGCACTCCAGCAGGTAGATCTTGGCGAGGCGCTGCGAGAGCGTTGCGATATCCTGCGCCATGCTGGCCGTCCGGGCGAGGGTGTTGCTGCGCTGCTCGATCAGCTGGCTGCCCTTCTGGGCGATCCAGGCGACTTCTTCCGAGGCGTCGGCCAGCGCCTTGGCGCCCTCGGGCGTGGCGGTCGCGGCGGTTTGCGTCTTGTAGTCGCCCCACAGCTGGTCGAGCAGGGCATAGTTGTCGTCGAGCTCTGCGTCGCCGCGGCTTGCGGTGCGCAGGGCTGCTAACTGCTGCTCGAAGCGCTTGCTGGCGGCCTCATACTGCGCACGCGCTTCGCGGCTGGCGGGTTCCAGCGCGCGCCAGGCGTAGGTCTTGGCGAGGCGCTCGGCCAGCATGCGCTCGCTGGCGGCTTGGGCCAGCGATGGCGGTTCGGATGCAAAGGCGAGCGAGGCGGACAGCGCGAGGCAGAGCAGGGCGATGAGGCGCATGGCGGTTTCCCGGTTAGTAAGCACTGAATGCTTGGTCGAACGAAAAGGCAGGACATGACACCCATGCAGGTAAATGCAATAACGCCCCCCAAGTCCTTGCGCAAACTGGTGGTGATTGGCGTCGGCTTGATCGGCGGCTCGTTCGCGCTTGATCTGCGGCGGGCGGGGCTGGTGCAACAGGTGGTTGGCGTGGGGCGCTCGGTGGAGAACCTGGAGCGGGCCTTGCAACTGGGCGTGATCGATGTCGCGTCGCAGGATGCGGCCGAGGCGGTCCAGGACGCCGACATGGTGTTCATGGCAACGCCGGTGGGCCAAATGGATGCTGTGCTGACCCGCATCGCCCCCTGCCTTCCATCGCACGCCATCATCACCGACGCGGGCAGCACCAAACGGGATGTGGTGGCGCTGTATCGCAAGCATCTTGCGGACAGCCTGCATCGCTGCATTCCCGCCCACCCGATTGCCGGGTCGGATCTCTCTGGCGCGGCAGCGGCGCGCTACAGCCTGTACGAGGGCCGCAACGTGGTGCTATGCCCCTTGCCGGAAACCAGCGAAGCCGTGACGGCACGGGTGGCCGCGCTGTGGGCGGCTTGCGGCGCCCGCGTGGCGCAACTGACTGCGGAAGACCACGACGCGGTGTTTGCGGCCGTCAGCCATCTGCCGCATTTGCTGGCCTTCGCCTATATGAACAGCATCCTGGCGCGGGGCGATGCGGCCCTGTGCCTGCAACTCGCCGCGACCGGCTTTCGCGACTTCACCCGCATCGCGGGCAGCCACCCGGAGATGTGGCGCGACATTGCGCTGGCGAACCGCGATGGGCTGCTTGGCGACTTGCGTGCCTTCCGCACGGAGCTTGATGCGATGATTGGTGAGCTGGAAAAAGCCGACAGCGCTGCATTGACCGCGCGCTTCGATGCGGCCAGTGCGGCGCGGGTCAAATGGGCGAAGGGACGGTCTTAGCCGTCCCGTTCGGTGGGTCAGTTTGAATCAGAGGTAGTCCCGCAGCCGGAACCAGGCCATCGCCAGCACGAGACTCGGCGTACGGAACAGCTTACCGCCAGGGAAGGGCAAATGGCCGATCTTGGCAAACAGGTCGAGCCGCTCGCTGGTGCCGGCAATGGCTTCGCCGATCAACTTGCCGGCAAGCCCGGTCACCGCCACGCCGTGGCCGGAGAAGCCCTGGCAGTAGTAGACGTTGGGCGAGAGCCGGCCCCAGTGGGGGGCACGGCTCATGGTGATGTCCACAAAGCCCCCCCAGGCATGGTCGATCTTCACGTCGGCCAATTGCGGGAACACCCGCAGCATGTCGCTACGCATGGCGTCCTTCAGGTTGGTCGGCGGTAGACCGGAGTAGCTGACCTTGCCGCCGAACAGCAGGCGGTGATCGGCAGTGAGCCGGTAGTAATCGAGCACGAACTGGTTGTCCGCGACGGCGAAATTCGGGTTGATCAGCGACTTGGCGCGTGTTTCGCCCAAGGGCTCGGTAGTGATCACGTAGGTGCCGACCGGCATGATCTTGCTGTCGAGCGCTGGTACCAGGTCGCCCACGAACACATTGGCGGCCAGCACCAGGTGCTTGCAGGTCACGGTGCCGGTGGCCGTGATGGCTTTTGGTTCCGCGCCTTGTTCGATGCGCGTCACAGGCGTGTTCTCGAAAATCTTCACGCCCGCTTCTGCAGCGGCGCGAGCGAGGCCCAACGCGTACTTCAGCGGGTGGATATGGCCCCCCAGCTCGTCGTAAAGACCACCGACATAGCGTGGGCTGTCCAGGTGGCCGCGCAGCGCGGCCTGATCCCAAAGCTGGTAATGGGTGTAGTTGAAGCGCTTGCTGGCTTCCTCGTGCCAGTCCACCAGTTCCTGGTATTTGCGTGGCTTGACGGCCGCGACGACGTGGCCGCGGGCCCAGTCGCAGTCGATCTGGTGCCGGCGAACGCGCTCGTCGATGATATCGATCGCTTCCAGCGACATCCGCCAGGCGTCCTGCGCGGCCGATTCGCCCACGGCGCGGGCGATGGTGTCCATATCGCAGGCAAAGCCGTTGATGACCTGTCCGCCATTGCGGCCACTGGCTGCGTGGCTCAGCTTCGAGCCTTCCAGCAGCGTCACCGAATAGCCGCGCTCGGCGAGATCCAGTGCCGTCGAAATCCCGGCCAGTCCGCCACCGATGATGCATATATCACACGCCGTGCTGCCGTCGAGCGCCGGGTAATCTGGGATTTTCCCAGCCGTCGCGACGTAATATGAGTCGATATGTTGCTGCTTGGCGTAATTCAACAGGCCCATCGTGGTCTCCTCAATGTGGAGGGGATGCTAGCACTGTTCAATATATTTGACGACTTGTCGGGCAAGGTCGTGCGCAAGTTGTCGGCATCGCCGCAACGAACCGGCTAGATTGAACTGGTAAGTATTCATATGAGGAGCGGCGGCCATGAGCCAGGCAAAACACTACATACCAGAACGCTACAGCAACGTCGTGCCCTACCTCACAGTCAGCGACGCCAAGGCGGCGCTGGACTTCTACCAGCGCGCACTGGGTGCCAACATCGTGATGGTGATGGAGGAGCCGAGCGGTCGCGTCGCGCATGCCGAGATATCCATCGGCGGCACCATCATCATGCTGTCGGATGAATTCCTGGAGCTCGGCGCCGTCAGCCCGACCCGGTTGGGCGGCCGGACCAGCAGCCTGATGGTCTATGTCTCCGATGTCGATGCCTTCCTCGCCAATGCCATCGCCCAGGGCGGCACGCTGGAGCGGCCCGCTGCCGACCAGTTCTATGGCGACCGGACCGGCGGCTTCAAGGACCCGTTCGGCCACAGCTGGTACATCGCCACGCATATCGAGGACGTACCGGAAGAGGAATTGAAGCAGCGAATGAAGGGCGAATAGGCAGCACGCGCCCTCAAGGGCGCTCGCTGCCGGTCACGCTGCCGCAGCAGGGCGGCAGGCGCCTTCGATCAGGGCGGCCGCAACGGCGGGCACCGTGGGCAGCATGTCGTTGCCTGGCGCATAGGTCTGGCTGCCCGCGTAAGCCCCTTCGATCAGCAGGGCGAGGCCCGCCGCCAGCTGGTGCGGGTCGTGGGCACCGGCCTGGGCAGCCATGGCTTCCAGTCGTGTCATCAATTGACGCTTGTTCTCTGCGACCCGTTTGCGCGTCGGGTGGTCCGGGTCCGGGAATTCCGCGGCGATGTTGACGAAGGGACAGCCCCGGTAGCCAGGACGACAGATGCGGGGTGTCAGATCATCGAAGAACTGTTGCAACTGCGCTTTGGGGTTGCCGGGGTGTTTGGCCACGCTGGCGTCGAAATACGACCAGAAGCGCGCGTCGCTGCGCTCGAGGTAATGCATGAGCAACGCATCCTTGGACTCGAACTGGCGATAGAGACTCATCTTGTTGACGCCCGCCGCCTTGACCACTGCATCCACCCCTACGGCACGCGCCCCTTCGCGATAGAAGAGGTCGTCGACCGCGTCGAGGATCCGTGTCTGGGCATCCACGCCAGAAATCGACTTGCGTATGGTGGTTGCGGGCGTATTCATGATCGTTTGTCCGGAAATGAGGCCAGATTGGCGTAACCACATGTGCGGCACGCTGGTTCAATTCGCCCATGCCCCTGCACGGATCGACCTGCACATCTGGCAGTTGACATGTTACCGATCGGTACGTACTATCGCAAGCAATGTTACCGGTCGGTAACATCTCCAACGAATCAACAAGGAGGATACCCGTGCAAGCACTCGCATCCTGGACCCGAGGGCGCTTCCACTATGCGTGGGTCGCGGTCGGCGTCACGTTCCTGGTCATGCTGATCACTGCAGGCACACGGGCGACGCCCAGCGTGATGATGGTGCCGCTGGAGCACGCGTTCGGCTGGAGCCGCGCCACCATTTCGCTCGCATTGTCGATCAACCTGGCCCTGTTTGGTCTGATGGGGCCGTTCGCCGCCGCGGCCATGCTGCGGTTCGGGCTGCGGCGCACCGTGTTGATCGCCCTGTCGATCCTGGCCGCTGGCGTTGCGCTCTCCAGCCTGATGAAGCACACCTGGCAGATGGTGTTGATCTGGGGCCTGCTGGTTGGCTGCATGACGGGGGCGACCTCCATGACGCTGGGGGCCACCGTGGTAAGCCGCTGGTTCCACGACCGGCGTGGGCTTGCGATGGGCATCCTGACTGCCAGCTCGGCGACTGGCCAGTTGCTGTTCCTGCCGTTGTTCGCCGCCATCGTCGAGCGTTATGGCTGGCAGCCCGTGGTGCTGATCGTGGCGGCCGGTGCTGCTGTCATCGTGCCGCTGGTGTATTTCCTTCTGCCTGACCGCCCGGTCGACGTGGGCATGCGCGCCTTGGGCGAAGCACACGACGCGCCGGTGGCCTCGATCGACAAGACACAGAACCCGATCGCGATCGCCTTCAACGCCCTCAAGCGCGCCTCGAAAGTGCCGGATTTCTGGCTGCTGTTCTTCAGCTTCTTCGTGTGTGGCGCCAGCACCAACGGCTATATCGGCACGCATTTCATCGCCATGTGCGGCGACTACGGCCTGAGCGAAGTGAAGGGCGCCAGCATGCTGGCGGCCATGGGCGTGCTCGATCTCTTTGGTACGACCTTCTCGGGCTGGCTGTCGGACCGGTTCAGCAACCGCGGCCTGTTGTTCATGTATTACGGCCTGCGTGGTCTCGCGCTGATCTACCTACCCTACGCCTTCGGCATCACCTATTTCGGCCTGCCGGTCTTCGCGCTGTTCTACGGCCTGGATTGGGTCGCCACCGTGCCGCCGACCGTTCGCCTGACCAATGACGTATTCGGCACCAAGGACGCGCCGGTCGTGTTCGGCTGGGTAGTGGCCGGCCACCAGTTGGGTGCGGCGTTTGCGGCGTTTGGTGCGGGCCTCCTGCGCAACAGCCTGGGCACCTACACCGTGGCGACGATGATCTCGGGCGGGCTTTGCCTTGTTGCTGCCGTCACCGTGCTGCGAATCCACCGCAAGAAGGCGATGGTGCCGGCGATGGCGTAACGACATCGCGTCATCCGAGCCAAACGACAAGGCCCGCAGCCAATCAGCTGCGGGCCTTGTTGCACCTGCGGGTCCGTCTGAGACGTTACCAGCGCATGCCCGGCAGCACGCTGGTCGGTTCCTGCTTCAATGCATCCAGCGCGGCCGCGTCCAAACCCAGGTATTTCAACATGGTGGGCGCGACCTGGCGGGTTTCGACTTCACTGCTGACGGTCGCGGCCTTGGGCTTGGTGCCAGGCGCGACGACCAGCAGGGCGACATGGCGGTCATCGTCCGACAGGCCGCCGTGTTCGGCCAGCTTGGTGGCGGTCGGCTTGCTGTAGATCACACCCGGTTGGGTGCGCACGATCAGGTCCGGCGTGCGGCTGTCGGCGGCCGGCGAGGGGAAGAGTTTCGTCAGGGCGTCGCCATAAATGACTTCGGCGATGCCGAGTTCATCGCGCTTGGCATCCAGTGCCTGGGCGGCTTCGGCCTGCTTGCTCGAATCGGTCAGCCATACCAGCGCAACGTCGTCGAGCGTGGTGTAGGCCGTCAGGCCAGGCTGGGCCTGGTCGATGGTCTTGGCGATCAGCTTCTTGTCGATGATGCGGCGCTGGGTCGGTGCGATGGGGGACTGGCCGTGCTTGGCGGTGATGACCAGCAGGGTGTCGCGGTCATGGTGCTGCTTCTTGAGCTCGGCCACGATGCTGCCGAGCGAGGCATCGACATATTGCAGGGCTTCCGCGACGCCTGCCGATGGCGTGCCCTTGGCATCCAGATAGCCGTTGCCCTGCAACTTCTGCGAGACGGAGAGCGCCTGGAAGTTCATGCCGAACAGATTGGGCATGCCGATCGCATGGCCGGCGCGGTCGAGGCCATCGATCTGGCGCAGCACGGTCTTGAGGCGCAGGTCGTCGTTCCCCTTGGCGCCCGCTACCGTCTGGTCTGCGCCGTTGGCCGTGATCTCGGCGGAGTAGAACTCATCCACGCCGTTGCCGTCCGGGCCGCGCACCACGTCGTAGGCGATGTGCTTGTCGGACCAGGCAGTACGGCCATGGGCGGCATGCACCACCGAGAAAGCATTGTTGACGCGCACGTATTCATGCGGCCAGACCACCTGGCAGCCGTGCGCCGGATCACGCGGAAGCACGTCGACATTCAGGCCACCGCCGTCGAGCGCGTTGGCATCCCGGTTGGCGGCTTCGTCGAGCACCACCTTGGCACCGCGCTTTGCGCAGTTGGTCGATGCGTCGGACAGTGCGCGGTCGTAGCTGTCGTCGTAGTACACGCCGGTCGAGCGGGGTGTGCCGCCGGTGATCAGGGCCAGCATGCCCGGGAAGGAGTCGGAGGGCAGTGTGGTGCGCGCCTCGGTGTAGCGCACGCCTTGATGTGCCAGTTTGGCGAGGTTCGACGTGGGGGCTTGGGCGATGAAATTTTCCAGGTCCTGCGCGTGCATGCCATCCACGCTGATGAGGAGGACATGCTTCTGGAGCGAGACGGCCGCCTGGGTCGTCGTGGCGGCAAACAGTGCAGCGAGCAGCAGCGCGGTCGTGGAGCGGGTCATCGGTCGGCTTTCATGTCGAAGGCCGGCGCACCCTGTTGCCTGGTGAGCCGGTCCGGTGGGCTGAAAGTCGAGGTTTTTAGCAAGCCAATATTACGGCGGTGTTGATGTGCCGGTCGCGCGTGTCGCAGCTGCAACAGTCTCTGGCCAAAGCCATTCACGCAACAGGCGGGCGAGCTGGACGGCCGCGAGCGTCAGCGTGGCGTCGTCCTCGCTCGCGTAACCCAGCACGAGGCCCGGGAACGGGGTCGCACCCAGGCTGTAGCGAGACAGTGCGGTAATGTGCAGGCCGCTACGATGCAGGGCCATGCTGATTTCTTCGTCGTCCGCCCCCTTGGGCAGGCGCATCAGCACGTGCATGCCGGCGGCGCCGCCCATCAGGCTGATATGCGTGTCGTAGTCCGCCGGCTGAGTCGTGTAGTGGCTGCCCAGCTCCCGCGCCAGGGCCTGCCGGAGCTTGCCTTGCCGGCGGGCGTAGACGACGCGCATATGCCGCAGGTGGGCGCCGAAATGCCCGTCATCGATGAATTCGGCGAGTGCTGCCTGCTCGATGTAGCACCCCTCCCGCATCAGCCGCGCCTGCAGCCGGCGCATGCTGCCGGCCAGATCAGGCGGCACCACAATGTAGCCCAGCTGCAGCGCGGGAAACAGCATCTTGCTGAAAGTGCCGAGGTAGATGACGCGGCCACTCTTGTCGAGCCCCTGCAAGGCGGCGATCGGCCGTCCGGCATGGCGGAACTCGCTGTCGTAATCGTCTTCGATGATCCAGGCACCGCGCCGCGTGGCTTCCGCGAGGAGTGCCTGCCGCCGGGCGAGGCTCATGACGGCGCCGGTCGGGTATTGGTGCGAGGGCGTCACATAGATCAGGCGAGGCGAGGGCAGGGCGTCGGACCAGCGCATGCCCTCGGCATCGAGCGGGACCGGGTGAACCTCGAGACCGGCGGCGAGAAAGGCCAGCCGTACGCCCATATAGCCGGGGTCTTCGAGCCAGACCGCATCGCCGCCGTCGGCAAGCGAGAGGGCGATGGTCAACAGTGCCTGTTGCATGCCGTGCGTGATCAGGATCTGGTCCGGCATGCAGTTGACGCCGCGTGAGAGCGCGAGGTGCCGGGCCAGGCTGGCTTTCAGGGCCGGGTGCCCACCGCCCCCCATATAGCCGAGGTCGCGCGGCAGGCAGGCGCGCTGGTGTTTGTGCAGGATGCGTTGCCACTGCTTCCACGGGAAGGCCGCCAGATCGGGCAGGCCGGGCCGCAGGTAGGCGTTGGTGGCATGCTCAAAGGTGGGCGGCAGGTTCTGCAGCACCGTCTCCCCCCGCTGCGACAGC
>Ga0213872_10002626_pt1 | contig 10447 bp, 9 predicted proteins | sample VelepicomBERX_R2_FD_160071 | JGI IMG/M metagenome (GOLD analysis project Ga0213872, IMG submission 160071) | Rhizosphere microbial communities from Vellozia epidendroides in rupestrian grasslands, the National Park of Serra do Cipo, Brazil - RX_R2 | ecosystem: Host-associated > Plants > Roots >... | reverse complement strand
GCCCCCGCGCTGCCGTTCGACTTGCATGTGTAAGGCATGCCGCCAGCGTTCAATCTGAGCCAGGATCAAACTCTTCAGTTCAATCTCTGTTTTGTGACATTTCTGTCAGTCTCTTTCGAGACGTCGCTCACTCAAAATACTGACAGGCCTGTTCCGTAGAACAGTCCTATACTTCTTTTGTGCGAGCACTTGATATATTTAAAGTTTCCAAATCAACCTAGGCTGATTCGTCGCACTCCACCAAGCGCCCACACTTATCGGTTGTTAATTTTTAAAGAACCTTCTTCTGCGCTCAAGCCGCTCGAATCTTTCGACTCCTGCCTGCTTCGCGCTGCGCCGCAAATCGTTTTGTTTGTCAGCAGCAGAGAAACGAGATTATGAAGCACTTTTTTACCGCCGTCAATACCTTTTGTAATCTTTTTTCTTCTTCCTTTTTACGCCGCGCATTAGTCTTCACTTATGCGCTCACCTAAAAAGACTTCCAAAAAACCCAGGCATCAACTCGCACTTCCTGCCGCTCGTCTTTCTTTCGGCACCCCGTCTTGCAACGGGAGGCGAACTATAGCAAGCCTTCATTCATCTTGGCAAGCCCTTTTGCGAAAAAATTTTTGCAGCGCAAAAACGAATCGATATTAATCATTAATAAGATTTCAATATCTCCGCGCTTTGCCTTTCGCACTGCGCAGCTATCCTGCTTAATCGGCCAGAGCCTTGCTCACCACTTCCAGTACGTCTTTGGACAAATTGGGGCTGGCCGCTACCTGCTTCAACGCCGCATGCATCTGATCGCGCAGCGCAGGCGTGTATTTGCGCCAGCGGTCGAGCGTGCGCGCCAGGCGTGCCGCAATCTGTGGATTGAAATTCAAGGCAATCACCATTTCAGTCCAGAAGGCATAGCCGCTGCCGTCGGCTGCATGGAAGCGCGCCGGGTTGCCATTACAGAAGCTGAACAGCAGGCTCCGTGCCCGGTTCGGGTTTTTCAACGTGAAAGCCGGATGCTTCATCAATGCGCGCACCGCGTTCACATCGGTGGCACGTGCCGCGCCCTGCAACATGAACCATTTGTCGATCACCAGCGCCTCATGTTCGAAGTCGGCATAGAAACGGCTCAGCGCCGCTGCGCGCCCGCCAGCGCTACTGTTGAGCAGGGCGCTCAGGCCGGCCAGGCGATCGGTCATATTGTTGGCACTGTCGCATTGAGCCTGCGCCCTTGCATGCGTCATCCCACCGTCGAGCTCGTTCAGGTACGACAAAGCCAGGTTCTTCAGCGCCCGCTTGCCGGCAGCCGCCGCATGCGGACTATAAGCACCCGGCGTCTGATTGGCTTCGTAAGCGTGCTGCCAGTCTGCCCGCAAGGCTGTCGCCAGCGACTTGCGCAAGAATTGGCGGGCGCTATGAATGGCTTGCGGATCGATGACATCCATTTGCTCGGCGATCATGGCTTCCGTCGGCAGGCTCAACGCCACTTCGCGAAAGGCGGGGTCGAGGCTGGTGTCGTTCAGGGTCTTGCGGAAAGCCTCGGCCAACGCTGCATCGACGCTCAGCGCCTCCACGCCATCCGCTTGCACCGTACGCACCAGCTCCAGCAAGCGCCGCATTGCCAGCCGCTGCCCGGCTTCCCAGCGGTTGAACGGATCATTGTCATGCGCCATCAGGAAGGCCAGCTCGGCATCGCTGTATTCGAACTCAAGCACCACCGGCGCCGAAAAATTGCGCAATAGCGAAGGCACGGGCTTTTCTTCAACCGCTACAAACCGGAAGGTCTGGCTGGCCTCGGTCAATTCCAGCACCAAGGTCTCGGCGCCATTTACCGCGGTTCCCACCCTGCCGCCATCCAGGCGCAGCGGCAGATCGCGCCCGTCGGCACCAATCAGACCGACCGCAACCGGAATGTGAAAGGGCAATTTTTTCGCTTGCCCCGGTGTCGCCGGACAAGTTTGTGAAAAACTCAGCTCGTAGGTCTTGGCGACGGCGTCGTAACGTCCCTCAGCCTTGACATGCGGCGTGCCGGCCTGGCTGTACCAGCGCTCGAACTGGTCGAGCTTGCGGCCGTTAGCGTCGGCCATCGCAGCGCGGAAGTCGTCGCATTCGACGGCATGACCGTCATGGCGCTGGAAATACAGATCCATGCCCTTGCGGAAACCGGCACGCCCGAACAGCGTCTGGTACATGCGCACCACTTCTGCGCCTTTTTCATAAACCGTAACCGTATAGAAATTATTGATCTCGACGTAGGAGTCGGGACGGACCGGGTGCGCCATCGGCCCCGAATCCTCGGCAAACTGCGCCTGGCGCAGCACGCGCACGTCTTCGATGCGCTTGACCGCCCGCCCGCTCTCGGTACCGAGCATGTCGGCCGAGAATTCCTGGTCGCGGAACACTGTCAGCCCTTCCTTCAGCGACAACTGGAACCAGTCGCGGCAGGTAACGCGGTTGCCCGTCCAGTTATGGAAATACTCGTGGCCGACCACGGCCTCGATGCCCGCATAGTCGGTATCGGTGGCGATGCGCTCGTTGGCCAGTACGAATTTGGTATTGAAAATATTCAAGCCCTTGTTTTCCATCGCTCCCATGTTGAAATCACCGACCGCGACAATCATGAAGCGATCCAGGTCGAGCTCAAGCCCGTAACGCTGCTCATCCCAGCGTATGCTGTTCTTCAGGGAATCCATGGCGTGCTGAGTCTTGTCGAGATTGCCATCCTCGACCCAGACCTGCAACAAGACTTCGCGACCAGATGCGAGCTTGAACATCTCCTCCTGGCAAACCAGCTGGCCCGCCACCAGTGCAAACAGGTAGGAAGGCTTTTTGAACGGATCTTCCCATTTCGCATAATGGCGCCCATCGCCCAGATCACCTGATTCGATCAGATTGCCGTTCGATAACAGTACCGGGTATTTCTTCTTGTCAGCACGCAACATCACCATGTATTTCGCCATCACGTCCGGACGATCGGGGAAATAGGTAATCTTGCGGAAGCCCTCGGCCTCACACTGCGTAAAGAAATTGCCATTCGACACATACAGGCCCATCAACGAGGAATTTTTTTCGGGCTTTATAAGCGTTTCGATCTCGAGCACGATCTCGTTCGGCGCATTGTGAATGCACAGCATGCCGTCTTCAATGCGATAGGCACGCTTGCTCAATGCCTTGCCGTTCATACGCAATTGCAACAACGTCACTTCTTCACCATGCAGTTCCACGGTCGCGTCGGTAGCTGCCGGATTGCGTCGCATCGTCAAGCGCGTAGCAATGTGGGTAGCGGCGGGGTCGAGATCGAAGCCCATCTCGACCGTCTCGACCAGGAAATTGGGGACGGAATAATTCTTGCGATAAATCGCGGGGGGAGTGTCGGCGCGCATAGTGTCGGGATATGGCAAGTCAATGACGAATAAGAATAGCCATTTTACCAATCATTGCCGGCCGCCTCGGCAACTACGGCAGGGTTCCCGATTTCCCGCCGGACCGCAACCGTTACGGCACCAGGATAGTTGAACCTGTTGTCTTGCGATCCTCGAGGTCGCGGTGCGCCTGCGCTGCCTCTTGCAGCGGATAGCGCTGATTGATGGGAACCTTGACCCGCTCGCTTTCCACCATACTGAACAATTCCGCGGCCATGGCGTCGAGGTCGCTGCGCTTGGCCGTATAGGTAAACAAGGTCGGACGTGTGATGAATAGCGAGCCGCGCGACGCCAGTTCATTCAAGCCGAAGGGGTCGACCGGCCCCGAGGCGCTGCCGAAACTGACCATCATGCCCAGCGGCGCCACGCAGTCAAGCGAACCCATGAAGGTGTCCTTGCCGATCGAGTCGTACACCACCGGCACGCCTTTGCCGCCGGTGATTTTCTTGACCTCGCGCACGAAATCCTGGCGCCGGTAATTGATCACGTGGGCGCAACCATGCGCCTTGGCCAATTCCGCCTTTTCGTCTGAGCCAACGGTACCTATCATGGTCACACCGAGCGCGCGCGCCCACTGGCAGGCGATCAGGCCGACGCCGCCGGCCGCTGCGTGGAACAGGATGGTCTCGCCGCCGCGCAAGGGGAAAGTGCGGCGGAACAGGTATTGCACGGTCAAACCCTGCAGCATCATGGCGGCCGCGGTATCGAAAGCGATGGCATCGGGGAGTTTCACCAGGGGTGCGGCCGGCATCACGCGCACTTGCGCATAAGCGCCTGGCGGGCGGCCGGCATAGGCCACGCGGTCGCCGATTTGTACATGCGTGACGTCGGGGCCGACCGCTTCCACAACACCGCTGCCTTCCATGCCTATCCCTGCGGGCAAAGGCTGGGGATATAGTCCAGTGCGGAAATAGACGTCGATATAGTTCAGGCCGCAAGCCTCCTGGCGCACGCGCACCTCGCCTGGCCCCGGTTCTCCGACGTCGACGTCGACCCATTGCATCACTTCCGGGCCGCCGGTCTGGAACATCCGTATCGCTTTCGGCATGATCAACCTCCTCTATGAGGATAGAACGGGCAGGCCAGTGCTATTGCGTCTGTTCCAGCTGCGACAACAGCAAACGCGCGGAAGAAACATTGGTTGCGCAAGGCACGTTGTGTACGTCGCAGGAACGCACCAAGGCATTGATGTCGGGTTCGTGCGGCTGCGGCGTCATCGGGTCGCGCAGGAAAATCACGCAATCGACCTTGCCTTCCACCAGCTGCGCGCCGATCTGTAAGTCGCCGCCGAACGGGCCGGAATGCATGCGTTCGACTGTCAGCCCGACTTCGTCGGACAGGCGCTTGCCGGTGGTACCGGTGGCAAGCAACAGACATTGCCGCAGGAATTTTTCATATTCTGCCGCAAGCGCAACCATGTCGTCCTTCTTCTTGTCGTGCGCGATCAATGCTATGCGTTTCTTCACACTTTCTCCTACGAACAAGCAATCTGTTATAAAAAGGCAGCAGCTAAAAAGTGCCAGGATAGGCGCCGCCATCAAGCAATATATTCTGGCCGGTAAGATAGCCGGCATGGGCGCTGCAGAGGAAAGCACACATGGCGCCGAATTCCTCGACAGTGCCAAAGCGGCGCGCCGGGTTTTGCAGGCGCCGCGCTTCGCGCATCTCGTCCTCGGTCTTGCCGGCAGCCTTGGCGCCGGCCGCTATGGTCGAATTCAGGCGCGCGGTATCGAAAGGGCCGGGCAACAAATTATTGATTGTGACGTTGTGCTGCACCGTCTTGCGCGCCACGCCGGCCACGAACCCGGTCAAGCCGGAACGCGCACCGTTCGACAAGCCAAGAATATCGATGGGCGCCTTGACTGCGCTCGAGGTGATATTGACGATACGGCCAAAACCGCGTCCTATCATGCCGTCCACCGTCGCCTTGATCAATTCGATCGGCGTCAGCATGTTGGCGTCGAGTGCGGCAATCCAGTCGCTGCGCTGCCAGTCGCGGAAATCGCCGGGCGGCGGCCCGCCGGCATTATTGATCAGGATGTCCGGTTGCGGGCAGGCAGCCAAGGCCAGTGCCCGTCCTTCGACAGTCGTAATATCGCAGGCCACGGCAGTGACTGCTGCGCCGCTGGCTCGCCGAATTTCGGCGGCGGCCTGCTCCAGCAATTCCGCGCGGCGCGCGACCAAAGTCACGTTCACGCCCTCGGCGGCCAGCGCCTGCGCACAGCCGAATCCCAACCCCATGCTGGCGCCGCACACCAGCGCTTGCCTGCCTTCGATCCCAAGTTTCATAACTGCGTCAACTCAAATTGATCAGGGGTGGATTAGATGCCCTAGCTTGTCGGCCTTGGTCTTCAAATAGCGTTCGTTGTGCGGGTTGCGCTGCATCACCAAAGGAATGCGCTCGACCACTTCGAGGCCCAAGGCCTCAACCGCCTGGATCTTGCGCGGGTTGTTGGTCATCAGACGCAGGGAACGAATGCCAAGCTGCTTCAACATGGGCCTGCAAAGGCGGTAATTGCGCTGGTCCGGCGCAAAACCCAGCTCCTGGTTCGCTTCGACCGTGTCGGCGCCCGCATCTTGCAGACGATACGCATGAATCTTGTTGACCAGGCCGATGCCGCGCCCTTCCTGGCGCAAATAGAACAGCGCGCCGCGCCCCTCTTCGGCGATCCTGCGCAATCCGGCTTCCAATTGGGCGCCGCAATCGCAGCGCTGGCTCCACAAAGCATCGCCGGTCAGGCATTCGGAATGGATGCGCGCCAGTACCGGTTGGCCATCGGCTAGGTCGCCCAGAGTCAATGCCAAATGTTCCTTGCCCGTCGATTTTTCCACGAAGGCATGCAATTGAAACGTCGCCCACGGCATCGGCAAATGGCAGGGCGCAACGTAAATCAGGGTAGGGTCTGCGGAGCCATCCTGGACAGCAGCGCCTGTCTGTTGAGACATGTGATTCTCGCAATAAATATTGATGAAATGCGTCGATGGATCGCGCCATAGGCATCCATCGCGGACTACCCCGTAGCATAGCAGGAGCGCGCCCACCACATCGGCCGCCGGGAAAACGGCCCAAGGCCAAGACCCGGCTAAAGGCCGGCATTATGACAAGAATATCCCGCATCTGCAGACGCACTTGCATGCCGATTGCCGGCATACATGTCCTATCCGGGCTGCTCCCTTGCCAATTGGGGGTACGCCCGTATGGTAAAATCGCAAAGATTCGTCCCAGACGGGGAGTCCCTGACCGGGGACAGCGCAGCCGGCGTCTTCGCCCGGCATGACGCGCCTACATCCTTCAACATTATCCGGAAACAGATTGTCATGGCAGGACATAGCAAATGGGCCAATATCAAGCATAAAAAAGCGGCCACCGACGCCAAGCGCGGCAAGATATGGACGCGCTTGATCAAGGAAATCACTGTTGCAGCCCGCTTGGGTGGCGGCGACGCGAACACCAACCCGCGCTTGCGCCTGGCCATGGAAAAGGCGGCCGACGCCAATATGCCGAAGGATAACGTGCAGCGCGCCGTGTCGCGCGGCACAGGCGGACTCGATGGCGCCAACTACGAAGAAATCCGCTACGAAGGCTACGGCATCAATGGCGCTGCCATCATCGTCGATTGCATGACCGACAACCGCGTGCGCACGGTGGCCGAGGTGCGCCATGCCTTTTCCAAGTTCGGCGGCAACATGGGCACCGAAGGCTCGGTCGCTTTCCTGTTCAAGCATTGCGGCCAGATGTTCTTTGCGCCCGGCACCAATGAAGATGCCTTGATGGAGGCCGCCCTGGAGGCCGGCGCTGAAGACGTCGTCACCGACGATGAAGGCGGCATTGAAGTGATCTGTCCGCCGCATGACCTGTCCGCCGTCAAGGACGCGCTGGACAAGGCCGGCTTCAAGCCCGAGCTCGCCGAAGTGACCATGAAACCTTCGACCGAAACGGTATTTGCCGGCGAAGACGGTCTCAAGATGCAGAAACTGCTCGACGCACTGGAAAACCTCGACGACGTGCAAGAGGTCTACACCAACGCCATCATCGAAGAGTAAGCCCTCCCTTATCCGCCCTCATGAAAATTCTGGTCATCGGCTCAGGCGGCCGCGAACACGCCCTGGCTTGGAAAATCGCGCAATCGCCACGCATTCAGACAGTCTATGTGGCGCCCGGCAACGGCGGCACGGCGCTCGATGTGCGCTTGCAAAACCTGAATATCACCGACCCGTTGGCGTTGGCGGAATTCGCCAAGGCCGAGCACATCGCCCTGACAGTAGTCGGCCCGGAACAACCGCTGGCGGCCGGCATTGTCAATATTTTCCGTGACCAGGGCCTGAAGATTTTCGGGCCGAGCAAGGAATGCGCGCGGCTGGAGAGCTCAAAGGATTTTGCCAAGTCCTTCATGCAGCGCCACGCCGTGCCCACGGCCGCCTACCAGACCTTTTCCGACGCCGCAGCGGCACACCGCTACATCGATGAGCGCGGCGCGCCAATCGTGATCAAGGCCGACGGCCTGGCCGCCGGCAAGGGTGTAGTCGTTGCCATGAGCCTGGCCGAAGCGCACGATGCGGTCGACATGATGTTGTCGGACAACCGCTTCGGCGATGCCGGCGCGCGTGTCGTGATCGAGGAATTCCTGGCCGGCGAGGAAGCCAGCTTCATCGTCATGGTGGACGGCAAGAACATCTTGCCGCTGGCCACCAGCCAGGACCACAAGCGCCTGCAGGACAACGATGCCGGCCCCAATACCGGCGGCATGGGCGCCTATTCACCGGCGCCCATCGTCACGCCGGCGCTGCACGCGCGCATCATGCGTGAAGTAATCGTGCCCACGGTGCAGGGGATGGCCAAGGAAGGCCACGCCTATACCGGCTTCCTGTATGCCGGCTTGATGATAGACGAACAAAACCACATCAAGACCCTGGAATTCAATTGCCGCATGGGCGATCCGGAAACCCAGCCCATCATGGCGCGCTTGAAGACCGATTTGCTGACTGTACTCGAACACGCGGTCAACGGCACGCTCGACAGCATCGAACTCGAATGGGACCGCCGCACCGCGCTCGGCGTGGTCATGGCGGCCGGCGGCTATCCCGATGCTCCGCGCAAGGGCGACCATATCACCGGCATCCCGGCCGAAACCGCCGACTGCGTCACCTTCCATGCCGGCACCAGCCTGGAACAAGACCGTCTGAGCACTTCGGGTGGCCGCGTATTGTGTGTAGTCGGCTTGGGCGATAGCGTCAAGATGGCGCAGAACAATGCCTACCACGCGGTCGACCAGATCCAGTTCGAGGGTATGCAATACCGTCGCGACATCGGTTGGCGCGCCATCAAGCGCCGTCCTTGACCCCATTCGTTTCAACATGAACCCGGTCTCCCCTTCCGCCGTAAAAACCTATCTGCTCGGCTTGCAGGCGCGCATCATCGCCGCGCTCGAGCAGGTCGACGGCCATGCTTTCCTGACCGACAGTTGGGAAAGGCCGGAAGGCGGCGGCGGCATCTCGCGCGTGATCGAAGAAGGCGGCGTATTCGAGCGTGGCGGCGTCAATTTTTCGCACGTGATCGGCAAAAGCCTGCCACCCTCGGCGGCAGCCAACCGTCCCGGTGTAGCCGGCCGCGCCTGGGAAGCCATGGGCGTCTCGCTAGTGCTGCACCCGCGCAATCCCTATGTGCCGACCGTACACATGAATGTACGCTTCTTCAATGCCACGGCGGAAGGCCAGGAACCGGTCTGGTGGTTCGGGGGCGGCATGGACCTGACACCCTATTACGGCTTTGAGGACGACGCACGGCATTTTCACCGCACCTGCCGCTCCTCCCTGGAACGGTTCGGCGCCGATCTACATCCGCGCTTCAAGCGCTGGTGCGACGAATATTTCTACCTCAAGCATCGTGCCGAGCCGCGCGGCGTAGGCGGGATCTTCTTCGACGACCTCAACGAACCCGACTTCGACACCTGTTTTGCCATGCAACGCAGCGTTGGCGACGCCTTTATCGACGCCTACCTGCCCATCGTCAAACAACGTAAGGACCTTGCCTACGGCGAGCCGGAACGCGACTTCCAGGCTTACCGGCGCGGCCGCTATGTCGAATTCAACCTGGTGTTCGACCGCGGCACACTGTTCGGGCTGCAGTCCGGCGGACGCACCGAGTCCATTCTGATGTCGCTGCCGCCCCTGGTCAAATGGCGTTACGACTGGAAGCCGGAGGCTGGCAGCGCCGAGGCGAAACTGTATTCCGACTTCCTGGTTCATCGGGATTGGGTGTGACAATACCTTGCGTAGTTCTGCTTGGCGGCAGTTTCGATCCGGTACACCAGGGCCACGTCGCATTGGCGCAGCATTTCTGCGCCCTGCTGGCGCCCGACCAGTTGCGCATCATCCCGGCAGGTCAGCCCTGGCAAAAGGACGGTCTGCAGGCTTCTGCGCAGGATCGGGTGGCCATGCTGCGTTGCGCGTTCGATACGTCGTCGTCCGCGCTTGCCATTGACCAACAGGAAATCCAGCGTCACACTGCGACTTATACGATAGACACTTTACAGGCGATCCGGGCCGAGTTGGGTCCGCAAACGTCGATGGTCTTTTTGATCGGAGCCGACCAATTGCAGCACCTCGATAGCTGGCGGCACTGGAGGCAGTTATTCGACTATGCGCACATCTGTGCCGCATCGCGTCCGGGTTTCGCCCTCGACAGCGCGGAACTGCCGGCGGCGGTTGCGCACGAGTTCGCGCAGCGTGCCGCTCCAGCAGACCGTATACGCAACACCGCCTGCGGGTCGACCTACCTGGCCGCGGATTTGGCGGTCGATGTGTCCGCCACTGCAATCCGTGCCGCATTGCGCCATGGGGACAAACCAGCGGCACTGGTACCGTCGCGCGTACTGGACTATATTGAATCTCACCATCTCTACCAAAACTAAATGGACATTAAAAAACTGCAAGCCGTCGTGATCGACGCACTCGAGGACGTCAAGGCCCAAGACATCCGCATGTTCGATACTACCCACCTGACCAGCCTGTTCGACCGCATCGCCGTCGCTTCGGGCACGTCGAAC
>Ga0213872_10002625_pt1 | contig 10452 bp, 11 predicted proteins | sample VelepicomBERX_R2_FD_160071 | JGI IMG/M metagenome (GOLD analysis project Ga0213872, IMG submission 160071) | Rhizosphere microbial communities from Vellozia epidendroides in rupestrian grasslands, the National Park of Serra do Cipo, Brazil - RX_R2 | ecosystem: Host-associated > Plants > Roots >... | reverse complement strand
CCGACAGGCCTGGCATCATGCGGTCGACTGGGCCGAGGTAGTCCGGGACGCGCTTCGCCATCGACGCGACGCACTGCTGGTGGTTCATCCGCATGCCTTTGTGGACGCCCTTCGTCTCCCCCATGCAGATCGTCCAGATTTCAGGCCGGGCTATGTCGGGGTACGCCACATGCGCTTCGCCCTCGAACGGGGTGCTGAAAGCGATCACCATTGAGATGACGGCTGCGGGCGCTGCTGCTTTAGGGTTAGTAGCCATCAGTGCTCCTTGTTAACCTTCTGCTCGACCATGTGCACACGCTCGTCGAGTCGGATGTTGTTGTCGTGGTTAGCGCCTACTTGGCCGAACAGCCATGCGACGGTGAGCATCACGCCACCGAACAGTAGCCCGACGATCCACTGCCCTACCTTCAACCCGCCGAGCGCCTGGTCCACAGTCTCTTGTATTCCGTTGATCTTCCTGTCCTGCACGTCCACCCGCTCGTGTAGCCTTACAACCGCGCTGTTGCTGCGGTCCTCCATTGCACGTATCGCGTCGGACAGCTGCGTCGACAGCGACTGGAACTGGCCCTGTATGGTCGTGTTAAGCGCCTCGATACGCTCTCGCGTCGTCTCGGTGCGCGTCTCCATCGTGTCCAGCACTTCGTCATGTATGGCGACAGACTTGTGCAGGTCGAGGACTTGCGCCTGGTTCGCTGCAATGCTGTCCAGCTTCTCTACGAGGTGCCCCATACGCACAGACATAACCGCTATCTGCGTGGCTTGTTCTTGGTCTTCTGGAGGCACCATTATCCCCTAATATTAATTGATTGGTGGATTAAAACTCAACAGTGACCGTAGGCGGACAAAACGCACACCCCCGCCGGTAGTGGTATTGATAGCGTACGCAATCAAGCCTCGGTCTCGGAATACATGGAGTGCACTTCCAGGGTCACCGCCGCCGCCGTGGCGTTATTGGTGCGCCATGCACGCGGAGCGATTAGTGTGCTACCGCCTAATATCTGAGCCGTGGAGCCGCCTATGCTGCCCTCGACAAAAGTCCCCGTGTCCAGACGATCTAGGCGGTAATACACTACCGAAGAAGATGTGGGCGCGCAGAACAAGGTAAAGTTGTATACAGGGCCGCTGGTGGCACCTGCCGCCACCATGGGTGGAAAACCCGTACCCAGCGCTATCGGCGTCTGCGCCGTGGTGCCGCCATACACGATATACAACTGCGTCGAATCAGTGGACAGCTGCGCCAGGCCAAAACTTCCTATAAGCGAGCTAGGCTCCACGTTTGCCGGAGCGGCCACGGTGGAGGACATCCCTATGAAGGCGCGTGCACCGGACACAGCTGCGGTGTCGCCGAAGTGGAACCGCCACGAGAACATGAAACCGCCCTGCGCGGTGTTGCCACTGCCGGTAGTGTACTGCGCTGTAGCGCAGTAAATGCCGGCGAACGAGGCGGCTGTGGCTGCGCTGATGTAAGCCAAACGAGTTGCTAGGCCAGCAATGGAGCCGGTCGCAACTACACGCGCAGTGGGCGTGCCTACGCTGGTCTGCGAGGGGAAGTTGCCGGTGAACACGCCGCCGGATGTGTTGTTCATCGGCGCCCACGACCCTATTTTGCGGGTGGCGTAGGACGCCTGAGCTACAACCGGCGCGCCCATGTTAGGCTGGCAAGTTAGCATAGCCCTTCCGGCGAACCGCATGCTGAACGTCACGCTGCCACCGGAGGATGGGATAAGCTGGGTGGTGGTGGGCATCAGCAAACCATTTGATACCCACGCAGGGCCAGATACCTGCAGGAGGCTGCCGCTGCCGTTGTCCGTTGTGGAGCCGATAAGCACTCGCTGCGACGACGTAATCCGCATAGCTTCCGTCGGAGAAGACGTGGCTGTAGTGCTAAACGTCATGTAGCAAGCTGCGCTACCTGTAGAAATAGCTCCGTTGGACCCGACCGTTATCTGCGCTCCGGTTATGTAATTTGATCCGTTATACCCGTTAAAGGTCAACCCACCCAGTGTGGTGGAAGCAAGGATGGCAGTGGGGGCCGCCACGGTGCCTGCGCAAGCATAGAAATTGGCGAGCGAACCTCCAGACTGCGCGCTATATGCCCCTATTGTACCGGCCACCTGCAGCTTATCCAGTGTACTGTCAACGGTTTTACCTAGCAGTAAGCTGCCGCCAGAGGTTAGCGTCATCGGAGTAGACCACACTATGGCCGCTCCGGCAGAACCGGAGGCTGCATTGCTCCAGGTGTGACCGCCGGACGACATGGCGTACAGCCCGGCAAATCCTGCGTATTTGTACGTCCACCCTAGCGACGTGAGCGCTGCGTTCTGTGCCACCTGCATAGAGCTGGTGGACGACGACATAACCGCGCCGCCCTGCATTTCCACGCCCACGTTGCCTGCTGCCCACGCTAGTGGTGCAGCTCCAATCCCCACGATGCTGGCGGCAGTGGTGAGCGCGCCGGCATCACCGTCATGCGACAGCGCGCCGTCGACGCCAAGCGCTGCAGGGTGTGTCAGCGTGGTGTTACCGGTATACCTAGTCTCCACCGTGACCTGCACGTTGTATGCGCTTGAGCTGTTGGTAGTGACCTGTACCGCCCCACTGCTTACTTGTAAGCGAGGTTTGTTGCTGTCGGTCCCGTTATTGGCAACTAGGCGAATTGCCCACGTAGACGCTGCGGTCTGATAAACCTGGTAGCAAGCGCCTGCGCTAGTTACTGTGCCTGGTACAGTCAACCTGAAGATGTACACATTCCCGGCCACCAGCGCGGTGTTACCGGTTATATCAACCGGAACACTTGTCCACGCTGCGTTGGACACCGAGGACACGGTTGTGCTGTATACAGCGAGACTCGCTAGGGAGCCAGCTGGCATGTTGATGGAGTCGCCAGACTGCAACTGCTGCGGCAGACCGTCTGAGCCGACTACTACAGGTAAGCGTGCAGTCACAGCGACCCCCTATCTGTTACAGCAGGATTGGCTGGTTTAGGAGGATTTCCAGCTCAGTAGTGCTGATGGCGCGACCTACCAGCGTGTTGCACTGGCCTACCGTGGTAGGCGGTGTAGCGGTCAGCTTGCCAACGTTCGCAGGGTCCAAGAAGTAGTTGGTGTTGAATGTGAGACCGCCAGATTCACCAGTCACTACTGCATCCCACTGCGCAGCAGTTGCTACGAGGATGCCGGACTGTGCGATGTTGCCGGCCGCGCCGGCTGCGATAGATACGTCGTACACCAGGCCGGCCAACAGCGACGTGGTCTTGGCGTTGGCCTGCGCACGCTTAACTGCGTCAGCAGCTGAGGCGTAAACGGGCATGCCAATCACCAAGGCGGTAGCAGACTCGCCGTTGGTTACCGAGCGGATGGAGGGGGTGTTCACGGGCGACGTGATGTTGTCGCCGGCCTGGAGCTGCTGAATCTGGCCGTCAGCGCCGAGCACAAGGGGTACACGAGTAGCCATAGTCTATTTCCTTACAGTTGGATTGGCCCAAGCGGGCTTAGCGCCAGGGTGGTGGTTGAAATTGCTTCCCCTACTCGCGTTACAAACTGGCCGGCCAGCACCGGGCGCTGCGTGCCGATAACCCCTGGGCCTGTGAGGAAGTAGGTGGCGCCGAGCTGCAACAACGTGGCGCCTGTTGCAGTGCTCCAGTCGGGCAGCGTCAGGTAGCCGCGCTCGATAGCCCCGGCGTACCCAGCCTGCACGTCACTTTGTGCCAGGCCTATAACCGTTGCCGACGCGGAGGAGACCACGTCTGCTGGCTCTGCCTGGCCTGTTACGCGGTTCACCGCTACGGGGCAGCCAGCAGAGACAGATACAGAAAAAACAGCAACGGGAGCTGCCTGCGTAGCACCGGGGACTCCCTGCTTACCCTGCGGCCCTTGCGCGCCGGCTGGCCCTTGCTCAGCTGCAGTGACGATGGACGCAGGCGCATCTGCCGGCGCGACAACACCGAACGAATCCGGCTGTGCTGTCACGATAGAGACGGTGTCTGCACCGGCCACTACTAGCGTGTCGCTCATTGCGTCACCTGCTGAACCAGCTTCACTTTTCCTTTAACCAGGAAGCCAACGTCTCCGTTGGAGGCGGTCAGCTTCAGGTCGTATACCGCTGAGTCGAAGGCGAGAAGTGAGGTGGCAGACGGCGGTAGGTAGAGAGTGATCGTGCCCGTGGCGCCGCCGAGGCCTATTGCGCCCTGCACTCCTGCTGGGGCTACGTAGGCAGCGTCCGAGGACATGTCGGCCAGAACCGCGCCGCCGAAGTCGTCTCGCACCTGCGCGTGGGCCACGTACCCCGTGAGGTCTACCGGCAGCGCTGGCATGCCGGTGTCCCAGGTGAGCTGCTGCCGGAACGTGGCGCCCTGGCGGATAGTCAGGTTGAGAGTTGCTGGCTCCATATCACCACCTGATCGTGTTGGCGTAGTCGCGGGCTGAGTACAGCTCGCCGGGCATGATGTCGCCGCCAATACCGCCGTAGCGGACCTGCAACACCGGAGTGCGCGCCTTACCAATAGCCACTTTGGCCTTGGCCACTTCCTCGTCGTAAGCAGCCTTGGCCGCGTCGCGTGCTCGCACGTCCATCGTCTCTGCGTCTGGCTTCCCGTAAGCCCGGTAGCGCACCCAGTGAGCAACCACGGGCAGGTACTCGTCCTTCACGTCGAAGTCAGCGTCCACAGAGTCGATGGTGTCGATGGCGCCCCGCAGCACATGCAGCTGCACTTGGTAGTCCTGGTCGGCCAGGTGATCGAAAACGAGGTACTTGTCGTCCTCATTAACGAAGTAGTGGCGCGGCCGGCCTACGGTCTGGACAGCAGGTGCCCGGTCTTTTCCGGGGTGCAGCTTGTGGTGCCCTACGAGTACGATTTCTTCCAGCCGGATGATTGCCGCCGGCCGGCGTATGCGGTTGCTGCCTGCTGCAAGGGTCAGTGTGAGGCTCGGGGACGAGGAGTCGCGCACGCCGCCGGTGTCGTTCAAGAAACGGCGGTGGCCTTCGTCCATGTAGCGGAGCAGGTCGGCATCGGACCACAGATACGGCTCTACCGCGTCGAACAGGTCAGAGCGCACTGCGGAGAGAACACCCCCGGCGCTCACGTTACTTGACCTTGGCTTCGGCCTTGGCTTCGGCCTTCAACTGCTCGGCTACCTGGGCCTTCAGCGCATCAGCGGCTTCTTCCGGCATCGCACCAGCGGCCATGCAGTCCGATACGCAGTTGTCCGGCACGTAGGTCTTTTCGCCAGACTTGAAGCGAATGGAGTGGCCGTGCTTGGTAGCGACGACGTGGTCCTTGAACATGATGAGAGATGCCATCTCTATTTCCTCAAAAAGCGCCCCGGCCGTAAGACCGGGGCGAAGTCACCCGCCCCGCAAAGGACTGATCAGATGGTTTCGGTAGCGCGGCCCGGAACCACGTAGGTGATAACCACCTTGGCGTGGCCCACAGTCGCCGGTGTGGCGGCAGCGTGGTAGTTGTAAACAACCGGGTTGCCGGGGACATTCTTGAAACCATCGGTCAGCGCGTGCTTACCAACGGTGTTCAAGGCCACGGTGGCGCCGAAGGTGGTGTCACCTACGGTGCCGAGGCCGATGTCCAGCGTGGCGGCTTGGTCCCAGGCGGTTTCGACCAGGAGGAAAGCGTTGATGATGATCGCGCCGGACGGCATCTTATTGACCAGGTTGGCCAAGTTCACGCCGGTTACCGGGTTTACCGGGTCGTTGGCGTTCAGTTGGCTGGTGCAGTCAACAACGTCGATGTCCTGCATCATAGTGAGGGGCCACTGACGGCCTTCGTTAAGACGGCTAGGCTGAGTCATGTCTGCTCCTTAGATGGCGGTGTACAGGTTGAGCACACCGAAGTCCTGTACGGTGTCGCCGTCGTACATGGTCTGGAACTGCGGCTTCAGGAAGCCGAAGATTTTCCCGGTGGAGATACCTGCCTGGTTGTCGTAGTCGAACTCTTTCTCGACCCACTCCGGCTCGCCCAGGTCGCCCATGGCCAGGGCCTGTGCGCCGCAGAAGGCGATGGAGCAGCCGTCCACGGTGCCGGTGGAACCCCACTTGTTGCCGGAAGCAGCACCGAGGGTGTTGTAGACGCGGCGGTCTTCGTGGAGGTACATGCCGTCGATCTTCACGGTGGTGCCAGAGAACAGCGGGTTGGAGCTGTCACGGGCAGCGGCGAAGCGCAAGTTTTGTACGTACTCGGGGTCTTGCTTCAGTCGCAGCATGGCGCGGGGGTTCAGGAAGACGTGGTAGGTCTCCTCGCCGCCCTGCTCACGCACACCACGGATGTACTTGGTCTTGGCCGATTCTTTCATCGCCTGGATGGTTTCCCAGGTGATGTAGTTGCCGGACACCACGTCGGTGGTGGCTGCGCCAAAGTTCAGGGTCTTGGCGACCGGGTCCCAGGTAGCGCGGCGCTGTGCGGTCGGGGCGGTCACGTCGGCGGCAAAAGCCAGCTCAGCGAAAGCCTTGTTGTTCGACATCACGTCGGTACGCAGACGGCCGTCGCAGGTGTACAGGTAGGACACGCCAGCCAGGGTCAGGAATGCCAGCTGGTCGATACGATCCGACAGCCAGTAGGCCAGAGCGTTACGCGACACTTCGCGGAATTTCACCACGGTGCGCTGATCGGCCATACGGCCTTTGTTGCGGTTGGCGTGTCGCAGCTGGTCGATGTTGATGACCTTGTCGAACACGTTCATCGCTTCTTCGTTACCTTCCAGGGTGCGGTCACCGGAGGTACCGTCGCCCTTCAGGTCAGCGATCAAGGTGATGATGGCCTTCGCGCCGGCTTCGGTTTTCTTCAGCTCGGTGACACGCTGGCAGATGGAGTTTTCATCGGTGCCAGTAACTTTGTCGATGAAGGAGAGGTTACGCGCCTGACGCCAGAGGTCTTTGGACCAGATGATCTTCTGTTCCGATGTCAGCGCGGCAAAATTAGTCTGAGACATTGCCGAGTTCCTTAATGATTAGAGGATTTCTCTCGGGCTATCGCGCCGACAACGGAAGCAACCCTTACGGGGATGAATCGGACAGCACTGTCGTAGCCGCCTCACGAATATCCACATTATCCACTTGGATTGATGTATTAGCAAGATGCAAAAAGCCCGGCATATGCCGGGCTTCGTGGCTGCAGGCGGTGTTACTGTGCAGCGCCGGGAATAGTCGGTGCGACTGGCGCGGAGGCTGAAGCGACGGCGGCGTCAGCAACTGCGGCGGCTGCAGCGTTTACCGCAGCGTCACTGACTACCGGGGCTGCGTCAGCGACAGCCGGAGCCGGGGCAGTTACTGCAGGCTGGGCTTCGACAGCAGGTGCGACTGCACCCACTGGCTCGCTGCCGCTGCTGACTGCTGCACCGCCGGCACTAGCAGCGCTGCCTGCACCGTCAGCAGAAACAGGAGCCACGCTATCAGCAGCCGGCGCATCGGCGGGGTTAGCGGCCGGCTGCAAAGGCTGTGGGGCGTCGGCATCTGCGCTGTCGTCTACTGCGGGAGCGGCCGGTACCGCCGGCGGGGCTTCAGCAAAGGCGCCTTCCAGTACGGCGCTGGAGTCAGCCAATGCCTGGGCAGCCGGGACGACCTCCGCCACGGCCAGGGTGCCGGCTGCGACGCCTTGGGCGAGAATGATAAGAAGGTGACTGGATACGCGGGGTTGAGACATGGCCATGCTCCTTGGTTTATACAAAGTCGCCACGGGCTGCGGCGATCTGTTCTGGGGTCATCTTGCTGAGGTCCACGCCCTTGGAGGCGTCGGGCACATTGGCTACGCCGGACAGTGACGGAGCCTGCTTGTTTACGGCGTCGACGATCTTGGCGCGGGATGCGGCGGCGGCCTGCGCGGCGGCGTCTGCGGCCGTGGGCTTGGTTTCTGCCTGGACCACCTCGGCACCAATGCCGTACATCGCGGCCACGGCGTTGGCGGCGCGCTCAAGGGCTACGTGGTGCGGCTTGCCGGAGGCCACCATGCCCTGGTACAGCTCTACAACTTCAGCGGTCTTGGCGTCGTCGTAGGCCGCGTTGTTCATGTCGAAGGCCGGGAACTTCACCTCGACAGAGCGCAGGGTGGCCTCGTACAGGCTCTGGGCCTCGCTCTGGGTCTGCGTACTCAGCGAGGTCTGCTGGGCCTGGGCGGAGTAGAACTGGCGCTCCAGGTCACGGCGTTCGCGCAGCACGGCCATGGCCTGCTCGCGGTCGCCATTCATCAGCAGGTCAGCGTGCTTCTCGTCCAGCTCGTTGATCTTGGCTTCCAGCTCAGGCAGGTTGACGGACTCGCTCAGCTGCTTCTGCTGCGCCTCGTATCGGGCCAGACGCTCCTCTGCCTCTTTGCGCTTGGCGATCTCGGCGTCCAGGCGGGTCTTCGGGACGCGGATGTCCTTGCCTTCCGGCTTGTTCTCCGGGGTCTCTGCCGCCGGCGTTTCCGAGGCGGGGGTCTCTGCGGCAGGGGTCTCGGCTGCCGGCGTTTCTACCGCAGGCGTCTCTGCTGCCGGTGTCTCCGCTGGTGTCTCGGCCGCTGCGTCGACGACCAGCTCGTCGCCTCGGTCGCCGCCAATGCCTTCAAAGCCGGTGTCTTCCATCGGGGCCTGGAACTTCTGCTTGCGAATGATCATGTCTGCGTCCTTTTATTGCGGGGTGTTTTCTTGCGGAGTTTCTTCGGCCTGGTCCTGCTGCGGCTGCACAGCGCCTACGCCGGCCAGTACCGACTGGATGTCCTGCTGGCGTTGAGCCTGCTGGGCTGCGGCCTGCGCATCACCGGCCTGGCCGCTCTGCGTGGCTGCAGCCTGGGCCTGATCCATCTGCGCCAGGGCCATATCGTGCTGGGCGCGAGCGGTGTCGAGGTCGACGCGGCGGTGCTGAGCGTCCGTCTGCGAGGCGGCGTTCTCTGCAGCCAGGTAGTCCTTGTCCTGCTGGTGGGCGAACTGCTCCTGTTTGAGCTGCTGGGCCTGGCCGGCTACCTGGGCCTTGACACCAACGGCCTGTGCCTCTGCCTGCTTGAGCACAGCTTCTGCCTCCAGCTTCTGTACCTCGGCCTGCTGCTGGCGCATCTGCAGCTGTTGCTGCTGCTGGGCGGCCTGGGAGTTTGCCTGCGCGGCCATGCGCTTGATGATCTCGTGGCGATCTGGCAGGCGGCTGGTGGAGATGAGCACGTCGTCTGGAATCTGGACACCCTCTTTGCGTAGCTCCAGGGCCTGCTCGTGCTGGCTGTCTTCCAGCGACTCACGTGCCGGTACCGGGGCGACGATCACGTCGTAGGTGCCGAGGGTCATGTCGTTGAGGATGGAGCCGTCGTCTTGGTGGGCGTTGATCTTCAGCACCTCGGACTCGCGCTTGATCGGGTCTTTGATAATCCGGATCACGCGCTCCTCGCTCCAATACTGCTGAACCAGGTTCAGGATGGTGCGTGCCAGCAGGTAGTCAGTACGGGACAGGTTGTCCAGCGGCTTCTTGTGGCTGGTGATGCCGCGCTGCTGTTTGGCCTCGATGGCCTTGGCGGCTACGTCCTCGCGGTCCTGGCCGAGCATGGTGTCGGTCACGTTCGAGATCGTCTTGATGTGTTCCTCAGCCTTGTAGCTGATGCGATCCAAGCCGCTGGGGTAGGCATTCGGCGTGATCTTCTCGACCGCATCGATGTCGGTCACCTCAAGCACCAGGCCGGTGCGGGCGCCCTGCTCTGCCAGCTCCTCGACCGTCATGTTGGTCAGCGCGCCGTTCTTCACCTTCCAGCCGGAGTTGGCGGTGGTGTTGACGACATGTAGCTCCTGACTGGAGACCTTGTTCAGCAGCTGCTGCGGGTCCAGCAGGTTCTCGACCATGCCGACCGGGCGGCCGAAGATGAACATCGGGAAGAACGGAACGACCGTGAAGTGGGCGAAGGGGCTGCGCTCGTTGTGGAGGACGAACTTGTCGCAGGTCACCGTCCACATGATCACGTTGGCCTCGCGGCGCATGGTGGACAGGTTGGGGTTCGCCTTCAGGTACTTGGCCACGCGAGCCTTGTCCCAGTCGGCCGGTACCGGGCGCATATCCCCGGTGGCGGTGTCGACGAAGTGCTGAACGACCTTGCGCTCGCGGTACTGACGGTCAACCACGCGGAAGCGGCGAGCCTGCGGCGCCAGGGTGTAGCCCAGGCGGTGCTGCGGGCCGAAGCGGTCGATGGCGTCGGCAAAGGCGTCGTAGGCGAACCAGAGGTCGGACGGCTGGACGGACTTCAGATAGTCGGCAAGCTCCTTGCAGTCGTAGCGCTCGGCGATCTCGTCTGGAGACATCCAGCGCGTGATGATCACGTCGTTCCAGTCGGCCGGGTCGTAGCTGTTTGCATCCGGGTCAACCATGACTGTCTTGGGGTCGAGCGCAGTAACGATGATGTCGCCGTGGAGGTTTTCGTCCTCCTTGATGCGGACCTCGTAGAAGCCTCGGCTGGTGATGATGCCGGACTGGTAGACCTCGGAGCGCACCCAGTCGAGCTGG
>Ga0213872_10002624_pt1 | contig 10453 bp, 11 predicted proteins | sample VelepicomBERX_R2_FD_160071 | JGI IMG/M metagenome (GOLD analysis project Ga0213872, IMG submission 160071) | Rhizosphere microbial communities from Vellozia epidendroides in rupestrian grasslands, the National Park of Serra do Cipo, Brazil - RX_R2 | ecosystem: Host-associated > Plants > Roots >... | reverse complement strand
GATCATGCTCCAGCCGACGAACACCACGGCAGGCATGCCAAAAAAGCTGATGACGAAGATGAAGAAGGTGTCCATGGTCGGCGGGAGCTGGGCTGATTGGAGAGAAGCGTGGAGTGTGCGCGCTTCTTATCCATCAGCCAACGGCTGCCGCCGAGGTAGCGGGATTTGCCCCGCCGGGTATCGCCAGGGAGTACTTGTTGCAGCGACTTACTGCAGCAGCGCCGTCGCCGCCGCACTCATGGCCTTGACGCCGGTGGCCAGGCTGGGCTCCGGCGAGGGCAGGAAGCGGCTGGTATGCGGGCCGGGCAGGGCCTCGCCTTTGGCCTGGGCCTGCGCCAGCTGGGCGGGATCGGCCACGCCCAGGCTGAACATCACCACCGGGATGGTGCGGCCGGGAAGGCCGAACAGGCCGAAGTCCTCGCTGTACATTACCGGCTCATCGTCGCCCACATTGGCGGCGCCCAGCGCGGAGGTCAGCGCCGTCTTGACGCGGGTGTTCAGGGCCGGGTTGTTGTAGGAGGAGGGCAGGGTCTCGTTTTCCAGTACGGTGACGATGGGCATGCGGTCGGCCGGCACGCCCGCCGAGATGGCCACGCCGTCGGCGATGCGCTTGACGCCTTCGACGACATTCTTGTAGGCCTTGTCGCTGAACACGCGCGCGGTCAGTTCCAGCTTGACGTCATAGGGAATGACATTGCGCTTGGCGCCGCCGTGGATGGAGCCGATGCTGATCACGGCTGGATCGCGCGGATCCTGCTCGCGGCTGACGATGGTCTGTAGCTGGGTGATGAACTGGCCGGCCATCACCACCGGATCCTTGGCATTCTGCGGCGCTGCGCCATGCGCACCGATGCCGCGCATGGTCACGTCGATGGAAATCACGCCTGCCTGCGAATAGCCGCTGGTCAGGCCCACCGTACCTGCGGCGCGAGCGCTGGAGTCGTGCAGGGCCAGCGCGAAGTCGGGACGGCCGAAGCGCTCGTACAGGCGGTCATTCAGCATGGCACGGGCGCCGTCGGCGGTTTCTTCGGCAGGCTGGGCGACGATCATCAGGGTGCCGTGCCACTTGCCGCGGCTGGCCGCCATGGCGCGCGCGGTGCCGACCAGGGTGGTGGCGTGGACATCATGGCCGCAGGCGTGCATCACGCCCACCTCCTGCCCTGCGGCGTTCTTGGTCTTGACGTGGCTGGCGTAGTCCACGCCGGTTTCTTCCGTCACCGGCAGCGCATCCAGTTCGCTGCGCACCAGCAGGCGCGGACCGGGGCCGTTTTCCAGGATCGCCACCACGCCGTAAGCCTGGCTGCCGTCTTCATACTTGCCGACGCGCTCAGTGACCTTGTAGCCGGCCTTGCGCAGCTCTGCCGCCACCAGGGCCGAAGTATTGGCCTCCTGGTGCGACAGTTCGGGATGCGCGTGAATCTGTTTGTACAGGCTGACCAGATCAGCGTCGGCGGCCAGCGCCGCCGAAGCCGTGAGACAAAGTAAAGCGAAAGCAGGTATCTTCATGTACAGGTCTCCGGGAATGATGGACCTGCCGATCATATCAGGGTGCCGGTTTGAGGTTGAAGTTGATGCCGGTCTGGTTCTGCGTACTGATATCGATCATGGGCTGGCTGGAGGTGGTGTAGCCGGCGGCCGAACCTTCGACGATATATTTCCCGGCTCCCGGCAGCACGCCGGTGGCGCTGGACAGCTGCAGCGGCAGCGTGGCGCTGTACACCGCGTACTGCGGTGCGGCCACCGGCAGATTGCTCAGGGTGTAGGTGCCATCGGTCACGCTGGCGCCCTGGTACTGGATCGTGACCGTCGGCCCGGCCGCAAAGCTTTGCTTGGCAGCGACGTAGGTGCCGATGGCGCTGTCGGTGGTGCTCAGCGCGGGCACCAGCGTGACCGTGCCGCTGATGCTGCCGGTGACCGACGCGGGCAGGGTGATCGGCGCGGCGGCGGTGCTGAGCGGGATGATGGTGGAGCTGCTGGTCACCGGCACCGCGCCCACCACGGCGGCGGCATGGCTGTCGGCGGTGACTACCACGTCGTAGTTCCCCAGCGGCAGCCGGGTCAGCGCGAATTCGCCGGTGCTGGGATTCGGCGTGGTGGCGCTGACGATGGCGCCGTTCTGCTGCGCCGATACTTTCACATTACTGCTTAGCAGCGCGCTGGCGACAAAGCCGCCGATGCCGTTCAGCGCAGTCGGCACCACCTTGACCACCGGCTTCAGCGCATACTGGCCATTACCCCTGGTGACGATGGATTTGCAGGCGTCGAAGTCCAGCACCAGGTCGACACGCTGGCCGGCGGCGACGTCGAAGGAGTTCACCAGCTTGATCCCGCTTTGCACCGCGCTGGGGGTATCGAGCGAACGCTCGGTGGTGCTGCCGCTGACCACCACTGAGTTGGCCATGCTGCCGCCCGTGTTGGGGTCGAGAACCAGGCGCAGCTGGCTGTAATGCCCGGCGCTGAGGGAAGTCTGGCCCAGTGCCTGCAGCGCGCCATTGGTCAGGTTCAGCAGGTTGATCTTGAGCGCCGGATTGAGCGTGATATCGGTCCAGCCGGCGTCGGTATCGGCCGCGCTGGCGCTCTGGTTGACGCGGATTTTGGTCACCGTGACGTTGACGGCGTCAAAGCCGCAGGATGGCGCATCGGTCATCGAAACGCCCAGGGTGCCGAGGGTGGTGGCCGGTGGCGTGACGGTGGCGCCGCTGTCGCCGCCCCCGCCGCCGCAGGCGCTCAGCCCGGCCAGTGCCAATGCCGCCATCGCGGCGCGCAGGGGAGAGTAGGTGTGTTGGTCCATGATGTTCCTCGCTGAGTCATGTGTACCCCGTATTTTCCATTCCAGCGGGAAACCGCAATGTGCGATGACGCACATACAGCTCAGCCGTTATAACTCTTACATTGTGCGTTGCGCAAAATAGCGGAATCCCTCTAAAAAAGCTGCGGGTGGCGCTGCCATAATGGTGCCCATTACTAAAAGGAGACAGCATGAGCATTCCCACTCTGGAAACCGTCAGCATCAGCGTTGAAGCCCATATCGCCACCGTGCGCCTGAACCGCCCGGAGAAGATGAACGCGATGAACCTGGCCATGTGGCACGACATCCGTTCCGCCTTCCGCTACATCGACGAGACGCCGGAAATCCGCGTGGCCGTGCTGGAAGGCGAAGGCAAGGCCTTCACCGCCGGGATCGACCTGCAGATGATGATGGGCCTGGGCCAGCAGATCCAGAACGATTGCGACGGCCGCATGCGCGAGTCGCTGCGCCGTATCATCCTCGATCTGCAGGACACCTTGACCAGCCTGGAACGCTGCCGCAAGCCGGTGCTGGCGGCGGTGCATGGCGCCTGCGTGGGCGGCGGCATTGACCTGATCACCTGCGCCGACATGCGCTACTGCTCTTCTGACGCCTGGTTCACCATCAAGGAAATCGATATCGGCATGACCGCCGACGTAGGCACCTTGCAGCGTCTGCCGCGCCTGATCGGCGAAGGCATGGCGCGCGAGCTGGCCTACACGGCGCGCAAGGTGGATGCGGCGGAAGCCAGGGAGATCCGCCTGGTGAACCGCGTGTTCGAATCGCCGGAAGCCTTGCGCGCAGGCGTGCGCGCGATCGCCGCCGACATCGCCGCCAAGGCCCCGCTGGCAATTCGTGGCGTGAAAGAGATGATCACCTACGCGCGCGACCACTCGGTGGCCGACGGCCTGAACTACATCGCCACCTGGAACGCGGCCATGCTGATGTCGGCGGACCTGCAAGAGGCCATGATGTCCAGCATGTCCAAGCGCGCCCCGGAGTTCCGCGACTGAGTATCAGGCTGCGTCTTTGCCTTTGGTGCGAGAATGCGGAGCGGGAACAGGAAAACCCTGTTCCCGCAGGGCTGACAACGTTCCAGCCAGGGCATCCCGGCCATTCACGATGGCTTCCTCTACTGTTTCGCCGTCGGACATGCAATAAAGAAAGTCGGTATATGTAATCAGAAATCCGCCGCCTTCCTCGGCCGTGAGTTGGCGGATCTCATAAGGGTATTCATCGAGCTCGTCCATATCATTTTCCTTCCGCGAACTGCACAAATCCGATAACGTAAGTAGCTTTGATTTTCCCGTGCGCTGGAACGGGAAACGTTACTCCGTCCGGCCGGGTAAAAATGCAGTGGCTGCCACGTTGGCGCCAAGCAATCGAGCGTCGCTTGGCAACTGTTTGGAGATCGCGCAGATGCCAATCGTTAGGGTTGTGGCACATGGCCATGTACAGCTTTTCAGATGTATTCATCGTAGGTGGCTCGATAGGGCAGGTCAAGCTCAGCCGTCCAGTGGGGACGGGCTATAGCTGCTATCAGAACCGGATTACATGAAAAGCGTCTTGTGCGAACTCAGGCAAGGTATATAATGCGATCCGCTGCCGCAAGGCGGCACATGCTAGGGGTCCTGCGCTTTAAAAGGCGTGGGTGAGAAATACCCTCCGAACCTGATCTGGATAATGCCAGCGAAGGGAAGCTACGGATTTTGCCGCCATCTCGACCCGGGACCGCGCGGCGCGATCCCACCTCCTTTGCTGGCTCCTGCCAACCAAAGGAGCCAAATGAACGCCAATCTGAAATTCCTGTCCTCCACCGCTGTGGTCGACGAAGCAGCTATCGCACCGCTGCCCAATTCCCGCAAAATCTACGTTGAAGGCAGCCGGCCCGACATCCGCGTGCCCATGCGCGAGATCAGCCAGTCCGATACGCCCGCCTCCTTCGGCGCCGAGCCCAATCCGGCCGTCACCGTCTACGATACTTCCGGTCCCTACACCGATCCCGATGTCGCCATCGACATCCGCTCCGGCCTGGGCACGCCGCGCCAGCCATGGATCCTGGAGCGCGGCGATACCGAGCTGCTGGATGGCCCGACCTCCGACTACGGCAAGCAGCGCCTGGAGGATGCCGCGCTGGCCGAGCTGCGCTTCAACTTGCAACGCCAGCCGCGCCGCGCGCTGCCAGGCGCGAACGTGACGCAGATGCACTACGCGCGCAAGGGCATCATCACGCCCGAGATGGAATACGTCGCCATCCGCGAAAACCTGCGCCGCAAGGAATACCTGGAGAGCCTGCAAAACGCCGGCCCGACCGGCCAGCGCCTGGCCGAGGTGATGAGCCGCCAGCATCCGGGCCAGTCCTTCGGCGCCGCGATTCCGAACGAGATCACGGCGGAATTCGTGCGCTCGGAAATCGCCCGTGGCCGCGCCATCATCCCTGCCAACATCAACCACCCGGAAGTGGAGCCGATGATCATCGGCCGTAACTTCCTGGTGAAGATCAACGCCAACATCGGCAACTCCGCCGTGACGTCCTCCATCGGCGAGGAAGTGGAGAAGATGACCTGGGCCATCCGCTGGGGCGGCGACACGGTGATGGACCTCTCCACCGGCAAGCACATTCACGAAACGCGCGAATGGATCATCCGTAACAGCCCCGTACCGATCGGCACCGTGCCGATCTACCAGGCGCTGGAAAAGGTCAACGGCAAGGCCGAAGACCTGACCTGGAAAATCTTCCGCGACACCCTGATCGAACAGGCGGAGCAGGGCGTCGACTACTTCACCATTCACGCCGGCGTGCTGCTGCGCTATGTGCCGCTGACGGCCAAGCGCCTGACCGGCATTGTCTCGCGCGGCGGCTCGATCATGGCCAAGTGGTGCCTGGCGCATCACCAGGAAAACTTCCTGTACACGCACTTCGAAGACATCTGCAAGATCATGAAGGCCTACGACGTGTCGTTCTCCCTGGGCGACGGCCTGCGCCCCGGCTCGATCTACGACGCCAACGATGAAGCCCAGCTGGGTGAGCTGAAAACCCTGGGTGAACTGACCCAGATCGCCTGGAAGCACGATGTGCAGGTGATGATCGAAGGCCCCGGCCACGTGCCCATGCAGCTGATCAAGGAGAACATGGACATCCAGCTGGAGCAGTGCGACGAAGCGCCGTTCTACACCCTGGGACCGCTGACCACCGACATCGCGCCGGGCTACGACCACATCACCTCCGGCATCGGCGCCGCGCAGATCGGCTGGTACGGCACCGCCATGCTGTGCTACGTCACGCCGAAGGAGCATCTGGGCCTGCCGGACAAGGACGACGTCAAGGACGGCATCATCACCTACAAGATCGCCGCCCACGCCGCCGACCTGGCCAAGGGCCATCCCGGCGCGCAGATCCGCGACAACGCGCTGTCCAAGGCGCGCTTTGAATTCCGCTGGGAAGACCAGTTCAATCTCGGCCTCGACCCGGACAAGGCGCGCTCCTTCCACGACGAGACCCTGCCCAAGGATTCCGCCAAGGTGGCGCACTTCTGCTCCATGTGCGGCCCGCATTTCTGCTCGATGAAGATCACCCAGGAAGTGCGTGAATACGCCGAGAAGGGCATGCAGGAAAAGGCGATCCAGTTCGTCAAGAGCGGCGCCGAGCTGTATAGCAAGGCGTGAGGCCGGCATGATTGATATTGAACTCAACGGCGAAGCGCGCCGTGTGCCGCCACAACACACGCTGAACGATCTGGTGGATGCCCTGTCGCTGACGGGGCAGGCGCTGGCGCTGGCGGTCAACCGCGACGTGGTGCCGCGCCAGCAGTGGGCCCAGCGCGTGCTGCAGGCGCAGGACAAAGTGGACATCGTGCGCGCCATCGGCGGCGGCTAACTGAAAAGGATTTGAACATGACTATGGCATCGCAAGACCTGCTGACCATCGCAGGCAAGACCTACCAATCGCGCCTGCTGGTCGGCAGCGGCAAGTACAAGGATCTGGCCGAAACCCGCGCCGCCACCGACGCGGCGGAAGCGGAGATCATCACCGTGGCGATCCGCCGCGTGAACATCGGCCAGGATCCCAGGGCGCCCAGCCTGCTGGACGTGCTGCCGCCCAGCGAATACACCATCTTGCCCAACACGGCGGGCTGCTACAACGCCAAGGACGCCATCTACACGCTGCAGATGGCGCGCGAGCTGCTCAACGGGCACAAGCTGGTCAAGCTGGAAGTGCTGGGCGACGAGAAGACCCTGTTCCCGCACATGCCGGAAACGCTCAAGGCTGCCGAAGTGCTGGTGAAGGATGGCTTTGATGTGATGGTCTACTGCAGCGACGATCCGATCCAGGCGCGCATCCTGGAGAGCATCGGCTGCGTGGCGGTGATGCCGCTGGCGTCGCTGATCGGCTCCGGCATGGGCATCCTCAATCCCTGGAACCTGTCGCTGATCATCGAGCACGCCTCCGTGCCGGTGCTGGTGGATGCGGGCGTGGGTACGGCTTCCGACGCCGCCATCGCCATGGAGCTGGGCTGCGACGGGGTGCTGATGAACACCGCCATCGCCGCCGCGCAGGATCCGGTGCGTATGGCGCACGCCATGAAGCTGGGCGTGCGGGCCGGGCGTGAAGCCTATCTGGCGGGGCGCATCCCACGGCGCTTCGCCGCCTCGCCATCCTCGCCGATGGCCGGCCGGCTGGCATGAACGGCGCGCTGGCGGGCGGCGTCCCGCAGCGGCCGTCGGTGCTGGTGCTGGCGGGCGTTGATCCGTCCGGCGGCGCCGGCGTCGCGGCCGATCTGCAAGCCATCGCCGCGCAGGGCGCCCATGCCCTGACGGTGGTGACGGCGCTGACTGTTCAGGACAACGACCGTGTCTTCGCCGTGCATCCGGTCGCGCCGGAGCTGCTGCGGCAGCAGGCGCAGGCGCTGATCGGCAAGATCGAGATCAGCGCCGTCAAGATCGGCATCACCGGCAGCGCCGCCAACGCGCGCGCGATCGCGGAGCTGATCGTGCAGCTGCGCCAGCGGCAGCCCGGCCTGCCGGTGGTGCTGGACACGGTGCTGGCCAGCGGCCATGGCGACATGCTGTCGCGCGACGACGCCGTGCAGGCGCTGGCGCCGCTGCTGCCGCTGGCCACGCTGGTCACGCCCAACGGTCCGGAGGCGGCAGCGCTGTGCGGTGTGCGTCCGGTCAGTGCGGCGGAGGCGATCACCCAGGGCGAGCTCGCGCTGCACGATGCTGGCGAGCCGGCACCGGCGGCGGTGCGCGCCCATGTGCATGCACGCCTGCTGCTGGCGCGCGGCTGCGCCAATGTGCTGGTCAGCGGCGGCCACGATGACGGCGACACAGTGGTCAACCGCTGGTTCGCCGCCGACGGCACGCAGCAGGACTGGAGCTGGCCACGCCTGCACGCGGAATTTCACGGCAGCGGCTGCACCCTGGCGGCGGCCATCGCCGGCCAGCTGGCGCAGCGCCTGCCGCTGGTGCGCGCGCTCGCCAAGGCACAGCAGTACTGCCACGACACCCTGCAGCATGCATACGCCATCGCGCCCGGCCAGCTGATGCCGCGGCGCTGACATTCATTCAACCACGAGAGGACATCATGCAAGGACTCTACCTCGTCACCCCCAACTGGGACGACACCATGCAGCTGCTGAAGGTCAGCGAACAGGCCATGCAGGCCGCGCCCGGCGCCATCGCCGCGCTGCAGTACCGCCACAAGACCGCCAGCGCCGAACTGCGTATGGAGCAGGCCACGGCGCTGCAAGCGCTGTGCCGCCGCTACCGCGTCCCCTTCATCATCAACGACCACGTCGACCTGTGCCTGATCCTGGATGCGGACGGCGTGCACCTGGGCGGCACCGACGCTGCGCTGCCGCAGGTGCGCAAGCTGCTTGGCCAGGACAAAATCATCGGCGCCTCCTGCTACGGCGAACTGCAGCGCGCCATCGACGCCCAGGCGGCGGGCGCCAGCTACGTGGCGTTCGGCGGCTTCTATCCGTCGCTGGTGAAGCAGTACGCCGTCACCACCCAGCCCTCGATCCTCGACATGGCTAGCGATGTGATACGGATTCCTGTCTGCGTCATCGGTGGCATGACGCCGCAGAACGCCGCACCGCTGGCCGAACGGGGAGCCCATATGGTGGCTGCCGTCAGCAGCGTTTTCACGGCGGATGATCCGGCGGCTGTGGTGCGCCAGTTTGCAGCCTTGTATCCGGCCGCAGAAATCGCTTGAAGCCGGGGTGGTTTTCGGCCTTATAATGGGGCGTTAGCATTTGCCCAAGGTTGCCGCCCCATGTCCGCCACGCCCGTCACCAAGCGTCTGATCATGATCGTCGATGACGATCAAATCCTGCTCGACTACATCGGCGAAGTCCTGCGCCACAACGGCTACGACACCGTGCAGGCCCAGTCGGCCGAAAAAGCGCTGGAACTGATTGGCCAGCGCGAGCCGGACCTGGCGCTGCTGGATATCCACATGCCCGGCATGAACGGGCTGGAGCTGGCCAAGCACCTGCACGCGAATACCTCGGTGCCATTCATGTTCCTGTCCGGCCGTGGCGATGCCGACGCCGGCAAGCAGGCCGCCTCGTATGGCGCGGTCGGCTTTGTGGTCAAGCCGGTCGACGACAAGCATCTGATGCCGGCATTTACCGCCGGCCTGGCGCGCGCCGACGAGATCCGCCAGCTGCGCCGCACCGAGCTGAATCTGAACGCCGCCCTGGCCGCAGGCCGCGAAACCAGCCTGGCCGTGGGTCTGCTGATGTGCAAATTCCAGACCGATCGCAACACCGCTTTCGAAGTGCTGCGCGACCATGCCCGCTCCAGCCGCCGCAAGGTGAACGAGGTGGCGGACCAGCTGCTGACGGCCGAGGAAACGTTGAATAGTTTGCACGCTGCCTTCAGCTCGCGTCTGAAAAAGTAAACGTCTTTCACCGAAAAGAGCGGCCCGCGTTTTACGCCGGCCGCTTTTTTGTTGTACACTGCGGTCATATCCCTTAGATGCCGCACTGCCATTCCCCCGCAGCTGCCGCATCTCATCCAGGCCGCCTTTCCCGCGGCCGCAAAAAAAATCCCTCGGCCCAGCTCCGCCGACCATCTACTGGTTCTGTGCGGAGACGAGCATGAGTAAAGAATTTTCTGAAGAATCCCCTTATCCCACGGCCTCCTCGGACGGCATGATCATGCCCGTGGCGAGCGGCTTGCATCGCGTGCTGCACATCGATAGCGACGAAGATGCCGCCCTGGTGCTGGCAACCCTGCTGGTCCCCGATGTGCATGTCACCCACGCCCAGAGCGTAGGCGAAGCGGCCGCGCTGATCGCGCAGGAATCCTTTTCGCTGGTGGTGCTGGATCCCGACCTGCCGGACGGCGACGGCTTGGAACTGCTGGAGTCGCTCAGCGTGATCCTGCCGGAAGCCCCGGTGCTGCTGTATTCGCAGCGCCAGGTGCGGCATGGCGGCATGGCGCATGCCTTCCTGCCCAAGCCGTGGACGTCGCCGCGCCAGCTGTACCGGTCGCTGACTGAACTGCTGACGCTTTCTTCTGCGACGTCGAACGGGCCTTTGTGCTGATATCATGGCGTGATCTGCAAACTGGACAAAAGGATCACGCCAATGAAGACCAAAGCTGCCGTAGCATGGAAGGCCGGCCACCCGCTGACGATTGAAGAAGTGGAGCTGG
>Ga0213872_10002623_pt1 | contig 10454 bp, 16 predicted proteins | sample VelepicomBERX_R2_FD_160071 | JGI IMG/M metagenome (GOLD analysis project Ga0213872, IMG submission 160071) | Rhizosphere microbial communities from Vellozia epidendroides in rupestrian grasslands, the National Park of Serra do Cipo, Brazil - RX_R2 | ecosystem: Host-associated > Plants > Roots >... | reverse complement strand
CACGTGGGAGTGGATTCCAAGCAGGGCGTCGTGCACTCGGTGTGCTCGACGGCGGCGTCGGTGGCCGATAAGCACATGCTCCCGGACCTGCTGCACGGTGAGGAAACCAAAGTATGGGGAGATGCGGCATATCAGGGGCAAGCAGAGGCCATCCGCCGGGGTGCGCCGCGGGCTAAGGATATGACTTCACGACGCACGCGCTACAGCCAGTTCATCGATGAGGTCCAACGCCGCAAGAATCGGACCAAGGCTCGTGTGCGATCCAGGGTCGAACATCCCTTCCGCATCCTCAAGCGCGTGTTCGGATTCGTAAAGGTGCGCTTTCGCGGCTTGAAGAAGAACCACCATCACCTGTGCGCCGCCTTTGCACTGGTGAACCTGTACCTTCACCGCAGGCGGCTGGCCACCATCGCGGCGTAGTGTCTCCGCAGGGTGCCCAACTGGTGCTCTGTGGACAAATTACAGTTCACCATCTGAGCTTCTTGACTGTATTGACTGCGAACAACTTGTACTGTCCCGCAGTTGCGAACTTGCTCAGAGGTTCCCTAGGAGCTGCCGGGAGCGGTCCCACTTAGCCTACGGATTAGTGAATAAACTCGGCTTCATCTTGCCGATTTCTCGATTCGTCGCTAAGATCTTCTCAGAGTTACTGGCAGCATCTTCTTTTGTTTTGCAAGCCTATGATTCGGAAACTCCTGACGGCTCTCTTCGCGGGATCGACGATAGGTCTGCTTCCAGCCGCCGCTAATCCGGGTGCGCTCCGATACCCTCAACTGTGGATCTTGGTTGCGGTCGCTGTCGCGGTCTCGCTCTTTCAGCCTGCATACAAGCCCCTCGACGGTTCCGCTCCCCCCCACGACCGCGGAACAGCGGCACAAATCGTTTGGTCGGTGTATCTTACCCAACTTGTCGGGGTCATCGAAGCGGTTTACTTCCGATATCCGGCAAGTTTCCGATGGGATCTGGTGACGACGGTGGCGTTGGTTGTGATGCTGGCTGGGTTAAGCCTGCGAATCTGGGCGGTCGTAACACTCGGGCGATTTTTCACATGGTTCATCACCGTCTATGAGGATCACCAGGTGATTCGCGTGGGACCGTTCCGCTTCGTCCGCCACCCCGCTTATTGCGGAGCTCTAATACTTTTTGTTGCAACATTGGTCTTCCTCCATGCATGGGTTGGGGCGGCGTTGTCATTCGTCTTCCAGCTTTGGGCTTATGTACGACGCATCAAGTATGAAGAGGCTGCGATGATCGAGAAACTGGGAGGAAGCTATGTGGCCTACACTCGGGAAGTCAAAGCCCTAGCTCCTTTAGTTTGGTAGGGGCCGCGTGCCGTAGATCTTAACGCTGGCCTCAACCCAGCCACCGGGGGTGCCACTGTTCCCCTGTACCTGGGCAGGCGGCGCGGACAGGGGGGTTCAAGAGGCAACCTTGAGGATGTCACGCATGATTGCAAGGTGATGCCGATGATGAATGTCTGCGAAGACAAGCCACTGCCTAGCTAGCATGTACTTCATCCTGGGGTGGCGACTTCGCCCTTGGCTCTCCTTGATCTGGCGTAAGTCCCACTCGAGATTGTCAAGCCGAGCTTTCAGGGACTCCCTGAGCGGCGCGATGGAATCCATAGTTCCACTTTTCGGTACAAGCGGCGGAATTGTCCGGAACACCCCCCGCGGGATAAAGCCGGCCGTCATCAGTCCAACGCCGTAGATACCGATCCGCTCGGAGATATTGCGCCGAGCCATTGCTTCTTCGAGTCGATCAAGTTCGTAATGGCTGGTCAGGTAAAGGTGTTCTAGATGTTCGCCAAACGACCATTTGCTAACGCGCTCAACGCGCAGGCCCAGTTCGCCCTTGCACTCAGCATCCAGCTCTGCGGCGAACAAAGGAGATCCATGAAGGTGCCCCTGTTCATCGAGAGAACCCCACAGCCTATATGCGGCGCCAGTCAACCGATCCATAGCTGTTGCCCATAAGTGACGTCGAAACCTTATGATGATCGAAAGACGCGCTAGATATTACGGCACACGCTGACTCTCCCTATGCGCTTACTAGCACACCAAGCGAACACCGTCGAGCCTCGCTCGCCGTACCCTTCACGCGGACGAATGAGTTTCCAAGCGCAACATTCCCACATTAGCAGCCTTGGCTACAAAGCAGCCGAAACGGTTCAGTTCCCAAAAGGAGTGAAGACCCGGACAGTTCTCCAGACTCGGCCTGAATTAATTCTACGAGCGACTTCTCCCGGTGCCCTGCCGAGTTCCGTAAGTCCATCGCTAACGCCGCTACTCGCATTTCGAAGGGAGTCCCGGATTATTCCGTCACGCCTCTTTCGCCCCGACTTGTTGCTTTCCCTTGCGAAGGTCCCTAGCCCTTTCGCCACTGAGTTGGTCACACGGAACGCCGCCTTGGATATTCCCAACGCGAGTTGCTGAAAACCCTTTGCTCCACGAGTGTACCTTTTTCTGCTGCGCTTCCTTCCCGATTTCTCTCTCACCAAAATCATCGGAGTGGTTAAGAGCGCATCGGGCGATACTGCACCGGCTCGATGCAATTCAGCGTGTACGCTAACATGACTTTTCTTCGTACCGGCTGCTAGGTCGGCTTTTGTGTCGTTTGTCATGGTCACCTCTTCAAGTTACCTCTAACTGTCTCCATCTCCTAGAAGACTAACGGGAATAGTCCTGCACCCTTCCTCCTCCTCGCCCTTCTTCGATATAACAAGACGACCGGGACAAACTGCTTGCCTTCCGCCTGATCTCCCAACGAAGTCGTCACTTGTATCAACGCATCCTGGACATCGGCCAAGAGCTTACCTCCACCCGCCTTCAGCTCCCGGACGCTCTTCCGGCTAGCCTTGCCAATATCGAGGACGACTGGCGCGTTTACGATTGGTTCCATAGCTGACCTTTCCTCCCACGCACTCCTAGCCACCCACCACGGGGTCAAGAGGCATAACCCTCCCGAACAGGGATGCCGCACATGCTATCACTTTGGAAGAAGTTGTCAAGTGCCAAATGGGAGTTCAGAGCAAGACCTTGTGTTGCGTCCATGTTGCACTCGTGGCGAGTGAGAGAAGTCATTGCGAAAGCCCCTGTGCGAGTTGGTCGGCCGTCGAGCTGCATTTGGAATTCATCGAGGAGGTCACAATAATAGTGGCACGAAGTCGGTCGTGAACGCCGGGCAGCAGCTGCCACACGCCAAAATCCGAGAGACATTAAGCTGCGGCTGCGGCCGCGAGAAGATGTCGCAAGGGGGTCCCCTTGATTGAGAACAATGGCGTAGACTCTCTTGCAATGAGTATACGACCGTCGCCGTTGGGGACGCCAAAATACTCAACGATGGCAGAATGAAGCAAGTCTGCTAGGACCAAAGAATCCACCCTTTCTGGGCAGGACGTGAAGTAATGAAATCACCAAAGGGCGTCGATCCAGTTTCAAACGCGATCCCAGACTTCAGGTCTGCAAAGTGGTCGTGGGCCTGCCGTCACCTCATTGAAGAAGGCGCGGTACACGCATATTGTCTGCAGCATGAAACGTCGGGACCCAGGCCCGGCGATGTGGCTTTGGTCCGGGTTGAGCGGGTTGGGTACCACTGTCACATCGAAACAGCTTATGAACGACGCCTGCGCCTTTACAATGGCGATCGTCTGGCCTGTGTCTTCGGAAATCGGTACGCCACAGACGTCTATGAAGGCCGGGCCGTAGGTTTGGACGAACTGCACCTACTAACGGAAAGCGGCGTTGTGGGTACAGTGATTTCGCGCCACCGCAGTGTCGGCCGGCCAACGGCCCTGTCTTTCTTGGGCTATCTGGCTGATTCTTCAGCGCGCCGCGTCAACCTGATAGAACTCCGGTTTCGGCCTTCATCAAGTCCCTGTCTAGCGACTGACGTCGCCGTCGTGGTCGGAACGGGAATGAGTACCGGAAAAACTACGGTGGTGCGGAAGATCCTTCGTGCGCTAGTTTCGCGCGGCGTGCCAGTAGCCGGCTGTAAACTTACCGGCACTGCCTCTCCCCGGGATCTGCGCGAAATGCACTCAACAGGAGCTTTGTTAACAACCGATTTCAGCGACTACGGCTTTCCCTCAACCTATGGCCTCTCCGTTGACGAACTCATGCAGCTATTCGACTGTATGCTTGATACGTGCAGCCGGAAGGAGCCTCGATTGTTGGTTATGGAGGTCGCGGACGGCTTTTTGCAGAGGGAAACGCAAATGTTACTCGGCAGCACCGAGTTTCGCCGCCGCGTGCGTGGCATCATTCTGGCCGGACCGTGCTCGGGCTCTTTAGTGTGCGCGGCCGACTACATTCAGAGAGCCGGCTTTGAGATATGGGCGGTTTCCGGTCTTCTCACAAATTCCCCTCTTTATATGCAGGAGTTTGCGAACTGCAGCCCCATTCCCGTTGTACCGTCCCGCTCCGACGGAGATTGGGCCGATGTCATCATGCCCAGGATCGCCCCACAAAAACCGGAGGAGGGCCGGTGGGAGACTATGGTCGAGGCAGATCATTGAGTAACCCGATTCGAGACCTTGCCGCGCGCGTTCTGCCCTTGGTCAGGGCGATGTCGGGAGAGTCCGAGACGATTGGCCATTCCGCCGAAGGGCGTCCGCTGGTTGTGCATTATTGCGGTAATCGAGGGGCAACTTTACGCATATTCATATTGGCTGGCCAGCATGGCGATGAATCGGATGGGCGCGATGCAGCCTTGAAATACCTTGCCAAGTTTGAATCAAGGCCTCCAAAACTTATACATCTTGCGATTTTGATCGACGGGAATCCCGATGGTGCCTCAGCTGGGAAGCGGCGGAATGCGTCCGATATGGATCTGAATCGGGACCACGAGTTGCTCTGCGCCCCCGAAACGCAGGCAACTCACTCCTTCGTCGGTAGGTGGCACCCTCATCTGATCATTGACGTCCATACCTATCGCGCCTGGCGCCCGGAGCTGCTCCAACACGATTTCGTCTTCGCACAAGATGTGATGATTGATGTCCCGACCAATCCAGGGGTTCGTTTAGGCTGGCCGGCGGGCACCGGGCCCGGCTTGTTCGATTTCGTACACCATCGGATGGTGGAAGCTGAGTTCCGGTGTGATCGCTATACGCTGATTCGACCGTCTGGCGTTCGCCATAGCACGTTGGATATAGTTGATGCACGCAATATGCTGTCGTTGCGGTATGGCGTTCCCACTGTACTGCTTGAAGGCCGGCGATCGTCACCCGACGACCCCCCGATTTTCACACCACCCCACCTTGTCCTCCTCCGATCAATCGAAGCTGTCGTGGAATGGGCCAGCGCCAATGCGATCGCGATCCTACAACAGCCCGCGACCAGATCTTACGGACACGACCTCATCCCAATGCAATGCCACTACGCAGATTCGAGTCCCTCAACGAGATACATGGAGATGCAATCTGCCACGCGCGGAGATATCCAAGTAGTTGGTATTCCCGGCCCTTATTTGCCCTTCGTAAAGACAACGAGAACCATTTGCGCGCCCAGGGCCTACGCCGTGCCACATCGTTTCGAGAATCTCCTGGAGATCCTAGCCCGACATCATTTCGAAACCGGAGCTCCCGATCAATTCCGGCACGCAACGGCGGAATTTTACCGCACCGCTTGTCCTGCCTGCCTGCCTGAGAGCCCCAGTCCGATGGTTACGAACGTTAAGAACCTGGAGCGAATACGGCTGAATCCTGAGGAATTCATTCTATTTCCAACGGATCAACCTGGTGGTAGAGCGCTCTCGTTGATTCTCGAACCGGATTCTCAGTTCGGTGCTCATCGATTTCCAGCGCTCAATCTGGACCAACAACCGACTATCCTGTACCCGCTGGCACGCGTCATCTGACGGAAGCCACAAAAGACTTGACCATGAACAGTTGCGCATGACGCAACGGCTGATCTCGGCTGATCATTGCCGATCCAGTCCATCAAAGGTGTAGCCGTATGCGTTGTCGCAAGTGCCACGCTGATCATTATCGAGAATGGCGCGGAGGAGAGAATGCAGTTGTGTAGGCCGACAATGAGCGGAGCGTGTTGTCATTTTTCCAGTAGATGACAACCTATAAGATTGTCGTAATGCATCCTTCCGGCCAAGTAGCAACGTCGGGATGTTCCGAATGGCGTTCGAGACGAACTCGCGGATCTCCTCAGCTGTGAGATCGCGGGTGGTCAGTTTTGCGGCGGACAGCTCCCGTAATTCGACTTCCCGGGCCTTCAGGTTCGAAGCTAGCGCGTCGGAATGACGGACGGCAGCGATGGCAGCAACAATTCTCTCGATCTCGGCAACTAGCTCTCGAACTCGTTTGTCGTGCTCGGTGGCAACCTTCTTTTTCTGATAGTCTTTCAAAAGTTTACTCACGAGGTATTCGACTACTTGTGTCCTCGATGAGTCTTCTTGCCAAGCTCCTTCACGTACAGACTGTCTGTAATGCCGTGCATTGCGATGAGTAATTCGCTCTGCTCATGGCGAGTATCGATACCCTGGGAGACGGCGATCACGCGAACGCCATAATGCGCCAGCCGCTGGTGGAGGGCGACGACGTCCGGGAGCGACCTGCTAGGCGTGAGGTATCGTCGATCAGGATGACGTCGAAGTCCCTCGTCGGCCTTGCGGAGTCTGCCATGAGGTGCTGGAATCCGCGACGATCCATGCCCATTCCGGAGATTGCTGCGTCTTCATATGTCCGGACCTCTATCCAGCCTTCACGATCCGCGTACTCCCGGCATTTTCGGTACTGATCTTCGATAGAATCGGAAGATTGCAGGTCGGAGGAATACCCCGAATATATTACGTACTTAATCACTGGGCAGCTCCTGAAGAAGCACGGGAAGGATTACATCGTCCAACCACGATTTCAGCTCGCTAGACAGTACCCCAGAATGCGATCTTGAGTCTACCGTCCTCAGCCTGACGATCGGCGCTGACACCACGGGAGGATCCCGGACCTGATAAGAATCCAGAATCGGGTAATAGCGGCTTTGGTTGGACGACCCACACCTTAATACCGACCGGCTGCTTCCGATGGGAAATTTCAAACGAAATAGTTGGAAAGCGCTCACGGCCCGGTAATCGAAGAAGAAGCGTGTGGGTTAAATGCCAGAGTGGATCACGCTCCGTCGTTTGGGCCTCGTGCTCCTTTTTAGCTCGCGAGTGAGTGCCGCCTTGACCCGCTCAGTGACACTTGTTTAAAAAAGAGCTTGCCCAAGCCCCAAACTGCGCCGCCGATTGCGAGTACAAGCCCGCCACTTTGCAGGCCTGAGAGGTCGTCCTCCCGTTGGCCACGGCCACTTCAATGTGCCGCAGAGCATTCACTACCTGCTCCGGACTGTGCTTCTTCCCGCGTGCCATGTGCTCTCCTTGTGATGGGCTTGGCGAAAACTGGACCATTTTGAAGGTTAGGAATTTGGCAAAATCAGCCTGAGGAAGGCGGAGGGATTTTGCCATGAAGAAGAAGTTTTCCGTGGAGCAGATTGTCGGAGTGATGAAGCAAGCCGAGGTGGGCGTTCCGGTGGCGGAGCTGATCCGCAAGGTGGGGATCACGGAGCAGACGTTTTACCGTTGGAAGGCGAAGTATGGCGGTCTGGAAGTCGATCAGGTGCGCCAGATCAAGCAGCTTCGCGAGGAGAACACGAAGCTGAAGCAACTGGTGGCGGAGCTGACACTGGACAAGACGATGCTTCAGGATGCGCTCAGAAAAAAGTGGTAAAGCTCTCACGGCGCCGCCCGTTGGTGGAGTATCTGGAAGCGAGCTACCGGGCTCGAGCAGACGATCGAACGAATAGGAAACGTGGATTTGAAATGGTCCGCTCTTGGTGCGCGGCTCAGCCATGTTTCTTCAGAGCACCTAGAAACGCGTTCAACGCGCCTGTCACGATCGCTCCGATGGTCAAGCCGCTGCTTCTTGCGTGCTTCCGTAACAGTTCTACTGTCCGCGGCGGAAGCTTCAACGTGACCGGCACCGTGGCCTCGGTCACTTCGACCGGTCGAACGAGATGGGAGGCTTCCTGCAGGTACCGATAGGCTTGACGCTCTGATAGTTCGAACTTGCGCGACAAGCGCTGCACTGCCTCGGGCAATGCAACCTGACGCTGGAGTAGGGCGAAAGCGGCGTTCAAGTGCCCAGCCTTTTCCGCCCTGGTCGAACGCGTCATATACCATAAACGTATTACCTCTTAAGACGGAGATCAAGCACAGCGTACCTGGTTCGCCATCCCGTCACTGTTCGTTCGAACTGGAAATTACCTTTTGTGTAAGAGGCGTGATCTCGCCACTGCTTGCTAACATCGCCCTCGGTGTCATCGAGGAACGATATGAGCGGTGGACACATCATCGCCAAAAGATCCAGGCTCGCCGCAAGAGTGATGCTACAACGGCGGCGTTGTGGGCGCGCATGACGGACCGCAAATCTGGACGGGCGGTGTTCTTCCCGATTCGATATGCCGATGACTTCGTGGTTCTTGTAGCAGGTACACGTGAGCAAGCCGAGCAGGAGAAGGCTGAGCTTGCGAAGTATCTGCAGGAGACTATGAAGCTGGAACTATCTATCGAGAAGACGCGAGCCTCCGATCTGACTGAGGGCTTTCAGTTCCACAGTCAGCGGGTGCGCTACGAGTGGCACCCATGCTTCGGCTATATGCCGAGGATCGAGATACCGACCAGCAAACGAGCGGACCTTCGGTACAAGGTGAAGCAGATGACCTCGGGCGCTAACGCGCTCTGGTCTCTGTCTGAACTTCTCCAGAAACTCAATCCTGTTCTGCGGGGATGGGGAAACTACTGTCGCTTTTGCACTGGCGCAAGCCATCAGTTCGCAGCGCTCGACTTCTATGTCGGGGACTGCATCTGGCGGTGGCTGATGAAGAAGCATAAGAATCTCCATCACAAAAGAACCCGACTGGTGCGGTTGCCGAGTCTGGTTCGTCCTACCCGCAAGCTATGGCGTGAGGGCAATGTCGAGCAGTTCCTTCTCTCTATGCTGCGCGTCGAACGATACCGTAGAGGATGGATGCGCACTCCTGCATACATCTGCGTTCCCGGAGAGCCGGATGCATAACGAAAGGTGCACGTCCGGTTCGGAGGGCGGGCATCAGAACCCCACGGCAGCAATGCCGCACAGCGCTGATGCTCGACCGTACTCACGGATCAACTCAGCGATGGCAGGCGTTTCCGTTCGCTGACAGTCGTGGACATCTATACGCGGGAGAGCCTGGCTATCGAAGCCATGCAGAGTCTGCGGGGAGAAGACGTGGTGCGAGTACTGAACCTTCTGAAGGAACAGCGCAAACTCCCGCAACTGCTGTTCTGTGACAATGGCAGCGAGTTCACTGGTCAATTGATGGATCTGTGGGCTTACCAGAATGGAGTGAAGATCGACTTCTCGCGCCCGGGCAAACCGACTGACAACGCCTTCGTGGAATCGTTCAACGGGACCTTCCGGGCCGAATGTCTGAACGCTCACTGGTTCGGATCTCTGGCCGAGGCAAAACACCTGATAGAGGGATGGAGGCAGGAATACAAGCTGGTTTCATAGTGCCCCACCTGGCTATGTAATTGAGAACAAATAATCCGGTTGTGCAGAACGAGCTTTTGCGGGGGTGCGAAGGCCGAGTTTCACTCGTTTGGATAATCTGAGCGCTACTTCACCTTGCAAAATATCTCTGCTAATGACCCAAGGACCATCGGCAAAAGGGTGATGTGCGGGTATCTCTCCGCGATCAATGGCCAGCCGCAGAGCTCCCGAACTGATTTCCAGCAGGGCTGCTGCTTCGGTAAGGTTCAGCCATGTGCTGGGCTCACTTTTGCTGTAGCAAGGAATGCGGTGATGACTGCGCAGCGCCGTGACCGGATGCAGCATAACGGCCAGCCGCATGTGAGCAGCAGCGCCTTGCTGGAGTTAAAAGACCTTCTTTTGACAACAGCACATTCCATTGCGTCGGGCATAACCGGAGCGCAGCATCTTCCCAGCGGTTCAGGAGATGCCGATGCGCACATCATCATGGTCCCGCCCACGTCAGGGCGAGTTGTTTTCTCCACCAGCGAAGCTGCCGCAGTTGCCTGCGGACGTAGAACAGAGGATGGTTCGTCTGCTGGCGCGGATGTTGAACGAACATCTGAACAGGCAGCTTCGTTTACAAGCGGAGGCGGGTAATGAGTGAGAAGATCCGCCCCCAGCACCTGGAACGCAAGGCCATGCTGTACGTTCGCCAGTCTTCGCCGTATCAGGTAATTCATAATCCGGAGAGCAAGAAGCTGCAGCATGCGATGGAAGCGCGGCTGCGACAACTGGGATGGCACCAGATCGAAGTGGTGGATGAAGACCTGGGCAGGTCCGCCGCAGGGTCGGTCACACGGACCGGCTTTGAACGCATGGTGGCAGAAGTCTGCTTGGGCAAGGTGGGAGCGGCGGCCGCCCGTGAAGTTTCGCGCTTTGCGCGCAACAGCCG
>Ga0213872_10002622_pt1 | contig 10454 bp, 9 predicted proteins | sample VelepicomBERX_R2_FD_160071 | JGI IMG/M metagenome (GOLD analysis project Ga0213872, IMG submission 160071) | Rhizosphere microbial communities from Vellozia epidendroides in rupestrian grasslands, the National Park of Serra do Cipo, Brazil - RX_R2 | ecosystem: Host-associated > Plants > Roots >... | reverse complement strand
GCGAACCTTCGGAAATTCATCAAAGAGAATACCGATATTCCCGACTTCGCGGCCGGCCTCGCGGAGGACGTGCTCGTCTTAGCTTGCCTGGGCGGCTTGCTGCGTTTCGTGAACGATGCGTGAGATGTCATTGAGCCCGCTGCGAATCGCGTTGACGACCATAGGGTCGTAGGCGGTGCCGGAACCTTTATCGAGCACTTCCATCGCTTGCGCGAGTGAGAGTGCCGGCCGGTCGTTGCGTGGGCGCAGGAGCGCTGCGAGCGAATCCGCCACCGCAACGATTCGTCCCATGACCGGAATCGACGAACCGCGCAGTTTACGCGGGTAGCCGCCGCCGTCGTATCGTTCGTGATGCGTTTGCGCGATGACGGTCGCGGCTCGCATCACAGGCGTTTCCCGGCCGGCGAGCAGTCGTGTTCCGGCTTCGCAATGCCGTTCGATCGATACACGATCGGCGGCGGTCGCTTGCGCGCGCGTTTCGAGAATGCGTTGCGGGATCGCCACTTTGCCGATGTCGTAGATCCGCGCGGCCTGACCCAGCACGTGCAACTCTTCGCCGGTCAGTTTGACTTCGCGGCCAAGTACCACGGCAAGTTTCGAAGCGAGTTCGTGATGGAGGACGATCGTCGGATCGTGCATCACCGCGACATTGAGCATTGCATCGATGATCTCGCCCAGGTCGACGCTCGTGCTCACGCTCGCACCAAGTTCCGCGCGCTTCGTGGATTCACGCAGGCGATTGTGCAGATCCGATTTCTCTCGCTGCGCATCGACAATATGCACGGCGTGCACGAGAAACTCCGAGGGATTGATCGGCTTTTCGAGATACGCGCGAATACTCAAATCGAAGGCAGCGCGCCGAAGATCGCGATCGCCCGTCTTTCCCGTCGTGAAAATAATGGGCGTGTTTTCACGGCCCTGGATTAAACGCAGGCGCCGGATGAAATCGAGACCACTGATATCCGCTAAGGTGTTGTTGACGACGATGAATGCTGGGTCGACGCCGGCGAGCCAATGCAGCGCGTCCGATGCTTTTTTGAAGCAGATCGGTTCTGCGTCCGATATGCGCTTCAGAATCTGCGAAAAGCCCGCCAGCGACGCCTCTTGGTCGTCGACGACGGCTACGTACATCGGGCCCCTCCTGTCAGGTCCGGTTGGTCGTCACCCATTCAACTAGTAATCGGCGTAGCCGTGCTTGCTCTGCACGGGGTAGGATAAGGGAAGGCGCTGCCGGGAGGCGCCCGGAACTAGACCATTAGCAGACGGCGCATCCGACTGCTAGGAGTGCGGGTTTAAGACAGCAATGGACTTTGTCGTTCGTCCCAGATTGGGGTTCGAGCCTAATGCCGACGTCTTTGTCGACGAAGACCGCGGCCAGATCATTGTGGCGGTCGAGGTCGCCGGCGCCGACCCGGAATCACTCCGGGTCGCCATCGACGAGCGGTACCTCCTGATCACCGGGCGCCGGACCGAAGCGGTCCGCTTCCGCCGGGGCTCATTCATTCAAAAGGAGATCGCCTATGGCTCGTTTGCTAAGCGGCTCCACCTTCCGGTTGCCGTCGACTTTCTCGGTGAGGCAGCCGCGAGCTACGCCGAAGGCGTGCTCGTGATCGCGCTTCCCATTTCAGCGGAAGCCTACTTGCCGTCGACCCGCACCGAAATTCGCATGATCCTCAAGAGGTCAATTTCCTAAAGATATGCCTGAGAAAAAAACACCGGTCGTTCCTGCGAACTTGATCGGAATTCTACCGCTGCAAGAAGCGGTGCTCTTCCCGAGCACCGTTATTCCGCTCGCCGTCGTCAAGAAGCCGGGCATTCAGCTGGTAGAAGAAGCGCTACGCGAAGGCAAGCCGATCGGTTTGACCGTGCTGAAGGATCGTGAGACAGAAAATCCCGGTCCCGACGACGTTCATCGTATCGGCACCATCGGCGTCATTCAAAAGATGCTCAAGGTTCCGGACGGTACGATTCGTTGTATCGTCGCAGGCCAAAGCGTCTTCCAAATCGAGCAATTCACGCAAACCGAACCGTACATGGTTGCGGCCTACACCGAGCTGCCCGACGTTACCGTTGAAAACGAAGAACTGCTCGCGATGCAGCGCAATCTCGCGGGCCTCTTCCAGAAGCTCCTCTCCTATCTCCCGCAAGCACCGCGCGAGATGGAGATGGAGGTGCAGAACATCACCGATCCTGCGGTATTGACGTACTTTGTTGCGTCGACGATGCGTTTGGAAACGGCCGATCGTCAGGCACTGCTGGAAGAGCGCAATACCGCCAAGCGCATGCGTAAGCTCACGCTGCTGCTCACCAAAGAGCTGGAAGTCGTCGAACTGGGTCACAAGATCCAAAGCGACATCCAACGCGAGATGGAGAAGAATCAGCGCGAGTTCTATCTGCGCCAGCAACTGCGCGCGATTCAAGAAGAGCTCGGCGAAGTCGATCCGCAGCAAGCCGAAACGAACGAGCTGCGTCAAAAGATCGAAGAAGCTAAGATGCCCGAAGAGGTACACAAAGCGGCAGAGCGCGAGCTCGACCGTCTTTCGAAAGTTCCGCAGGCATCGCCGGAATACAGCGTTATTCGCACGTATCTCGATTGGCTCGTGCAGTTGCCGTGGAACACGGAAACCGCCGATCACATCGATATCAAGAAAGCGCGTGAGATTCTCGACGAGGATCACTATGATCTCGAAAAGATCAAGGACCGAATCATCGAGTACCTTGCGGTCGGCAAACTGAAGAAGAAACTGACCGGCCCGATTCTGTGCTTCGTCGGACCTCCGGGCGTCGGTAAGACGTCGCTTGGACAATCGATCGCACGCGCAATGGGACGCAAGTTCGTGCGCCTCTCGGTCGGCGGCGTACGCGACGAAGCGGAAATCCGCGGACATCGACGGACGTACATCGGCGCGATGCCCGGCACGATCATCCGCGCGATGCGCGATGCCGGTACGAAGAATCCGGTCATGATGATCGATGAAATCGACAAGGTCGGTGCGGACTTCCGCGGCGACCCGCAGTCGGCGCTGCTCGAGGTGCTCGATCCGGAGCAGAATCACACGTTCCGCGATCATTATCTCGATCTGCCGTTCGATCTCTCGCAAGTGCTCTTCGTCTGCACGGCTAACTCGCTCGATACGATCTCGCCGCCGCTGCGCGACCGCATGGAGATCATCCAGCTCGCCGGCTACACGGAACTCGAGAAGATGCAAATCGCCAAGCGTTATCTCTTGAAGAAACAGCGCACGGCGAACGGCTTGAAAGAGACGCAAGCGCAGATCAGCGATCCGGCGCTGCGACAAATCATCGGTGACTACACCCGTGAAGCCGGAGTGCGTAATCTCGAGCGTGAGATCGGCACGGTGTTCCGTAAAGTCGCGCGCAAGATCGCGGAGAACCCGCGGTTCAAAGCGCGGGTCAAACCGGAGAATCTTGCCGAGTACTTGAGCAAGCCGCGGTTTTTCAACGAAGTGCGCAAGCGCGTTGCATCCGTCGGTGTTGCGACGGGCATGGTGTGGACGCCGGTCGGCGGCGACATCGTGTTCATCGAAGCGACGGCGATGCCGGGAACCGGGAAGCTGGTGCTCACCGGCCAGCTCGGCGACGTCATGAAGGAAAGCGCGCAAGCTGCCGTGTCGTTCTTACGGTCACGTTCGAGCGAACTCGACATTCCGGAAGACTACTTTGCGAAGCACGACATCCACATCCACGTGCCCGCCGGAGCGACGCCGAAAGACGGTCCGTCCGCCGGCATCACGATGGCGACGGCAATTGCGTCGATGCTTACCGGCTTGAAAGTCGATCCGAATCTCGCGATGACGGGTGAGATCACGCTCACCGGTCAGGTATTGCCGATCGGTGGACTCAAAGAGAAAGTTCTGGGCGCAAAACGCGCGGGCATCTCGAAGATCATCTTCCCGAAACGCAACGAGATCGATCTCGACGACATTCCGAAAGAAGTACGCGACACGATGACGTTCGTGCCGGTCGAAGAGATCAGCGAAGTGCTGCATCACGCGCTCGGCAAACGGATCGTCACCCCGGTCGCACTTGGAGAAAACGGCATCGCTCACAACGTCGTTCCGATGCGCCGCCGCCCCGCAGCAACGGCAAACGGCACGGTGAAACGCCGTCAAGTCGACCGTCGACGTCCGGTGCGTAAGCGCTAGCCGCGAAACGGTAAAAAGCAAAGGCTCGCGTCAAACGATGCGGGCCTTTGCTTTTGGTACCGCCATCCGGTTTCAGTTGTTCACCGAGCCGTTGGCTCTTGGTCTTTCGATCGAAATCCGTAATGTTACTCGTACAAATTTTATTCAGATCGAAACGGAGAATTTAGAATGCCGAGACTGACGTTACGTGACGGCGCGGAGATTTATTTCAAAGACTGGGGAACGGGGCAACCAATCGTCTTTAGCCACGGATGGCCGCTGGATTCGGATGCATGGGAAGATCAGATGTTCTTTCTCGCGCACAAGGGGTATCGCTGCATCGCGCACGATCGTCGCGGCCATGGCCGCTCGACCCAGACGCTGACCGGTAACGATATCGACACGTACGCGTCCGATCTCGCGCAGTTGACCGAACATCTCGATCTCAAGCAAGCGGTGCATGTCGGACACTCCACCGGCGGCGGCGAGGTTGCGCGCTACGTTGCGCGCTTTGGAAAGAACCGTACCGTCGCCGTAGCGCTCGTCAGTTCGATCACCCCGTTGATGCTCAAGACGCCCGCCAATCCGGAAGGCACGCCGATCGAAGCGTTCGATCAAATTCGTACGGCAATACAAGCTGACCGGGCGGAATTCTTCAAGGATCTTAGCGCACCGTTCTACGGCGCGAACCGCCAGGGCTCCAAAGTGTCGCAGGGCTTGCGCGACTTCTTCTGGTTGCAAGGTATGCTGTGCGGTATGCCGGGGGCATACGACTGCGTCAAGGCGTTTTCCGAAACTGATCTGACGGAGGACTTAAAACAGCTCGACGTCCCGGTGCTCATCATCCACGGCGACGACGATCAAATCGTTCCGATTAAGGCCGCGGCGCTCCAGGCGATCAAGCTCGTGAAAAACGGGCAGTTGAAGGTGTACGAAGGCGCACCGCACGGCTTGCCCTCGACCATGAAGGATCGTCTCAACAACGATCTCTTCGAATTCGTTACGAAACGAGTCGCCGTTCCGGCATAGCGCCTCGAGGTTCACGAACGCTTCGAAGAAGGCGGCGCGCATCGCCGGATGCGCGCCGCCTCATTTGTTTTACTTGGCTGCGGCTTTGGCTGCGTCGAGGTCTTTTTGCAGCCGCGGAATCGCGTTGTCGGCGAAGTCGCGGAGGTTCGGCGCGTTGCCGCTATCTTTTTCGGCTTGCAGGAGCGAGATCAGTTTATTCAGCGAGGTAACCTGGTCTTCGGCGAAGGTATCGGTCGTGCAATCCGACTTCGGCAAGTCGGTTTTCACGTCGATCCCGTCAAAACTCGCAACATTCGCGAGTTGCGTTCCGACCGCGAGTTCATCGCTTTGGATGCTCGCGGCGAGCTTCGCAACGTCGCCCGTTGCGCCGTCGCTCTGGACGGCTTCAGCGTTCGCAACACTCTGGAGAAGAATGTTCATCGTTGCCGGCGCAAAAGCTACATCGCCGGCGCTGACGGAGTCGTTCGTGGCGCCCATGAGGCAGACGCCGAGTGCACCGGCGATCGCAACCGCCGGAATTGCGCGGATAAAATTCAAGGTACGCATAGTAGTAATAGCATGCGCGCGCGTGTCACGCGCGACAAGTGACTTTAACCCCAGCGCTTCGTCAAAAGTTCATCATGGCAATCTCAATGATGACCTTCCGGATAAATAAATATTTATTCGCGAACCCAAGAAATCGCTGCCACGGCCAGCATCACGACGGCAACGAATCCGAAATATGACGTTGCGGGCGCAAACGTTTCGCCGAGTGGACCAAGCTGCTCAACGCGGGCAAAGTAGATCGCACTTGCGACCGCAATTCCCAGCAATTGCCCAGTTGTGCGCGCTGTGGCCAGCGTTCCAGCCGCAATACCGCGCCGATTCGGCGGCGCAGATCCCATAATCGCACTGTTATTGGGCTGACTGAACACCGCGGTGCCCGCGCCGGCAACCATGAGCGACGCAATCATTTGCCACGCCGCCGGGTGGTGCGGTAAACGCGACATCAAAAAGAGACCAAAACCGACAATGAGCGCACCCGCAGTTGAAACGTAGCGTACCGGAACCTTGTCGGAGAGCCCGCCAGCCAGCGGAGCGAGAATAACGTTTGCTGCGGTGACCGGTGTGAGCAGCAGTCCCGCGGCAAGTGCTGACGCACCGAGGGTCGTCTGCGCTGCCAGCGGTACGATGAAAATCACACCGGCAATACCAACAAAGTAGATCAACGCGGCGAGCACCGAGAACGCGAACACGCGGCTCTTAAACAGGGCGAGATCGAGGGTGGGCGCAGCTACGCGCCGTTCGACGGCCACGAAGATCGTAAGCAGGACGACTGAGGCAGCGATAAGGCCCCACGTCCACGGGGAGTGCCATCCCCAAATGTGCGAGCGCGACAGCGCGAGCGAAAGCGAGAAGAGGCCGGCAATCGAGAGCAGCGCGCCGAGCGGATCGAATCCCTCGCCGCGTTTGTTCACCGGCCGTTTGAGGATGAACGCGGCGGCCGTTAAGGCGATAATGGAGATCGGGACGTTGATGAGGAAGATCCAGCGCCAATCGCCGTACGTGATGATTGCACCGCCCACAATCGGTCCGAGCGATAGGCCGACGGCCACGGCGGCACCGTTGAAGCCGATCGCGCGGCCGCGTTGCTCGGTCGGAAAACTGTCGACGATCAACGCCTGATTCGAAGAGACCAGCATGCCGGCGCCGATGGCTTGGATGCCGCGTGCAACGATCAAAAAAAGCAGCGTCGGTGAAAAGGCGCACGCAAGCGAACTGAGTCCGAAGATTGCGAATCCGCCGAGATAGATGCGTTTTTGCCCGAACATATCGCCCAGACGGCCGAAGAGTACGAGCGTCGACGCGCTGACGAGCATGAACGAGAGAATGACCCACTCGGCGTTGTCGACCGTGCTCGAATACACACGCGCGAGGGTCGGCATCGCGACGTTCGCGATCGACGCGTCGAGCGTTCCCATCATCGACCCCGTCATGATGACGGCAAGCGCGTACCAGCGATACTGTTCGCTTTCCCGGAGCGCGTGACGCGAAATCGTCACGATTCGCAGCAGTCGGAGATCAGTTCGTTCGCGAGTGCGACGCCCATGAGCGGCGTGGGCGCATAGCCGTCGGCGGCGATGCGCCGCCACAGTTGCGGATGATGGTCGAATACGCTGCCGCCGACGAGTACCAGCGGCGCGATAGGCTTCGTCTCGAACTCCTCGATCAAATCGCGAATCGCGAGCACGTCGCGCGGACGCGATGCCGAACAGCCGATCACGTCGACCGATACGCCTTCAAGATAGCGGGCGACGTCATTGACAGGTATGCCGCCTCCGAGGAACGACGAATGCCATCCGCACATCGAGAATGCGTCGGCAGCCATACGCGCGCCGAGTTCATGTCTGCCTTCACCGAGCGCAACCGTCACGGCGGAAAGCTCGCGATGCGGACGTGCCGGCGTAAGGTCGCAAAGTTGCGCCATGATGCGCTCGGTCGCAGTCGTGATGAGGTGCTCGTGCGAAATTGTAATCTCGTTGCGTTGCCACAATCGCCCGGCTTCGTGCAGCACCGGCGTCAAAATCTTCTCATACACGTCCAGCGACTTCCGGCCGTACGCAACCGCAAGCAACACTTCGCGTCCGGCGCGCGTCTCGTCACCGGAAAGCAGTGCATCGAGATACCGGCGACCGATCGCGCCCTCTTCCGTACGCTCGTCGATCAACGACGCTTCGAAAAGCCGAACGGCGGAGAGTTCCTCGCGCGCACGCAACAACATCTCGCGCGCCGTTGCTGCGTCGGCGGCCGACGTCAAGTCGCCGGCCTGGAACGTTAGCGATTCCAACGCACGCGACAACTGCCCGGGCGCGCGGTACCGGAAGACGAGCAGGCTCTGCGCCCATCGGATCGTTTCGACGAAGAGTTCCGGCGTTTGCAGTTCGATACTGCTCGCGAACGCGGACATGACCTCGTCGTGAATATCGCGAGGCAGATCGACGGCTTGTTTCATCCGACGTTGATGCCCGCGCCCTCATCTACGCGTCCGATCACGGCGTCGAGCACACCGTTTGCGCGCAGCGCGTCGCGCAAACTCGAGAGCGCCTGCGGTGCAATGCTGATCAGCAATCCACCCGATGTCTGCGCATCGGCAAGAATGAGTTGCGTCGATTCATCCACGCGGGCATCGAATGTCGTCGACGCGCGATACGTGGTGAGATTATCGCGGGTTCCTCCCGGTACGATCCCGTCACGCGCAAGTTCGTGCACCCGCGGCATCATCGGCACGGCATCTGCGTCGATGGTGAATTGCACCTTCGATGCGGCTGCCATCTCGTGCGCGTGTCCGAGCAATCCGTAGCCCGTAATATCGGTGGCCGCATGCGCTCCGGCTGCGAGCATAGCGCGGGACGCCCCCTCGTTAAGCGTCGTCATCCAATCGACGGCGTGTTGCATCGTATGTTCGTCAATCACTTCCCGCTTGAGCGCGGTTGCAAGAATGCCGGTACCGAGCGGTTTGGTAAGCACGAGGACGTCACCGGGACGCGCGCCCGCATTGCTGACAATGCACCGTGGATCGATCGTGCCCGTAACGGCCATGCCGTATTTCGGCTCGTCGTCCTTGATCGTGTGCCCGCCAAGTATCGCAACGCCTGCGGTGCGCGCGAGAGTTGCGCCGCCGTCGAGAATCTTTTGTAAGATTTCGAGATCGAGGTCTTCCGGAAACGCGGCAATATTGAGCGCCGAAACAGGCGTGCCGCCCATTGCATAAATGTCCGAAAGTGCGTTCGCAGCTGCAATCCGCCCGAAATCGAACGGGTCGTCCACGATCGGCGTAAAGAAATCGACCGTCTGCACCAGCGCGAGGTCGTCGCGCAGCAGAAATACACCGGCATCGTCCGACGTGCCGTATCCAACGAGAACTCGTTCGTTTGCAGTAACGGGCAAGTGACGCAAGACCTGCGCCAGCTCGGCTGAGCCGAGTTTACTTGCTCAACCTGCGCACGAGGAACGCGCCGTCAGGCGGACGCGATCGGTCGACTCCATAAGAGAACGCTATACCACCGCCAGGCACCCGGCTCATGCCGCAGAAGTGGGCCGCAATGAAGAAGACGCTGCTGTTCCTTCCTGGGCCCGTACCCGTTGCTCAACCCGTACTTGAAGCGATGGCGTGGCCGATGATCAATCATCGCGGACCGGAATTCGCCGATCTCCTCGCGCGTATGGAGCGCGGAATGCAGCCGATCTTCGGAACCGAGCGCGACGTGTTGTTTCTCGGCTCTTCGGGAACCGGCGGTTTGGAAACCGCAGTCGCCAATTGTTTTTCACCGGGCGACTCGTTGCTGTCGGTCCCGGTTGGAGTTTTCGGAAAGCGTTTAGCCGATATCGCGCGGACGTACGGCTGTAATGTCGAGGTACTCGAGACGCCGCTTGGCGCGGCAGTCGACGCGAAGGCGCTCCGAGAGCGGCTCGCGCGCGACGCCGGCCGTACGATCAAAGGCATTCTCCTCACGCAAAACGAGACGTCGACCGGCGTACAAAACAACATGCGCGAGCTTGCCGCAGCGATCCGCGATCATGGCGCGCTCACGATCGTCGACGCGGTCAGCGGGCTGGGCGCGTCGCCGTTCGAGATGGATGATTGGGGATACGACGTCGTCGTCAGCGCGTCACAGAAGGCGATTGCCGTGCCGCCCGGCATTGCAATGGTTGCAGTCAGCGATCGCGCGTGGCAGGCTATCGAACGCGCGACGATTCCGCGATTCTATTTCGATCTGCGCAAAGCGCGCGAGTTCGCGCGCAAAGGGCAAACGGCTTGGACTCCGCCGATCTCGATCTTCTACGCGCTCGCGGTCGCGCTCGAACGGTTCCACGCCGACGGCTTGGAAGCGAACTACGCGCGTCACGCGCGGTACGCGTCGGCGATTCGCGCGGCTTTCGAAGCGCTTGGGTTCACGATTTTCTCGCGCAGCGACGCGCATTCGGTTACGGTCGTTGCGGCAACGCCCCCGTCGGGCGTGGAGTGCGCTGCGCTGCTCAAGACGCTGCGCGAAAATTACGGCGTCGTGCTCTCGGGCGGACAGGGCGAATTGACCGGGAAAATCGTGCGCATGGGCACGATGGGTGACGTCAGCGAAGCCGATCTAGTCGGCGCGATCGGGGCGATCGAACTCGCGCTCGCGGATCGTGGCGTGGCCGTTACGTTCGGCAGCGGCACCGGCGCCGCCGGGACCGTACTCAACGGGCGTGTCGCGGCGACGGTATAGCGGCGCGAGAGAAAGGGCGAGCGCGCCGATCGCG
>Ga0213872_10002620_pt1 | contig 10455 bp, 8 predicted proteins | sample VelepicomBERX_R2_FD_160071 | JGI IMG/M metagenome (GOLD analysis project Ga0213872, IMG submission 160071) | Rhizosphere microbial communities from Vellozia epidendroides in rupestrian grasslands, the National Park of Serra do Cipo, Brazil - RX_R2 | ecosystem: Host-associated > Plants > Roots >... | reverse complement strand
GCCTGCGGATGTTGTTACACCAGCCCGTCTACCCACTGTGAGGCGGACGGCAGCGTACTTAGTCTGACGTTGCCGATCGAGCGTGTCATCGACGGCAAGTACCGCCTGGAACGGCGGATCGGATCAGGCGGCATGGGTGCGGTGTACCAAGCCTCTGACCTTCGCCTGGACCGCGTTGTTGCCATCAAGGTGATGACCGGCCGGCTGTTTGGGAACAACGCCGCACTGCGCCGCTTTGAACGTGAGGCCCGCGCCGCCGCACGGCTTCAGCATCCGAATATCGTGGCCATCTACGATTTCGGATCGCTGCGCGGAGACGGTGCCTATCTCGTGATGCAGTTTGTTGCCGGCCTTTCCTGGCGTGCCGAAATGTTGCGCATCGGCCAGATCCGGCCAGTGAGAGCAGCGGGCTGGTTCGACCAACTCTGCGAGGCGATGTATTGCGCCCATGCAAGCGGCGTTGTCCATCGCGATCTCAAACCGGAGAACGTCCTTATTTCGGGCGCTAGCGGAGGTATGGAAAAAATCACCGTGCTCGACTTTGGGCTGGCGAAACTTCACGCTCTTCATCAGACGCATGAGCCGGTTCTCACAACCGAAGATAGCGTTGTTGGCACTTATGGCTACATGTCGCCTGAACAGCGCAGAGGTAAAACTGTCGATTCGGCAACCGACATCTATGCCATCGCCGCCATGGTGGCTGAAACCTTGACCAACTGCAGACCTCCCATGTCCGGAGCATCGCGTAAGTGGCTCCGCAGGGCCCTGCGGAGCCACGAGCCCTCGCCTGTGGTTACCGAACTCGTGAAGCTCCTGAGCAGGTGTATGGCGGACCTCCCTGGGCAGCGCCCAACAATTCAGGACCTTCGGCGCGAGCTCATTCCTTTACTCCGCGCCTGTCCTTCTCTGGTGAATGTGAACCCGGTGGGCACAGGCAGTGACGCGGCAACTATACCTATCTAGCGGCCAAAAGTGCGCCAACGGCCGTGACCGCAAGGCATCCCATCGGGCGATCTGCCACGATGAAGCTATATGGCTCTACTGATTCATTACCTGAAAAAACACTGGCCGCTAGTGGTTCTGGCGCTTGTGCTTGCAGCGGTGAACCAGATTTTTTCGTTGCTTGACCCTCTGATCTTCCGCTATATCATTGATCGCTACGCGACCAGGTTCCACCAGTACACAACCTCGCAGTTCATCGAAGGTGTGAGCCTTCTCCTGGCCGCGGCGGTCGGCGTCGCCTTCGTCTCTCGTGTGGCAAAGAACTTCCAAGACTATTACGTAAACGTCGTAACGCAACGAACCGGAGCCGAATTGTACGCCGACGGGGTCGAACGGTCACTTTCCCTGCCGTACGCGATTTTTGAAGATCAGCGCAGCGGGGAGACGCTGGGCAAGCTACAGAAGGTCCGAACGGATGTTGAGCGCTTTATTACCGCCTTCGTCAATATACTCTTTACCGCGACAGTGGGGGTTGTCTTTGTCACGGTCTATGCTTTGCGCGTCGATTGGATCATTGCCCCTGCGTTCCTCCTGACGGTTCCTTTACTCGGCGGAATCAGTTCCGTGTTGAGCCGGAAAATCAAATCGATCCAGAAGACGATCGTGGCCGAGACCGCGGCGCTGGCGGGCGCGACCACTGAATCGCTTCGCAACATCGAACTGGTGAAGACTCTCGGCCTGGCGCGCCAGGAGGTGAACCGACTGAATGCGACAACCGGCAAGATTCTGAAGCTGGAGCTCAAGAAAGTACGCTACCTTCGCAGCCTCAGCTTCCTGCAAGGTACATCGGTCAATCTGCTGCGGACCAGCATTTTGTTCCTGATGCTGTACCTTATCTTTACCCAGCGCATTACTGTGGGGGAATTCTTCTCGCTCTTCATCTATTCGTTTTTCATTTTCGGCCCGCTGCAGGAGCTGGGAAATATCATTAACATCTATCGTGAAACCGAAGCCTCCTTGAACAATCTGGAAGAGATTCTGCAGATTCCACCGGAACCAAAGCCGGAAAGCCCGGAGCCTTTAGGAAACCTGAGGTCGCTCGAATTTGAACGAGTCACCTTTGAGCATAGAACCGCAAACCGGCCTGCGCTGTGCGACGTGACGTTTCGCCTATCGCGCGGCGAGACCGTGGCCTTCGTCGGACCTTCCGGAGCCGGCAAGACGACGCTCGTGAAGCTGCTGGTGGGGCTGTACCGGCCGCAGCGCGGGGCAGTGTACTACAACGGCATTGAATCCGATCGCATCGATCCGGATGAGCTGCGTGCGCAAATCGGCTTCGTCACGCAAGATACGCAATTGTTTTCGGGGACGATTCGAGAGAACCTGCTCTTTGTGCGTCCGGATGCGACCGACGAAGAGTGTCTGGACGTATTACATCGCGCTGCTGCGGACTCACTGCTTGCGCGGGCGGATAAGGGCCTCGATACCTTAATCGGAGAGGGCGGCGTAAAGGTGTCGGGTGGAGAAAAGCAGCGGCTCTCGATAGCACGGGCGCTGCTGCGAAACCCGCGCCTGCTGGTCTTCGATGAAGCCACCTCGTCGCTGGACTCCATCACCGAAGAGGAAATTACGCGTACGATACGCGAGGTGGGCCAGCGGTCGGACGTGATGACCATTCTCATTGCTCACCGCCTGTCGACCGTAATGCATGCCGACAGAATTTATGTGCTTGAAAGAGGACGGATCGTGGAGCAGGGAACTCATTCCGAGCTCGTAGCCGACACCGGTCTTTACTATGCGTTGTGGAGGCAGCAGATTGGAGAAAGCACGGTCGAGACGGGGCCTGCGATCGTGGGTTAACAAGCGGCACTTTATAATGAATCTCGATTTCATTTCATGTCCAATACGATCGATCAATATCGTGAAGCCAAGACCAATTACCTGAAGCTTCGCAACCAGGCGAAAAAGGAGCTGCTCGCAAAGTTCAACGAGCTCGCCGGCGAATTGGTGCAACTGCAGCGCGAGCTTCTGGAGGATTTTGGAGAGAAGGTTGCCATGCCTTCGAAGGCCCACAAGCCCCGATCGGTAAAGGGTCAGAAATCGGCTGAGAAGAATGCTCCCCAGCAAATGTCGGCCGCCCCTGTTTCCGCAAAGATTATGGGCATGCAGAAGGAGATCGAGAAACAGAAGAAGAAACTGGCTGACGCACAGTCGGCTGGAAAGCCAACCAAGGCAATTGAGGACCGGCTCTATGAATTAGAAGACGGTCTCAGGTTGGCCCAGGGAAAGTGAACGGGCTCGAGTTTCAGTGGGCGTGCTTATGGCGGGTCTGTGGTCTTGAACGTTCACGGCGTTCTGACGCGGAGATAGACCGGCCCTGCTTTCTCGTCAAGAACAAGTGATGCGTACTTTCCATTGTTCAGGTTTGGAACAATCGGCCCTCCCATAAGATCGCTGGTGGAAATGAGTTGATCGTGTTCAAACCGCAGCTCCGGTTGAAGGTACGGCTGATCGTTCCAGACAACGAAGACGATGTCCTTCGTTCCATTGAGCCGCATCGCATGCACTCCATAGGGTAAATCGCGGAGCATCCCGGTGTAGGTATGCTCTCGTGCAGCCGTGGTGAGTGTGCGCAACGCTTTCATGGCCGGCTTATCGCTATTATCCTGAGCGAGAAGGCCAAAATTGTGCTCCCGGTTGAGCGGGTCCGAACCGTCGTCGCGCAAATCGTACCAAACGGCAACCGGCAGGCCGAGCGCCCACACTGTGAGACACTCGCGCAGGCCCAATACTGCCTGACCTTGTCGGCCGATTTGTCCATGGCCATCAGCCCGCGAATTCGTGGACAAGGACATGGATGACGAATAGCCCCACTCGGTGTCCCAAACGGGCAGGCTGAGACCGTTCCGCCGGATAAGAGCTTCGAGCAGCATCAGGTCCGGTATCAGCGTCTTAGGTCCGGAGTCGCGATACGGATGGACACCGAGGGCACTGGCCTTAGCGGCCGAACTGGACTGCAGCAGGCGAGTCAAAAACGGGAAATCGAGTCCCGACGTTCCGCCGGTGCTGACCACTGCAGATTTGTCTTCACGGCGGATGGCATCCAGCGCTGCCCGCAGCAAATCGGGATAGAGGGCAGGATTGGGGAGGAATTGGCGCCCATTGGGTTCGTTCCAGATTTCGAAACGTGCTCGATGACCCCGAAAGTGCGAAACCGCTGCTGCCGCAAAATGAGCGTACGCGGCGATGTCTTCCGATGACTGCGGTGCTTTTCCACCGTGATCAGGATGTCCGTAGGCGAGAATCCAGAGTACTCCCATATCGCGTGCTTCGAGTGAGCGCATCAACTCGTCGAATGGGGTGAAATCGTAGCGCCCCTGCTTTTCCACCTTCGTCCACAGCAGATCTGTCCGGACAAAGCCGAATCCGGCGTTGCGTGCCAGATCGAGCGCGCGATCATCGTTCAGAGAGTGAATATTGACGCCGAGCCGTGGGCGTAATTGGCGCGCCTCTTCCGGTGCCGCGATTACTGGCACAGATGAGTCCAGGTTGAAGCTGAAATGCGTCGTCGAAAGCAGGCGCACGTCGTCAAACGCCATATCGCCTTCCACCGGCTGTGGATAGCGGGAGTCGGCAAGGACCGAGATTTCGAGGATGGCGCTGTGGAGGTGCCCATCGTTGCTACCTCCCCAGTGCTCCGAAGTTTGGGCCGTGACTGGCACAATGACGCGCTGCCATTCGCCCTGTCTTCGATGTTCCAGGCCTGGGGCGTCCGCGTGAAACTGGAGCGTCTGACCAGTCTGATCTCTGACTCGAATTCCGAGTCGAATGTCAGGCGGCAGACGTGCCCAAAGCGAGAGAGCTGCGCCCGGGTTAACAGGTAGCGGAGATGGCGCCTTCCAGATAGCTTCGACGTAATGACCGCAGGCGTTCACGGTCAGGCAGGTAAAACGGTAAGCCAGGATGGCTGCGTTTCCCCCGCGGCCACGGCCAAGCGAAAGCTCGCCGCTTGCACCAGGAAACTCTGCACCATTAAAGAAGGTCCAGTTCCGAAATGTTTTGGCGTTCTCGAAATTATCTATGAGAACTCCCGAGTCGGGAGATTGCGAAGTACCAGAAAGCGCCAGGACCAATGGTAGAAGAACGCGGAGGCAACCCATGTTTCCTTGTCACAGACGGTTTCAAAGTATGAGGCGGAGATAAATAGCTCCAGGCGTAGGGAAGTCAGCATAGGGTTCCGTGCGTTTGAAGCCGATCCGCTCATACATTTCTAGCGCCTGGCTCATGACCGGCATGGTGTCGCCCAGCATCTCCGTATACCCTGTTTCCCGGGCTTCGCGTATCAGCCACTCCAGAAGAGTCCGGCCGAGGCCTCGGCCGCGAAATTCCGGCCTGACATACAAGCGCTTTGCTTCACATCGATTGGTATCAAGTGGACGCATTGCCACACAACCAGCCGGTTGCGCACCGAGGCGTGCCAGCGCGAGTCTTCCCGCTGGTGCCGCGTATTTTCCCGGTAGCGTCGCCAACTCCGAGTCGAAGTTCTGAAAGGAAAGGGAGAACCCGAAGGTATGCCAGTATTCTGTGAAGAGTTCCTTCACAACAGCGATATCAGCGTCCGAACTTGCCGGATGGATCTGCAGACCCGCTTCGTAACGACCCACATTATCGATACTATCCGCGAAAAACCGAACGACGCCGGCCCGTTGCCGGAGGTTCGTTTCGCTCGCTCACGCGCAGTCGGTATTTTCAAATAAAGCATTCATAATCGCGTTAATGTGCACACGTGAACATTCAACATGCGGGAAATCCGTATTGGCCGCGTTGAAGAGTAGGGCGAGATCCGTTCCGGCGAGGATGATGGCATCAACGCCATCGCGTTCACGCAACTCGTGGGCAAGAGCCGTCAGAGTCGACTTATGTTCGTCCGATCCGACCCCGCTCTGTGCCACCTCGAGATAGGTATTGTGAATCAAAGTGATTTCGTCGGGCCTCGGCATCACGAGTTGCACGCCTTTCAACTGACCAAACAGAGATGTCTCGATGGTGAACCGCGTTCCAAACAAAGCCGCCCGTCGAATTCCTCTGGCATCGATCTCCTCGCTAAGGGATCCCAACAGGTTGACCAAGGGTAACGGTGACATCGCGCACAGTTCACTCACACAGAAATGAGGGGTGACCGCGGAAATCGCGGCCAACTGCGCGCCGCCGGCGTGTAATCGACCGACTATTTCGGCCAGGTAGCGCGCCAACCCGGCCGAATCGCCTGTTCGAACGTGTTCCAGTACCCGGAGCATGTCCGCATGTGCGATGAGTAGTTGGGGCGTGCTCCCCCGTGCGTCGTGAGCCTTCACCAACTCCCTGTAATAGTGAATCGTCGCGCCAACGCCGAGCCCTCCAATCAGCCCCAGGTAGCGGGCGCGGGACGAACCGGTCGTCGAGTTATTGCCGTTGTTCATTAAGATGATCATCGCTGAAAAGGCAATCCTAAACTGAGCGCCATAATTTGTCAGACTATTTGTGCGTTCTGTTGACCTTCTGGATACTGTGGCACAGTGGTGCTAAGCAGGCTGCCACCCGTTAGTATGACTTTTGATCAACAGGTCGATACCGACCCCGGCAAAGAATTGGAACGGCTCCGCGCCCTCGTCGCCGAATTGGAACATGAGGTCGGCGAGCGCGAGCGCGCCAAAGAGATACTCGATCAGTTCTTCACCATGTCGCTCGACATGCTGTGCATCGCTGATTTCGAAGGTCGTTTCAGGCGTCTGAATCCGGCCTGGGAGCAAACGCTAGGCTTTACCGTCGAGGAGCTTTGTGCTCATCCGTTCCTATACTTTGTGCATCCGGATGACCGCGACAAGACCACCGCAGAAGTCAACAGGCTCTCGAAGGGCCACGACACGATCTCTTTCGAAAACCGTTATCGCTGCAAGGATGGAACTTACAGATGGCTCCTCTGGAGCGCCACTCCATCGCTCGACCTGCAACTGATTTATGCTGCTGCCCGGGACATTACTGATCGCAAGAGCTCAGAGGAAAGCATTCGAAAACTAAAAGAAGCGGCAGAAGCTGCGAATCGCAGCAAGAGCGACTTCCTTGCGCAAATGAGTCACGAAATCCGCACGCCGATGAACGCCATTATCGGCATGGCGGATCTTCTCTGGGAGACGCCTTTAAGTGCTGAGCAGCGGCAGTACGTCAGAATTTTTAGGCGGGCGGGAAGTAATCTGCTGAATCTGCTGAACGACATCCTGGATCTCTCGAAAATCGAGGCCGGCCATGTGGAATTGGAAGAGATCGACTTCGATCTGCGTGAGGTCCTCGAAAAGGCTTGCGAACTTCTGGCTGTCCGAGCGCACGAGAAGGGGCTCGAATTGGCCTGCCGGGTACTACCGGACGTCCCGAGTGATCTTAGAGGCGACCCTACCCGCCTGCGGCAAATATTGGTGAACCTGATGGGCAACGCGATCAAGTTTACAGAGAAGGGCGAGGTCGTTTTACGCGTAGAGCGGGACCCTGATAGCAACTATGCAGGCCGCCTTCGTTTTGTGGTGTCGGATACCGGCATCGGCATTCCGCAGGAAAAGCTCGCGCAGGTTTTCGAGATCTTCACTCAGGTCGACCCGTCCACTGCCCGCAAATATGGCGGTTCCGGCTTAGGGCTGTCTATTGCGAAGCACCTTGTTGAACGGATGGACGGACAGATATGGGTCGAAAGCCAGTTGGGCACTGGCAGCACTTTTTATTTCACAGCTCAATTCGGAATTTCGCGCGAAGGCACGGTGCGTCCACCCTGGGGTCCCGTTGACCTCAGACGAATGCGGACGCTAGTCGTCGATGACAACGCGACCAATCGGCTGATTCTCCTGGAGACACTCACGGCCTGGGGTGCCGTACTCACCACAGCGGAGACCGGTGAAGAGGCGCTGGCCGAACTGGTACGTGCAAGCGAAGCCGGCGAACCCTACAGACTCGCCATGCTGGATGGCAGGATGCCCGGAATCGATGGATTCCAACTGGCTGAACATATCCAACGTCACCCGGGCCTGGCCGCTATGACGGTTCTGATGCTGACGTCTGACAACCGTCCCGGCGACACGGCCCGCTGCCGGGACCTCGGTGTCGCCGCTTACCTGATAAAGCCCGTCCAACGCTCTGAATTGTTGGAAGCAATCCAACTGGCGATGAGCAAAGCGCCAGCTCAGTTACCGAAAGAACGTGTAGACGACGATTCACGCCAAGCTGTCCGCCGGTTATCGCTCCGTGTGCTTTTGGCAGACGATTCGGAAGATAACGTCTTTCTGATCCAGTCGTATTTGAGGGATTCAGCCTGTTCCATCGATGTTGCCGAGAACGGTGCAGTGGCGCTTGAGAAATTCCAGTCCGGCAAATATGACGTGGTCCTCATGGATGTGCAGATGCCGGTGATGGACGGCTATAGTGCAACGCGGCGAATTCGTGAATGGGAACGGAAAAATCAGCGAAAGCCAACTCCTGTCATTGCCCTTACCGCCTACGCGCTCCCAGACGAAATCGCAAAGAGCCTGAACGCGGGCTGCACGGCTCACCTCGCAAAACCTATCCGCCGAAAAACATTGCTGGAAGCGCTCGAACCATACGGTGATGCGCCGGCTGCGCACGCCGACAACATCAAAACGGCCGGTGACGTTCAAAAGGATGTCGATTCTCGTTTACAGAAAGCACTCCCCCGTTATCTCGAGGGAAGACGCAACGATATTCAGGTACTCTCAATGGCGCTTGAGCGAGCCGATTACGAAAAAATTGGCAGTATTGGACATAAAATGCATGGTTCGGGGGGCGGCTACGGATTGGACGAAATCACGGCGATCGGCAAACGTCTCGAGCTTGCGGCCGACCGTCAAAACAAGGAAGAGATCGAAGAGCAGATCGCCCAACTCTCGCGGTATCTGGACAGGATTGAACCGGGTCTTCGAGGACCTCAATGATCCGGCTGCCCGGACACCGGCTCGATGTATTTGATCAACAAGACTTCGTTTCCCTTCTGGTTGTAAATCAGCTCGTCGGCCAGGTGCCGGCTCAAGAGAATACCGAATCCACCCGGGCGAAGGCCCAGCCGGTTTCGAGCTTCAACGTGCTCGAATGGAGCATCGGGTCGGTTGGAAACCGCGGCGTGAGGAATATTGTTGAATGAAAAGCCTTCGCCCGGATCCCATACCTTGTATACGATGGCCCTGGCGGTTCGTACGTAATCGACGCGAATTGTCTTGCGTGGATCCGAATGCCCCCCATGCTCGATTGCATTCATGAGAAGCTCTCGAAAAGCAGTGCCAACGTCTTCTCGTTCAAGGGCGGACAGATCGGTCGCCATCTCCCGCAAAAAGGGAATGAGCCGGTCCGCGATCTCCAGCTTGCAAGGCAGTTGCAGCGAAATCCATTCCGGTATGGCTGATAGAACCTCGATGTCACCCGGCAAATCCGGCGCGCCTAAAGCGCGATCGACTATTTCGGTGACGGCGTCGAGAGAAAAGGGTTTGCTGAAATAACTCAACGCGTGATCGCGAAGAGAACTGATGACGGTTTCCGGCGTAGTCTGCGCCGTCATCACGAGTACTTTTGCATCCGGTCGTGCTTCACGAATCCTTCGAAGTAGCTGCAGACCGTCCAGCCCCGGCATCCGTACGTCGGTAATGACCAGATCATAGGGTTCTTTTTCAAGGATCGAAAGCGCTTCCAGTCCGTCGTAGGCGTCCTTAATCATGTACTTCTCGGGCGGCAGCGCTGCTGCGAGCAGATTATGGATATCAGGATCGTCGTCGACGATGAGGATTGTATTCGCGGCCGCCATTCGACACCGAAACTAGCGTGGAGGTTATCACAATTCGCGGGGCCCCCGGACCGAGCCTTGGCTTTTTGCTTCTCCGCGGCTCCAAGAGCGCGCGTAAGGCTAAAGAGACTTGCAGGCTTCGTCCAGGCTTGGGTAGAACCGGAACACCGTATCCAGACGACAGACGTGGAACGCTTGGAACAAGTAGCCGGTCGCGCCAGTAATCCTCATTTCACCGCCCGCGGCCGCAATCTTGTTGTAACTGGCAATGAACCGGCCTATCCCGGTGCTGTCAATCGCAGTCACGCCTGCAATGTTGAAGATGATGGCATGTGTTCCTTCCCCCAGTAGATTGCTGACAAGGGTTGTGATCTGTTCGCTCTCGGGGCCCAACATTACTCTACCGGCGACCGTAATTACAGCCGTTTCCGGCATGATCTGGTGATGGCTGATCTCCATTGACGTGAAACCGACTAGTGTACGTCGTTTGGGGGCTCACTCGCCATCTTGCGGCTCTGGTCAGTCCGCTGCACCATGCGTATGATGGAAACCTGACGCTTGACAGGTGATGGCCAGGTTGAACTCGAAGTGAAGATTCGCTCGGCAGTCGATCAGATACTCGCATACAACCGCCATTTCCCCCGCAGACAGCTCAACGGCAAGCTGGAAAAGTTATCTACCTCGCCGTTCACGCTTTTTCGCAC
>Ga0213872_10002619_pt1 | contig 10455 bp, 8 predicted proteins | sample VelepicomBERX_R2_FD_160071 | JGI IMG/M metagenome (GOLD analysis project Ga0213872, IMG submission 160071) | Rhizosphere microbial communities from Vellozia epidendroides in rupestrian grasslands, the National Park of Serra do Cipo, Brazil - RX_R2 | ecosystem: Host-associated > Plants > Roots >... | reverse complement strand
ATCCTTACCCAGAGCGAAGTGCGGAGAAACAAGGTGACCTTACGGACAGAACTGGGTGCTGGCCTCCCTACTGTGATGGGCGACCGGGTCCAATTACAGCAGGTGGTAGTAAATCTGATCGTCAATGCAATTGAAGCTATGAGTACCGTGGAGAACCGTCAGCGAGATCTGGCAATCACGACCGAACGCGGCGAGGGTGATGAGGTCCGTGTTGCCGTGCGAGACTCAGGAATCGGATTTGATCCACTGGACGTCGAACGAATATTTGATGCTTTCCATTCTACCAAACCCAGCGGCATGGGCATGGGTTTGGCGATCAGCCGTTCAATCTTGGAAGCGCACGGCGGACGATTGTGGGCGACATCGAATCCCGATTTTGGCGCTACTTTACAGTTCGTTCTGCCGGTGCAGACGCCCAATTAGCAGACATTTTTAGGTGGGTGTTAGTTGCCGGTTAACATAAGATTTAACCTAGATTCCGAAGTTGGGGGAATCGTGCTCGTGCTCGTCGTCGTGCTCGTGCTCGATCTGTGGGACTTCGGCGCCGAAAAGAGAGCCCGATCCTTCGGCAATCGTTTTGTTCCATCACTCTGGCCGCGAGATATGCAGAATTCTCGAGGACGAGCACGAGCAGGAGCACGAGCACGACTTTCTCAATTTCGGCATTTAGTCCACAGACTCAGACCCCCTCGTCGCTCTGGATTTGGTGGTCCAAGGCGTCGTCTCGCCAGGATGCGGGGTCATCCAATGGTTCGAGATGAGTGAACACGATTACATGCGGCAGGACTTTTTGGATTTTTCGTTCAATCTGTTCCAGGAGTTTATGGCCGCGGTTCACCGTCCAGTTGCCGGGGACAAGCACGTGCATCGATACGAATTTTCGTGCTCCCGCGTCTCGAGTGCGCACCGCATGAAATTGCAGCCCATCTTTTTCGTAAGTACGCAGGACCTCTTGTATCAGCTCCCGTTCTGACTGGGGCAGAGCGGTGTCCATCAGACCAGAGACGGAGCGCCTGACTATTCTCAGGCCGGTCCAGATGAGGTTCGCGGCCACCGCGAGAGCCACCATCGGGTCGAGACGCTGCCATCCGGTTATGGCCACGGCTCCCACGCCGACCAGCACACCTGCTGAGGTCCATACGTCAGTCATGAGGTGGCGCGCGTTGGCTTCGAGCGCGATTGACCGGGTCTTGCGGCTTACGCGCAGGAGAAGAAAACCCACACCGAGGTTTATCAGCGAAGCGAGGGTCGATACGGCCAGTCCCAACCCGATTTCATCGAGCTGTTTTGGGTAGACCAGTCCTTCCACTGCCAGAGCTCCAACAGTGAAGGCCACAATAAGGATGAGGGTGCCTTCGACGCCGCTCGAAAAATATTCAGCTTTGCTGTGGCCGTACGAGTGGTCTTCATCGGCAGGACGCGCCGCCAACGTCAACATGGCAAGCACCATCACTGAGCCGATCAGATTGACAAGGGAGTCGATAGCATCTGAAAGCAACCCGACTGAACCTGTAAGGAAGTAGGCTCCGGACTTGAGCGCGATCGTCGCAAGTGCGGCGGCAATGGAAAGCCAAGCGAAGCGGGTGAGTGAGGTGCGGCTCATGGAGCGTGCGCCCAGAGGATAACTCGATCCCGATTTCTTCTCTAGCGAGGCGTTCAGGGCGGACGCAGAATTGACTAAGACACTTCTCCATGAGACAGTCGGGCCTATGACAAATCAGTCCGCGACCGGCGTTTCTGGGGAACCAGCTACCTCCAAGGGTACTGGAGCGAAAGTGCTCATCGGTTTCCTTATCGGCGCTGCCGTCGTGGGCGGAGTCGCAGCAATCGTCCTCTCAGCAGGGACCGCCGCGCCCGCGATAATCGTAGCACTAGAAGCGGCTGGCGATGTTACGGTGGGTACAGAACTGGTGGATGTGGCCATGGGAAGCACCCCCTGAATGCTCCTTCCGCAAAAGTAAAAGCGCTTGGACGCGACCACGCCATTTGCTATTCCAGCGAACGCAGAATGCGAGTCCAGCGGCGGTAGCTAACCGCCGTCCCTAAGGTGGTCAACAGTATAGAGGTCAAAACCGGTGTGTTCAGGTAGATTGCCGCTACCATCGCCGCGATGTTCGGCACCGCAACGGTGGCTTGCGTGGATCGCAGGCCGCTCATCCGAGCGACGCTAAGTGAAACTAGCAGCCGGCATTTTGCCAAATCCGGATTCAGGAAAGTCATCGGGACGTTCGCCTGTACGCCACTCACCCCTTCACAAACATTTACCGCTAGATCTGCCTTTTCAGCCGCCTCAGCCTCACGGATACAGTCGCCAAAATAGACGACACTTTGACCCTCGTATTGTCTTTGCGCGATGAAATCCTTTTTGGCGTTGGTAGTGCACCCGTCCCGAAACCATGAGAAACCAAATTTGTCAGCGATGCGGGTCGTGTCTCCTCGGCCTGCGCTGGAAAGGTACACCATATCACGCCGACCTCGAACGTTCACTGTTTCCACAAACCTCTCGCCGCGCGCGCCTTCAAAGCGCCACCGAACGCTATCGTCAAAGACCCAGCAGTCTGCATCGGTCAGAGCTTCCAGCGCGCTCGGGTTCGAAATCAGAATTCCAGCTTCAGCAGCCTGTATCATGGTGGTCAACGCCCCAACTTCTTCCGCAATTGCAGGCCCAGTCACGTAATCAGGACGAATGACTGCTTGCGTCATCAACAAGCCCCCGCTTCCGATTGCAGCAACGCCAATCACGAGGGTGGGGAGAACAAACGAATCGGCAAAACGTTCAGCGCTCGGATACTTCCTCGGCTGGTCAAAAGCTTGCTTACAATATGCGGCGAGACGATCAGCCACTGTGTCGCCGGGAACCGATTCGATCCGGAAGTTGACTTCGCCCTGTGCAACCAGGCTGGCAGCGTAAAGCTTGTCGCCCGGTTCTTTCCGGACCAACCCGAGAGCACCGGTGAGCCAGGATTCCCGAGTCTCGGCTATCCCATCAAGCACGGTGCCATCCGCCGGAACCGTATCCCCTTCACGCAAAATGACTGTCTGTCCGGAGGGCAATTCGTGAAGACCCGCCTCAATCGTTGTGCCGTCGCGGTCAAGCCAGACTTTTCTCGGCCGACGCCGATACCGGGCGAGCAATTTGCGTTCAGTCTCGCGCCGAAGGCGTTTCAGCAGCCAAGGCCAGACCTCCAAAAGCCAGATCATGAGCGCCATCCCAAAGAAATTGTAGGAGAGCACCGTGACTACTCCGATGCTGATGTAGAGCGTATCCAGAGTAAGTCGGCGATTGGCTAAGGCGCGATAGGCAGGGAGCAGGTGCCTTGAGCTAAGGATGACCACCAGCAGGACGTTAGCTACCCCGAGTGGCGGAAAGAGAAAATCTGTGATTGGTGCCAACGCCAAATTGGCGGTCACCGCTATCGAACGGGGGCTCAGGGGTGCTTTCGCCCGTCCGGCGAGCGAAACTGCATCTGCTATCGCCGGCTCGAGAACGTCGAGCAGAATTGCGTCGTTGACCCTATGCGCTTGGCAGGATATTTCCAGCCCTCCGGCTCCGTGCGCAAAGCAGTGGCTTATGCCGGCAAGGCACGAGAGGTCGTCTAAGACATGTTCGCGAATCCCATCGCACCGAAGCAAGGGATGCATTGCCACAAATCGTTCGGGACTCAGTTCATCAATCTGCCACAAGGTCAGTTTTCGCTCCGCACGACGAACTTCAAAAACTCCGTCGAACGCGACTGAAAAGAGAAAATGTTCGTTGGGGAACGGCAGCCGGTCCGGCTGGCGGAGCCGCATAGCTGCAGTGAGGGCCTCGAGTGATTCTGCCACGGTCGGTTGGTTTGGCTTGAAATCCAGCAGAGCTGAACCTCGCCGGCTATCAACGCGAGCGCCTTGCAGCGCAGAGATTGAAAAGAGCCGGTCAAGCAGTTCGCGCCGAGTTGCCGCACGAGCAGCGGACGCCAGGAGTTCACTCGTCAATTCCAAGATTGAACCGCGCTTATGAACGCTAAGATTCGGCTTGGAACGGGAAGAAGTCTGACGCGTCGCGTTAAGCCGAATCGGGCTGATCGAGCCTGAACTTAGAATATTCATGATGGGGGTTTCCTAGCAGACGGCATCTGGACAGGAGCTGCTTGCGAAAGTTCGCCAACGGACCCGATCCAACGGTCTGTTTATGAGGACACCAAAGCTTTAGCCTCCACTGAAACATTTAGATTAAACTATATTCCGTAGCAAGGACTAATTTCATTCCCTCGACGCTACACGCCAATAAGTGTCAGCGCGAATCCGCCGATAGACCGGGGACGCGCAATCTGTGACGCCACGCTGGCCGCATCCTTCTCGGAGAAGGAGCAGTCGATCCAAAAGATTTTGTTGACATTCCAGACAGGTCCCTCCGTAATCGGCCGAGTTTTTCAGTTTATAGTCGACGGGGCAAATTTGCTACGATTTATGAGGAGCCATTTGCAAGGTCTTCCTTCTCCGCCACCGAAAACGGCCCCGTTGGGACTAGCAACTGTCGAAAAGGCCGGCGCAGCCGCGCAGGGCGTAGCCAAGGGACTGGCGACGGGGCTTGGCACCGAGCTGGCGATAGGACTGGTTGCGGGCGCGACGGGCGTGGCAGCCTCGACGATACTTTGGATCCTTCTGCCCTTCCCGATCTACGCAATCGCTACTCACTGGGACAAGATTACGGCCAAGGCAAGCCGGCTCTGCGTAGGCAAAGGCACGCGGCACGACTATGAGGCGGCTGGAGAGGTGGCCGGCGGGCTTTTATCAATTGGCGCCACAGGATCAGGGACAGATGTTGTAATAGAGTCGGGACAGGTCGTTGGCGAAGCCTTTAGAGCGGGTGGCATCGAATCCGAGGGCGACGAGGAAGGGCGCCAACCACGCCGTAGCTAGAACAAAGCTACGATCAGGGCGGCAATTCCGAGATACTTCATAATCTGGTTTTGTTCGAAGCTGATAAGGCCTACGGTCGAGTCCAGGAGGAAATTTGCCTCTGCAGAAAGCTGGGCATCGTACTCACGCAGAGACCGGATATCGCGATCGAGCGTTTTTAAGCGAGCTGCCATGCCCGGCGGCAGCCCACTCGCCGCATGGCTGCTGAAAAAGGACACCAGAGACGAAAGGCTCACCGAACTTTCGAGCAGGTTGGCAATCATCGAGCTACGCTTTCCGAGTCGTTGAACCACACGTTTCAACCCGAGAGACTTCCTTTGGCTCCTTTGCGCGCGTTGCTCAGCGAATATCTCGACGGAAAGCGAGTTCAGATCTTGATCGACCAACCGTAAGTTAAGCGCAATATGACCCACGATCGACTCTAGAAGTTCCGCCAGCGCTTCACTTGAATTACGAAATCGGCGCTTCTGCAGGCGACTGGCCGCGCTTTTGAAGATACGAAATGCGTGATGGTCCGAATAACGAATGCTGACAAATTGCTTCTTCGTTATAACGAAAGTGACTGAAGTATTAATCGGGATTGGAGAATCGAAGCAGAGCACCCAACACGAAACATAGAGAACGTCGTCCTCCTCAAACAGCCGGCTCGATTCGGAAATTTCCTGCATCTCTTCGCTGCTTGGAATATTTACATCCAACAGTTTTTCGACGAACTGCTCTTCTGCAGGTTCCGGGTTGAGCAGATCAATCCAATACGCTTCGATTACTGTTTCGGTCGACGCGCTGAGCTCCTCCAAGGTAGCCACCTGCAGGGAGTCTCCGCCTGGTTTCAGCAACTGGATCACACTGTCAGATTAGTAGTCTCGCCTGATTGGAGCGAGAAATTTCGATAACTTGCCGCATTGAGTAAAATTCTATTCTCCCAAACCTTCTGCGCGCGGCGTAAGGGAAGCAGGCCATTAGTAAGACCGAGCAGCGTTGAGACATTATTGAAAAGGACCGAATGCCAAATGTTGAAGCCAAACATGAAAACCCCAGCCACGCATAAAGTATTCGGCAGAAGAATCAGATGCCAGCTTCTCCGGACGTTGTTTTCCAACGCGTGCGAGACTTCCATTAAAGTGCAGATCTTCGCAAGGCTTTCCTCCATGAAAACGATTTGTGCGGTGTCGGTTGCAATGGTGGAGGCCCCTCGGAGCGAGATCGAAACATTGGCCTTTTTTAAGGCGATCGAGTCGTTGATCCCATCGCCTACGAAACAAACCGTCCGCCCTTCTTGCTGCAGCAGTTCTACGTAACGCGCTTTCTCCTGTGGTAACACCTCGGCAAAATACCGATCCATCCCTAATTGTTCGGACAGGCGCCGCGTCGGAGCTTCGTGATCGCCCGAAATAATCGCCATGTGTTTTACGCCCTGGGCCCGCAATCCCGCGACGATGGCCTCCGCTTCGGGCCGGTGCGAGGAGCGTAGCTCAAGCACACCCGCAAGGTGGTCTCCGACCGCAACGGTCACGAAAGAGTTGCCTTCCGCATGCATCCGGTCCAGATCAGGTTCCAACTCAGCCGGAATTGGAATCCGTTCCATCGCGAGGAAACGCCTGCTGCCTACCCGTATAATTTCGCCTTCGATCTCGACCGTTATCCCGAACCCGACATGGTATTTCGACATGTCAACTTGTGGGAGCGGACGTTTTAGTTGCTCAAACCTTTCCAGGATTGCCCTGGCGATCGGATGTGTAAATCTCTGCTCGGCGGCGGCTGCCAGACTTAGCACCTGCTCTGGCGTGTGAGTGCCGCAACACAGAATATGGCCGACTTCCGGTCTTTCGCGAGTCAGCGTGCCGGTCTTATCGAACAGCAGGGTGTCCACTCGGCGCATCATTTCAAGTGCGCGACCATCCTTAATCAGAATACCATGTTGCGCACAAAGTGTGAGCGACGTCAGCATGCCCAATGGCGCTGCCATGCGTATCCCGGTGCCACACTCCGAGTTAATCACGGCCAGCGCTGCACTCGGATCCGCTATGCCCGCCGCAAGCGTAGAAAGCCCGAGCGCCGGCACTACCGCGAGATCCGCAAAGTCTTCTCCTCGCGATTGCGATTGTAATTTGTACGCAACTGTCCGCTTGAGTACCGCACTGATTTTACTCGAAGCGGTCTCTTTTCCTGCGCGCTCAACCCGCACGATAACCTTGCCGGCGAGCATGACGGTAGATGCGTAAACCTTGTCCCCGACCTCCTTTTCCGCCGGAGCTGACTCGCCCGTTAACGCGTGTTGGTCAAGAATGGCGTCGCCCTGCTCGATGACACCGTCGACCGGTACGATTTCGCCGGTGTAGATAACGACGCGTTCGCCGAGCTGGACTTCATCAAGCGTTACGCCAAGCTCCTGACCCACTCGCAATACCCGCGCGGTGGCCGGCTGTTTTCCGAACGCCTGCAGGAGCATGTTTGCAGAATCCTTCCGCGTCTGACGCAGCAGTTTGCGTCCGAAGCTTAAGAACCAGGCCGCCACCGCACCGATAAAAATCTCGCCGGTGAAGAGACTGGCAATAAAAATCATGGAATCGAGTAAGTCCACGCACAGCCGGTGTTCATTCTTGAAGACCCGCCAGGCGCGTCGAAAGCTGGGCAGAGCCGTGTAGAGCATCAAAGCGGCTCCGATCGGAAGAAGGAAAGGAACAAAAAATGTCGCCGCGGTAGAAAGCACTAGTGACCCCGTCGCGACTTGAAGCTCTAAATTGGGTGAAATTTTTTTCCGTCGGACCGGAGCTTTCACTAACGCCAAATCCAGTTGGCGCACGACTTGGTCTGCGCGAATGATACTCGGATTAAACGCGATCGAGATACTGCCGGCAGTCGGGTGCAACCTGAATTCTTCAACACCCATGAGACCTAAAAGTTCTCGTTCCAGAGCCTCCCCGAAATGAGCCTTGTTTATGACGAGTGCATTTCGAAGGCGCATCCAGCCAGGGAGACTAAGTCGCAATTCCCATGTGCTGATCGTTTCGCCATGCCGGAAGGTTCTCAACCGGCAAAGTGTTTTCGGTAGAACCCGAAGGATGTCCCCTGGAAATGTCGGATGTATTTCCGGAGCCTGCTCGCCTCGATACACGCGCGCGATTTTCCCCAACACACGCTTCGTGTTACCACACGCCCGGAACGATAATGTAGCCGTCCGGCTCAATGTATCGATCTCCACCTCGCGAATCTCAGGGATTCCAAAAGTCTGTTCGAGAAATTTTCGGGTAGCAAAATTGCGCCAGGATGCAAACCGGCTCTCGCTGTGGAAAACGACCCGATTCGGTTCGATCACCGGCACCGACAGGTCAGACTTTCGCCAGACATTACGAGGTTGACGCGGCTGACCATTGCGCTCCGGAGAAGGCAGAACCTCTAAGGGTAAGGAATGCACCCGGGACTCTTCTAAGCCGACTAATAGCTTATTGGAAACAGTCATGTACCGGGAGAACAAATGATATTGGGTCGAGCACAGTCAACCGAGCGAACTATCCCAAAAATACGGGCCAATCCGAAAGGTAGACCGCCGCACAAACCTTACGCTTCCGCGGCTGCACTCTCGAACTCGGCTGCTCGTTTTTCTACCGCCTTCTTTGCCCGGGGCGAGGTTCTCACTCGGGGTTTGGTCTTGGCGTTTGCGCGTTTGGCCGGGTTGTTCTTCGGAACGGTATCCTTTTTGGATGCCTTGGCTTTTTGCCGTGCGTCAAGCGCGGCCTCCGCCCCTTCCACAAAACCGCGTCGAATAGCATTCTCCTCCGGTAGCAGTTCAACCAGAAATACGGCGGCATAAACCACCCCGTAGGAAATGCCATAGGCAGCTTTATGAAAGCCGGTGCCGATGGCCCTTTTGGTCGTTTTCGCAGCTTTCTTTGCCGATTCAGCCGAGTTGACACTCGCTTCTTCCAAAGCCTCCGCAGCTGACTCTAACGTGTCTCCTAACATAGAAAATATTTTCGAGTCGGAAGACTCAGTTTCAGTGGCCATACTATACCAAGCCTAAACCATTACAATTCACATTCCTCAAAATGAAACTCAAAGACCAGATTGTGACAATCTTGTTACGAAATTGGCCCTTCCGAGCTCATGTCTACCCGGCTTTCACCACTTCGTAAAGAGCAGATCTCATCTATCTGACGGGTGGCCTTCCTCGAAATAGCACTCTATTTACGGGGACAGGACACATTAAACAGCGGTCACGCCGAACAAGGAAAGAATCCCTAACCCGACAGCCCCAATCATTGCGATAGTGGCAAGCCCAAGCAGGATACCTAGCGAAATCAAAACCCCATCGCGTTCAACCATGCCCAGCGCGATGATAAAAACCGATATCGCAGCAGGCATGTTCGTGAATGGTATCGGCAAAGCGATCACTGCTGCCATTAGCAGGATGAACAGCCCTAGAAACCGCTTTGCGACCGGATTCGAGGCCCAGCGCCAGCGTACCCGGGTTCCACGTTCGGCACGCTCAAGGAAAGGAAGAATGGCATTCACAGCCGCCGCGAAGGCTTTGCGGGGAATCGAGCGTTTAAGTAAGGCCTTGGGCAAGCGAATCTCCCGCTTCCCCCTCACAAGTTGCGAGGAAATGATACCGGTCGGGATGACCATCACCATAGTCATTCCCGGAAGAGGGATCGGGAGAACCTCGGGGATTGAGAAGACCATCAGGGACGTTCCAAACGAGGTCGGTCCGAGTGCCTTCACTATCTGCTCTACGGTGAGAACCTGTTGCGATTCATCCGAGATGAGCTTCTTGAGAATGTCGGAGGTCCGGCGAGCAGCCACCCTCGATTTTCGCTTCGAGCCACTCGACGCCGCAGCTCGTACCGCTTTGCGGACCCGCTTCGATCCGCGAGCAGTCTTCCCGGCGGCGACTGGAGGGATTTCCGAAGGAGGCGTATCGGGAACCGCGACGGTTGTTGGCATTTCTCTTCGTATAGTCGGCTCACGCTATTTCTTGTCAAGCGGTAGGGACGCGCTCCCCAAGTAGGCGAAGCGTCCCGCTTTGCTCTCATCAAAACGCAGCAAAGCGAGACGCTTCGCCTACTTAGAAGAGCGCATCCCTACCGAGCAAGATTAACGCAACAGTTGGACCAGCCAAGCCAGGTCCTCAGGCACAACCAATCTTTGCCGGCCGACTTGATCGTGGATTAGCTTTGTCAGCCATTCCCGCGAGGTGTCGATCTTACGACCATTGATCTCCAGGTAGGTCTTCCCTTTGCTATCCAGCAATGCGTATTCGTGGATACGAATTTCAATCGGCGCCTGCTCCCCTTTCAAAAGCAGCGAAACGGCCAGAGAGCGATCCGCTGTATTTAAGTGAAAGTCGAGCATCGTACCATATCGGCGAATGAGTTTGTTGAAGCGAGTTTTGGCGCTCTTAGCGAGCAGCCTGTCTTTTGCAGTGTTTAAAGCACGTCCACCAGGCAGCCGCTGTAGAAATAGACTGATCTCCATCGTCAAGCCCCAACGATTAGACGCTTTTCGGAATTGCGCAACGGCCGCTAGTAGGCGAAGCGTCCCGCCTTGTACCCC
>Ga0213872_10002618_pt1 | contig 10456 bp, 9 predicted proteins | sample VelepicomBERX_R2_FD_160071 | JGI IMG/M metagenome (GOLD analysis project Ga0213872, IMG submission 160071) | Rhizosphere microbial communities from Vellozia epidendroides in rupestrian grasslands, the National Park of Serra do Cipo, Brazil - RX_R2 | ecosystem: Host-associated > Plants > Roots >... | reverse complement strand
CTGGGACGACAAGATCGGCGGCTATCGCCTGCATCTGGCGATGGGCGCCGGCCAGACCATGGTGCTGACCTATGGCGATGACGAGCCGGTGCTGATCGATGCCCGCCACGCCGCCGAGGCCAAGGAGCCGCTGCCGATGCCGGCGGCGCCGCCGCAATCCGCCAATACCGATGATTCCTTGTCGGAATGGCTGGCGGACCTCTATGCCGACCGCGATCAGAGCGAGAAGGCGGCGATCGCCGCTCATCCCGATCAGGCCAGCCGCGATGGCGGCGCTCTGTCTTTGACCGTCGGCGATAAGAAGCATCTGGTGCTGCAAGACGATCTGGAATGCGGCCAACTGGCCTGTCCGCCGCAGATTTCCCGGTCTTACGACTATGTCGGCGAGAGCCCGGACGGCCAGTTCCACGTGGTGCATGAGGAAGGCAATGAATCGGAAGAGGGGATCTTGGTCGATCATCAGGGCGGCGTCCTGGTGACGCTCAGCGTGCCCTCCTTCTCGCCCGATGGAAAATTCGCGGTGGCGGTGCTTTCCGATCTCGAGACGGCGGCGCCGCGGCGGCTCGAAGTGTGGGGACTGGCCGGCGGCAAGGCAAATCTGGTATTTTCCGTGCCGGCCCGCGAGGACGACGACACCGTGTTCGAACTGGTGGAATGGGCCGATTCGACGCATCTGCGCCTGCGGCGCGGCGGCTGGGACAGCGATCAGCGCAGCGCGGTGATGCTGGTGCGCGACACTTCAGGATGGCATATCGAGGAGGGTGGGGTTGGCAACTGAGCCAAGCATTTCGGGTTCCGGCGGGTCCAAGCCGGAAGCCGCGCTTCCGTTATTGCCTTATCTGCTGAAGCCGTTGGCGGCGGTGCTGCTGCTGTCGGTTCTGTGGTGGCGCTGGCCGTCTTTGCAGCCCATGCTCGATCCCAATGCGGTCGGCCAGAAGCTGCGCCTGGAAACCGACCTGCCGCTGGTGCTGATGTTCCTGGGCGTCACCTTTCTGGTCAATCGCCTGAGTCAGGCCTATGCGCAATTCCATCTCGGCCGCCGGCCGCCGCGTCTGGTGCGCCAGATCATCGGCGGCGGCGCCTGGATGATCGGGCTCGGCGCATTGATCGGCTCGATGTGGGAGGTGCCGGTGGGCAGCCTGATGACCACCTCAGGCCTGTTGGTGGCGGTGATTGGTATCGCCCTCAAGAACATGATTTCGGATCTGGTCAATGGCATCACCCTTCCGGTCAAGGTGGGCGACTGGGTCGAGGTCAATAATCTGCGCGGCCGGGTGGTGGAGATTTCCTGGCGCGCCACCAAGCTGGCCAACGACCAGACCACCATCACCATCCCCAATACCCATTTCAGCAATCACCCGATCCGCAATTACAGCCCGGACGTCGGCTATTACATCGACAATATCCGTATCGTGCTGCCGGTGGCGGTGACCGCCTATCAGGCCGAACGCATCCTGGTCGGCTCGGCGCATCAGGTCGAGGCGATCGCCCGCCTGCCCAACATTCCGGAAGCGCGGATCATCAAATTCACCGACACCGGCGTCGAATGGGAGCTGCGCTTCCCGGTGCCGGACGGCCGCTTGGGCGCCCAGCTGCGCCATCAGGTGCAACGCGCTCTTCTCCGCGATCTCTATTATTCCGGCATCGAATTGCCGGTGGCGCAGATCGAACTGCACCGCACCCCCGCCATCACCGAATGGCCGCAGCGCGAGGAACTCACCTTCCTGAGCCATATCGATCTGTTCGGCACGCTCACCCACGACGAGCTCGAACTGTTGTGCAATCGCATGCGGCCGCGTCTGATCAAGGCCGGCAGCGCGGTGGTGAAGCAGGGCGAGTCGGGCGATTCGCTCTATATCGTGCAGGAAGGCCTGCTGATGGCCACCATCGGCGCCAATGGCGCCACCACCGAAGTGGGGCGCATCCGTCCCGGCCAATTCTTCGGCGAAATGTCCCTTTTGACCGGCGCGGCGCGGAGCGCCACCGTCACCCCGATGGTGGACAGCAAGGTCTATGAGGTCGATCGCGACATTCTGGCGCCGATCCTGCAGGACCGGCCGGAGATCGCCGCCTTGATGAGCCGGGTCCTGGCCGAACGCCAGCTGGCCAATGCGCCGAAACTGGAAAGCCCGACCCAGATGGTGGCCGAGCGCGATTCGCTGGCGCAGCAGATTCTGGGACATATCACCGCCTTCTTCCGGCTGCCGCCGAGGACACGACAAGCCATGATCTAAAGGGGGAATGAAATGGGGAGATTAGACCTGTTGGACAGCCTGAAGGACGAAACGCTCCTGGTGGCGCGTGTGCTTCTGATGATCCTCTTCATTTTGTTCGGCTACCAGAAGCTGATCGGTTTCGACGGCACGGTCGGTTACATGGCCTCGCTGGCCGCTCCGATGCCGCAGCTCTCGGCGGCGATCGCCGTCATCATGGAACTGCCGGTGGCCATCGCCATCGTCGTCGGCTTTTGGACAAGGCCATTGGCTTTGCTGCTGGCGGTCTATTGCTTGGGCACCGCCTTGATCGGCCATCGCTTCTGGGCGATGGAGGATCCGGCGGCGCATTTTGCCAATGCGATCAACTTCTATAAGAATCTGTCGATCATGGGCGGGCTGCTGGCGCTCTGCGTCAGCGGGCCGGGAAAATATTCGCTCGATCGGAAGTAAAGGGTTGCACCAGGAAGGGCGCGAAGGCCACGAAGATAAATATTCCTTCGTGCTCTTCGTGCCCTTCGTGGTGAATTAATCTAATCGTCGGCGTACGGGTTCTTGCGCTTCCTAAGACCGAATCGGATCGGCACCCCGACCAGCCCGAAATCGTCCCTGAGGCCATTGACCAGATAGCGGCTATAGCTTTCCGGCAATTCGTCGGCGCGCTGCGAGAACAGCGCGAAGGAGGGTGGGCGGGTCCGCACCTGGGTCATGTATTTCAGGCGCAGGCGGCGGCCGCCGGAGATGGCCGGCGGCGGATGGCGTTCGGTCATCTCGGCCAGCCAGCGATTGAGCTGCGAGGTGGGAACCCGGCGGTTCCACAGGCCGTAAATGTCGATCACCTCGTCCATCAGCTTGTTGAGGCCGCGCCCGGTGAGGGCTGAGAGGGTCACGGTGGGCACGCCTTTGACCTGCGCCAGCGAAGTGTCGACCCGGTCCCTGAGCCGCGCCATGGCGAGGTCGCGGTCGGGCACCTGGTCCCATTTATTCACCACCAGCACCAAGGCCCGGCCTTCGTCGATGACGTGCCGCGCGATGGTGAGGTCCTGCTTGTCGAGAATGGCTTCCGCGTCCATCACCAGCAGCACCACATGCGCCATGCGGATGGCCTCGATGGTGTTGGCGGTGGACAGCTTCTCGACCTGATCGGTGATATTGGCGCGGCGCCTCAGACCCGCGGTGTCCACCAGCTTGATGGTGCGGCCCTGATATTCCCATTCGCTGGTGATGGCGTCACGCGTCAGTCCGGCTTCCGGGCCGGTCAGCATGCGGTCATCGCCCAGCAGCGCATTGACCAGGGTGGATTTGCCGACATTGGGGCGGCCGACAATGGCCAGCGAGATCGGCCGTTCGGCCTCCGCCTGCTCCTGAGCGGCGCGGATATCGCCATCCTCGATGTCGTCATCGCCGGACAGAGTGGGCCAGGCTTCCTCTTCCGCCTCGTCCATGCCGCCATGCTGGCGGGCATAAGGCAGCAGCGCCTCATAGAGAGCGTCGAGCCCTTCGCCATGTTCGGCCGAGAAGGCGACCGGCTCGCCCAAGCCCAGCTGATAGCTTTCGTAAAGTCCGGGAGCGCCGGCCTTGCCCTCGCATTTATTGGCGACCAGGATCACCGGGGTCGGGCTCTTCCGTAAATAATCGGCGAAGTGGCTATCCAAGGGGGTGACGCCGGCGCGGGCGTCGATCAGGAACAAAGCCACGTCGGCTTCGCCGATGGCGCGGTCGGTCTGCTTGCGCATGCGGCCTTCCACCGAGACGCCCTGCAGATCGTCTTCCAGACCGGCGGTGTCGATCACCGTGAAGCTCATATCGGCGATGCCGCCATCGCCTTCGCGGCGGTCGCGGGTGACGCCGGGACGATCATGCACGATCGCCAGCCGGCGCCCGACCAGACGGTTGAACAGAGTGGACTTGCCCACATTGGGGCGTCCGACGATGGCGACCTTGAAACCCATTCTTTTCCCAGCAGACGTACCTCAGCGGTACCCGATCAGGTCCCCGTTCTCGGTGGCCAGGACCATGGTATCGCCGCTCAGGATCGGCGCGATGGTGACCGCGTCGGGCAATTCCAATTGCTTGATGACCTCGCCGGTCAAGGGCGACAGCATCACCATGTCGCCCAGCGACGAGGTGACGATCAGCTTGTCGCCGGCCAGCACCGGACCGGTCCAGGAGATGCGGCCCTCCTTGTCTTCCGGATTGTCCCAGGCGGTCAGCGGATGCACCCAGCGGACATGGCCGGTGCGCGCCTCGAAACAGGCGATTTCCGGGGTATTGGTCACCAGGAACACATAGTCGCCGGCGATCCACGGCGTCTGGGTGCCGCCGATTTCCTTGTCCCAGATGCGGCGGCCGGTGCGCACGTCGATGGCGGCGAACACGTCGGAATTGCCTACCGCATAGACGCGGCCGCGATCCACTACCGGCAGGCCGCGAATATCGGCCAGCTCGGCGACCTGGTCGGTGCGCTTGACCGAGGCCAGCACATCGCTCCATTCCACCGTGCCGTTTTCGATGCGGAGCGCGAACAGTTCGCCCGAGCTATAAGGTGCCAGCACGGTATTGCCGTCGATCGCCACCGAGGGGGCGCCGATCAAGGCGGCCGGTTCGCTGATGCCGCTATGGCGCCACAGCTGATGCCCGTCATCGGCGGAGAGCGCCAGGGTCTCATTGTCGACGGTGACCATCACCAGACGGCCATTCTTCACCGTCGGTCCGCCGCGCACCGGCGCCGGCAGCGGCTTCCGCCACAGTTCGGCGCCGTTCGAGGCGGTGAGGGCCACCACTTGGGCGAAGCCGGTGGTGACATAGAGCTTGCCGTCATCATAGGCGATGCCGCCGCCGAAGCTGCCGACACCCGCCTCGTCGGGCGCCAGATCGACGCGCCACAGGCGCTCGCCATTGGCGATATTGAAGGCGCTGACCGCCGACAGGCTGTCGAGCGCATACACCTTGTCATTGGCGGCGATCGGCTGCGAATTGAAGACGCGGCGCTTATCGGCGCCCTCACCCAACGCGGTCATCCAGATGCGCTGGGGATTTTCCGACAGAGCCTTGTTCTGATTGGCATGCGCCGGATAGCCGCCTTGCTGCGGCCATTCGGTCAGGCGTTCCTGTGGCGGCAGACGGATATCGCCTTGCGTGGCGGCTTCCACATCCAGGGTCTTGTTGTGCGACAGGATGGCGATGCGGCGGCCCGGCAGCTTGTTGGAAGGCGACTCGCCGAACCAGTCGCCAATGCCGCAACCCGCCAATAACCCACAGCCGACGGTCACCAGGACCAGGCGACGAAATACAGATCCCATCAGAACTCTCACCCCTTTTGCGCCGCGCCGGCCATGGGCGCCCCACCCAAAACAGACAGCATCTCGGCGGCGCGGGCGCGGATCGCCTGCGGCGCTTCGGCATCGTCTTGCAGCTTCTTGAACAGGCTGACCGCCTGCGCCTTGTCGCCGCGGCGATTGGCCAGCAGGCCCAGCAATTCGGTGGCGGTGAAACGCCACGGATTGGAGGATTCGGTGATCGGCTGCAGGCGCTTGGCCAGCGCCTCCGGATCGTCCTTGTCCAGCGTCAGCATCGCCAACTTCACCACGGCCAGATCGCGGAACACTTGCGGCGCCGTGCTCTTGCTCAGGGCTTCATAGGCGGCGACGGCGCCGGCTTCGTCACCGGCTTCCATCTGCATCTGGGCGCGGCGGAACCCGGCCAGCATGGAGAAGCTGCCTTTATTGTCGGCCGAGATCTCGGCCAGCTTGGCGGCGGCGTCGGCCGGCTTGCCGGCGGTGACCAGATCCTGCGCCGCCTGGAAGCGGGCGGCCTCCTGCTGGAACTGCTTGTCCTTATAGCCCAGCCAGGCCTGATGGCCGGCGACGCCGAGGACGATGGCGACGGCGCCGCCGATGGCGTATTTACCGTAGGCCTTCCAAAGCTTGGCATATTGTTCCCGGCGAAGATCCTCATCCACTTCCTGGATGAGCAGGTCGCCCGCCTGGTCCTGTTCTTTACCGCTCAAAAAATCCTCACGCGCCGAAATTTAGCGGGTCAACATAGCCGCACATATCTTGCTTGGTAAAGCGGGGATTACCGTCCGGCATCCTCGCGGCGCGCCGCGGCGGCGCGGCCGGTGGCGAGGATGCTGCCGCCGGCTTTGCGGCGCAGCCAGCGAGCGAGGCCCAGCTTCAAGATTTCCAACAGCTTGCTGCTGGTGCCGTCGCCGAACAGAAAGTCCCAGCGGATGCGCTGGCCTTCGTTCTGCGCCTCGGTCCAAAGATCGCTGAACATATGCTCGAACACCGCGAAGAAATGTTCCTCGGTGAAGGAGACGCCCGATTTGTCCTGCATGGTGCGGTCGACGATGGAGATGAACACCTTCTTGCCGGCGGCGAAATTCTCGAAACGGAACAGGATGCGGATGAAGATGGTGTCGACGAAGCGCTTGACCGGCGGGTTCTTATTGATGGCGTCCCACAGCTGATGGTCGTCGCCCACCGCCAGATTCCACAAAATCTGATCGGCCTCGTTATTCAGCTCTTCATAGATGATCGGGCCGAATGCCTTGATCAGATAGCTGTCCAGGCCTTCGATCAGCGAGCGCGGCAGAATTGCGTTCTTGCCGGAAAACAAAGGCGAAACGCGGCTCAGCACCAGACGCAGCAGAAAACGGTTGCGGCGGGTGTCGCGCGTTCCGGCGGTGGCGGCGATGGCGTCCAGCTTGTCGAGAACGGAGCTTCTCAGTTCTTCGCCGATCTGCGCGAACTTGGTAGCCTTGTCCGGCGGCAGCATGGTCTGGAATTGAGACAGAAGCTGATGGAACAATTCCCGTGTGACACGCTTATAGGTAGTCAGTGCCGCGTCATTGACGGCTGAAGGTTCCGGAACGGTTGGTGCAGCCAAAGGAAAATCTCCGTTCGACGCGATCCCCATCCAGTCGGCGCGCGAAACGCCAACATCGCGTACGAATAAACTAGAGTATCCTATAAATCGGCTGCGGCTCAATGGCCAACTGCCGGTAGATTCAAGGATTTTCGCCGTCTTGGCGCCATCTTTCGGCGCGTTCCTCATCCGTCTCGCGGGCCTCGACCCAGCGGTCACCGCTGTCACCCTGTTCCAGCTTCCAGAAGGGAGCGCTGGTTTTCAGCCAGTCGATGAGAAATTCGCAGGCCTTAAAGGCGTCGCCGCGGTGCCGCGAGGCGGTGCCGACAAAAACGATGCGATCGCCCGGCAGCAGCTTGCCGACCCGGTGGATCACCGAGATCCGATCAAGCCGCCAGCGCGATGCCGCCTGTTCGGCCAGAAGGCCGATCTGCTTCTCGGTCATGCCCGGGTAATGTTCCAAGGTCATCGCTCTGACCTGGTCCTTGTCGCCGCGCACCAACCCGATGAAGCTGGCCACCGCGCCGGTCTCGCTATTGCCCTGATGCAAAGCGGCGATCTCGGCGCCCGGGTCGAAATCCTCGGCGCCGACCCTGAGGGAAATCTCAGCCACCGGTCACCGGCGGAAAGAACGCCACCTCGTCTCCGGCGGCGAGCTTGGCGTTGAGGTCGGCATATTCCTGGTTGACCGCCACCATCAGCTTGGAGCAGCCCTCGAAGGCGCTTTTGTGCGCCGGGCTGCGGGTCTTCAGCCATGCCACCAGCGCTTCGACCGAATTGATCGCGGCCGGCGGCTCGACGATCTCCTCGCCGACGCCGATCCGGCGGCGCAAGCCGGCGAAATAGACGATTTTCACTGCGCCGGCTCCTGCATGTGCTTGAGCCCGGCCTGCAGATAATCCCAGCCGGTGATGAGGGTCAGCGCCGCGGCCAGCCACAGGAACACTTCGCCCAAAGTCTGCGCCGGAATCCAGGACGGCGCGTCATCGCCCACCAGCAGCACCGGAAGCGCCGTCATCTGCAGCCCGGTCTTCCATTTGGCCAGCGCGCTGACCGGCATGCCGACCCTGAGTTCGGCGAGATATTCGCGCAACCCCGAGACCAGGATCTCGCGCAGCAATATGACCAGAGCCGGCAGCACCGAAAGGGTGGAGACGCGGTGAAAGGCGGTCAGCATCAGAAGCACCGCCGCCACCAGCAGCTTGTCGGCGATCGGGTCGAGAAAACGTCCGAGGCTGGAGACGATATTCCTCTTTCGCGCCACATAGCCGTCGAAGAAATCGGTGATCGCCGCCGCCACGAACAAAAAGCACGCGACCCAGCGCGCCGCCGGGCCATCGACATAGAAGGTGCCGATGATCAGCGGAATCGCCAGGATTCTCGAGAGCGTCAGCAAATTGGGCAGGGATTTCAGCATCTGGCAGCCAGGAAAGATCTAGTGACACTCTAACCTTCCGGATGGAAGTGGTCATAGATTTTTTTGGCCATTGCCGAGGAGATTCCCTCTACCGCTTGCAGATCGGCGAGACCGGCTTCCGAGACCCCGCGCGCCGACCCGAAATGATGCAGCAGAGCCTTTTTGCGGGCCGCCCCGATTCCGGCGATGTCGTCGAGCGGCGATTTGCCGATCGCCGCCGAGCGCTTGGCGCGATGGGTGCCGATGGCGAACCGATGCGCTTCATCGCGCAGTCTTTGCAAATAATAGAGAACCGGGTCATTGGGCGGCAGCGAGAAGGGCGGTTTTCCCTGCATGTGGAAACGCTCGCGGCCGGCGTCGCGGTCGGCGCCCTTGGCGATCGAGACCAGGAACACACCGTTGATCCCCATCTCTTCCATCAGCTCGGCCACCACCTTGAACTGGCCGGCGCCGCCATCGATCAACAATAGGTCCGGCCAGGCCGAGCGGTCGCCTTCCAGCTCTTCGTCCTTGGCGCGGCGGAAGCGGCGGGTCAGAACCTCCTTCATCATGCCGAAATCGTCGCCCGGCGCGATCTCGGCGCCCTTGATGTTGAATTTGCGGTAGGCGTTCTTGTGGAAGCCTTCGGCGCCGGCGACGATCATCGCTCCCACCGCGAAGCTGCCTTGGTTATGGCTGTTGTCATAAACTTCGATCCGCTCGGGCGGCGCGTCCATCCCGAACAGATCGGCGACGCCTTGCAGCAATTTCGACTGGGCCGAACTTTCCGCCAGCCGGCGTCCCAGCGCCTCGCGGGCATTGTCATAGGCATGCAGCACCATCTTGCGGCGATCGCCGCGTTGCGGCACCGCCAGATGCACCTTGCGGCCGGCGCGCTGGGAAAGCGCCGCGGCGATCAGTTCCTGATCTTCGGGATTGAGGCCGTGCGACAGCAGAATTTCGGAGGGCGGCTGCTTGTCTTCATAGAATTGGGCGAGGAAAGCGGCGAGAATCTCCTCGGCGCTTTCCTCGGCGGTGTGGCTGGGGAAGAAGGAGCGATTGCCGAAATTGCAGCCTGCCCGGAAGAAGAACACCTGCACGCAGGCATTGCCGCCGGCCTGATGCAGCGCCACCACGTCGGCATCCTCGATGTCCTGCGAGACGATGTCCTGCTTGGCCTGCACCGCGGTCAGCGCCTTGATGCGGTCGCGGAACATGGCGGCGCGCTCGAATTCCAGATTTTCGCTGGCTTCCTCCATTTGGCCGACCAGCGCCTTTTGCACCTGCTGATTTCGCCCCGACAGGAACTGGCGGGCCTGATCGACCAGCTGGCTATAATCCGCAGGCGTAATGCGGTCGACGCAGGGCGCGCTGCAGCGCTTGATCTGATAGAGCAAGCAAGGCCGCGAACGGCTGGCGAACACCGAATCGGAACAGGATCGCAGCAGGAAGGCGCGCTGCAGCTGGGCCAAGGTCTGATTGACCGCTCCGGCCGAGGCGAAGGGTCCGAAATATTCGCCCTTGCGGTTGCGGGCGCCGCGATGTTTGACGATCTGCGCCCATTCATGGTCCCCGGTGATCAGGATGAAGGGGAAGCTTTTGTCGTCCTTCAGCAGGATATTGTAGCGCGGCATCAGCTTCTTGATGAGGTTGGCCTCAAGAAGCAGCGCTTCGACCTCGGTGTGGGTGGTCACCACTTCGAGATGATGGGTGTCCGCCACCATGCGCTGGAGCCGGATCGGCAGGCGCTCAGGCTTGGTATAGGCCAGCACCCGCTTTTTCAGATTCTTCGCCTTGCCGACATAAAGCACGTCGCCGGCGCGGTTGGTCATGCGATAGACGCCGGGACTGCTCGGCAACTGTTTGAGGTGGTCGCTGATGATCTCGGCGCCCCGGCTGAACGAAGGTTGCTCAGCCCCAGTCATGATATCCACCAATTCTGTGGATAACTCTGTTGAAAAGCCTGTCGGCAGCGGGG
>Ga0213872_10002617_pt1 | contig 10459 bp, 5 predicted proteins | sample VelepicomBERX_R2_FD_160071 | JGI IMG/M metagenome (GOLD analysis project Ga0213872, IMG submission 160071) | Rhizosphere microbial communities from Vellozia epidendroides in rupestrian grasslands, the National Park of Serra do Cipo, Brazil - RX_R2 | ecosystem: Host-associated > Plants > Roots >... | reverse complement strand
TGCCGAACTGCGTCTCAAAGCCATCCACGGTATGGCCAAACGGTGTAGCCATCACTCCGGCATTAGCGATGACCACGTCAAAGGGCTCACCGCTAGCGAGCAATTTATCGGCGCAGTCACGCACGCTCTTGAGATTGGCAAGATCAAGTTCAACCAATTCGAGGCTTCCGCCATTGCCCGCCGCGTCCCTTTGCACTTGTGCGGTCGCCACTTTTGCCTTGGCCAAATCCCGCGCCGCTCCCACAACATGCGCACCGTGTGCGGCGAGCGATCGCGCGGTTTCAACTCCGAGCCCGGCCGAAGCGCCGGTTACGAGAATCCGTTTGCCGTGCAGATTCACTCCCGACAACACATCTTCGGTGGTTGAAGTTGCGCCGAATGAAGTTGCCTCAACTGTTTTCATCATTTCTACCTCCCGGTACTAACATATTCGATGTGACGGTTCAGGGAGTGGTGACGGGGATTACCTTCTCCTCCATGGTTCAGACTTGCAAATAGCGCATGTTCTCGAGATCGGAGATGAGGCCTGGTCCTGTGGGCTTCCAGCCCAGTTTTTTTCTCGTGCTCTTGCATCGCTACACTAATGAAGCTTGCCCGAAGGGCAAATTCCGAAATCGGAACTTGGATTAACTTAGCCACTCGACGAGCAGGTGGTTCAACCGGTCAGGTGCGTCCAGCGGGATGTGGTGGCTGGCGCCTTCGATCTGCTCGTAGCGCCAAGCTCTCTTGACAAAGCGGCCCGATATCTTCATGCGCTCCCCGTCAAGATAATGGTCGTTTGTCGACCAAATGCCGAGTGTCGGGGCCTCCACCGGCCGCAGATTGGGAGACGGCCCCGGCATACGCGGCGCGAGGTTCGCGCGGTACCAGTTAAGGGAAGCCGTTAGTGCACCTGGCCGGGACAGATCAGCGATATATCGATCAATATCGCCGCTTCCTCTGAGCAAGTGCCGGAACAGCGCCCACTCGTCATGCTGTAGCCAAGCTTCCGCGATTCCCTCAAACTGAAAGAATAGCTGGTACCAGGCCATCTCCCGCTGCCGCAATGTGGGCGGCGCAAGTGGATGTGGCACCGAGAGAACGACGAGCTTGTGAACACGATCCGGATGAGCCGTAGCGGTGAACCACGCCACGGCAGCTCCCCAGTCGTGAGCAACAATGTCCGCTGCGCCGATATCGAACGCGTCAAGGATACCCACCACATCGGCAACGGCGTTCTGCAGCAAATATGCGGTCACTCCTTCCGGACGATCGGAGCGACCAAAGCCACGGAGATCGGGCGTGATTGTGTGGAAGCCGTTGGCGACGAGGAAAGGGACCTGGTTGCGCCATAGATACGAAGAATCCGGCCATCCATGCAGCAGGAGGACCGGCTTACCGCTGCCCTCGTACTCCACATGAAGAGAAATTCCGTTAACTTGCAGCATTTTGGATTCTTTCCTTTCCTATGCCAGCATCCTGAGCAACTCCTCGCGAGAGGGCCCGGGAGCGTTCACAGCTTCGTGAGTGCCGGCAACCTCCATAATACGGTCGACTATTCCCGCGCGCGTCATGACCTCCTGCGGCAACGTGAGCAGCGACCTGATCTCATTGGCGGCTCGGAAGAGGTCGGCGTCGTACATCATTGCAACAGAAAACGCTTTGGCAACACGCGCCCGCGGGTCTGTCGGCTGCGGTTGAGGCCGACCCTCAATCGACGCATTGAACCGGGCAATCTGTGCCCGATCGATCTCTACCGTGTTCCGGTACCAGGGTGTCACTCGCGTCTCTGTCATGGAGTCCTGCGCAAGTGCGAGCGCAAATGGGTGGTCCAGGTGTTGTTGCACGACCTCTACCACACCGAGGGCGTGCATGAGGCCCATGGCGATCCCGCGTCCGAGCGACGGGTTCGTGCAGGCCCAAGAATCGCCGACACTGACAATCCCCGTCGCCACCGTAACGCCATCTACGACGAAACGCCGATAACGGTCGAGGATACCACCCATGGTGAGCACGTCGCTGATCGGCTCACCGTCAAGCCAATGCGCGTGCCACGGACATGCGGCTACGAGAGCCGTCCAGTGCTTGGGATCGCGGAGCTTCTTCAGCGCCCGGTCGGCCGAGGAGACGAACACTGTCACCGACCAGGTGCCCGCGTCGCTGGGAAGGGTGAGGAGCGAAAACGAGTGGAAGTAAGTCTGGACCGCTGACCGGCAGGGCGGCACTGCCCCGGTCCTGGAGCGGAAGTACCTTGTGTAATAGATAAATCCCGAAATTTCGGCCTCCTCGATTGGACGGCGAGCTCCGATGGCTTCCAGCCAGTCCGGTACCTTCGAATGTCGTCCCATTGCGTCGATGACGAGGTCGGCAGAGACCTCCTCGCCGTCCACAGTGCGAACGCCAGCGATGTGCGGGATTCCCTTCGTAGCCGATGGGCCTGTCAACAAATCCGCCACGGAGGCGCCGCGACGAATGGGGACTACCCTTTCGGCGACACTTGCGAACGCGTACTCGATCGCAGGGCGGCGACCCGTGATCGTAATGAACCGTTCGTCACCCTCTCGCGGCGTGCGATCGGTGATAGACGAGGGCACAGTCTCAAGCACGTCGAACGTTCTGCAGCCAACGCGGAGCAACGCTTCTCTCACGTCTGGCAGATGTGAATCGAGGAGATGGCGTACGCGCGGGTGCAGAAAGTGCGGCAGTCGGAACTGGGTAACCCCTCGCCTTTCCCATGCGCGCCATGCTTCCTCTGGCGAGCCAGGAATAGGCGCGCTGTCGTGTTCAAAAACGGTTACCGAATGACCTTGCCGAGCTAGCATCATCGCCGTTGAGAGCCCAACAAGACCGCCGCCTAGGACCAGGATCCTTGACATCCGCCCCAACAGTAGAAGCACTAAAGGCGTAAGGCAATATCCTATTGAATGTCATAAGTCAATGCCTGACCCCAGCCGACTTTAGCCCAGGGTGAAGTCCCACGTCCGCGGGTCGGAACCCTGGGTAATAATGTTGTAGAGTTCGGCCCCTGAAGCTGAAGGGGCCACGAAGAGAATCCGCACAGAAGCACACGAAGATCACGAAGAGAGGAAAAACCCGGCAGGAACATCCCTAGGTCGAATGGGGACAGGCCAACTTTTCATTGAGCACATCACGTCACGCGCCGCGGCGCGCGCGGAGCGGCTCGACTGAGCTCGCCGAAGTCCTCGCCCTACCGCGCCGCTTCCTTTTGTTGCTGATCACGGGAAGAATTGTGTAAACTGCAGCCGGAACTCCCCTCGTGATCGAGCTATCGAGATATGCTTTAGAGGCACTGCGAAAGGATGAAGAGTTTATCCTTTATCGCGGGCGGAGTAAGGACGATGCGACCCAGGTTCTCGTGCTTTCGCCGGTGACGGAGCATCCGAGGTCGGAAACTCTCAAACGGCTGGAGCACGAATGCTCTCTAAGAGAAGCGCTGGACCCGGCGTGGTCGGCCCGACCGATCGCGATGGCTCGCCACTCGGACCGCACAGTACTCCAGTTGGAAGATCCAGGCGGCGTGCCTCTCGATCAATTGCTCGGTGATCCCTTGGACTTAGCCCCTTTGTTGCGTCTGGCTGTGGGCCTTTCCGGGGCGATCGATCATTTGCATGAGCGCGGAATCATCCACAAGGACATCAAGCCAGCCAATGTTCTTGTGAACCCTGTAACCGGCCAGTGCTGGCTCAGGGGGTTCGGTATCGCTTCTCGGCTTCCACGCGAGCGCCAATCTCTGGAACCTCCTGAGTTTGTAGCCGGGACGCTGGCCTATATGGCGCCTGAGCAGACCGGACGGATAAACCGTTCCATCGATTCACGGAGCGATCTTTATTCACTAGGCGTAACGCTTTACGAAATGCTGACCGGGACCCTTCCCTTCATGGCATCCGATCCCATGGACTGGGTTCACTGCCATATCGCGAGGCAGCCGGTGCCCCCTGGCGAACGGTCGAAGAATGTCCCGCCAACTGTCTCTGCCATCATCATGAAGCTGCTCGCCAAGACCGCTGAGGAACGCTACCAGACAGCCGTCGGCGTGCAGCGTGATCTTGGTCGCTGCCTTGCTGCCTGGGAAACTCAAAGTCGCATCGACGAATTCCCACTTGGCGAACACGACACCCCAGACCGGCTATTGATTCCGGAGAAATTGTACGGACGGGCGCGCGAAATCGATACTTTGCTCGCCTCCTTTGAGCGCGTCGTCGCGAGCGGCACGCCGGAGTTGGTGCTGGTCTCCGGGTATTCTGGTATCGGCAAATCCTCTGTGGTCAATGAGCTCCACAAGATGCTGGTGCTGCCCCGCGGCCTTTTTGCCTCGGGCAAGTTCGACCAGTACAAGCGTGACATCCCCTATTCGACGCTGGCGCAAGCCTTCCAAGGCGTGATCCGGCCGCTGCTTGGCAAGAGCGACGTCGAGCTGAGTCATTGGCGCGAGGCCCTTCAGGAGGCGCTGGGTCCCAACGGACAGCTCATGGTCGAGCTGGTCCCCGAACTCGCGCTCATTCTGGGCGGTCAGACGCCGCTCCCAGAACTTTCACCCCAGGATGCGCAACGCCGTTTCCAGTTGGTGTTCCGGCGTTTCATCGGGGTCTTCGCGCGGCCCGAGCATCCGCTGACGCTGTTCCTCGACGATCTGCAATGGCTCGACGCGGCCACCCTCGATCTACTCGAGGATCTGCTCACGCCCGACTTCGCTGACCAGTCAAGCTCGGATCCTGCAGAGCAAAAGCTACGTCGGACTTTGCAGCCGGGCGTGCAGCACTTGCTCTTAATTGGCGCCTACCGGGACAACGAGGTCAACGCCAACGATCCACTGATGCGCAAGCTGGAAGCGGTCCGCCGGGCGGGCGCGCACGTGCAGGAGATCACGCTGGCGCCGCTCGCCCACGAGGACCTGAAAGGACTAATCGCGGATTCGCTCCGCTGCGCACCGAACCGAGCGGAGCCGCTGGCCCTCCTGGTGCACGAGAAGACAGGTGGCAACCCGTTTTTTGCGATTCAGTTTATTTCTGCGCTGGCCGAAGAAGGGCTGCTCACCTTTGACCATAACAGGGCGCAATGGTCCTGGGACCTCGCGCACATTCACGCCAAGGGCTACACCGACAATGTGGTCGACCTCATGGTTGGGAAGTTGAACCGCCTGGCGGTCGAAACCCAGAAGACATTAAAAGAGTTTGCTTGTCTCGGAAACAGTGCCGAGATCACTACGCTTTCCATCGTTCACGGGACATCGGAAGAGGAGGTCCACTCCAATTTGTGGGAGGCTCTGCGTCTGGGGTATATTCTGCGTTTGGACGGCTCCTATAAGTTTGTCCACGACCGGGTCCAGGAAGCCGCCTATTTACTGATCCCGGAAGAATTGCGCGCCGAGGCCCATTTGCGCTTGGGTCGTCAGCTTTATTCAAGTATGACGCGGGAAGAGATCACCGAGAATATCTTCAGCGTTGTGAATCAGCTGAATGCCGGCGCTGCCCTCATTACCGAGCGCACAGAGAAAGAGCGAGTCGCAGAGCTCAACCTCGCGGCAGGGCAGAAGACCAAGGCCTCGGCGGCCTATGCTTTGGCACGGAACTATTTTGCACTTGGAATGGCCATGGCCGGGCGAATTGGTTGGAAAAGGCGCTATGACCTAGCGCTAAGCTTGTGGCTGGAACGAGCCGAGTGCGAGTTTTTAACTGGAAACATTGAAACGGCTGAGCGCTTGATTTCGGAAGTGCTCCAGAAAGCCAAGTCGAAACTCGACAAGGCCGCGGCCTATCGGTTGAGGGTCCAACTCTGCGTGATGAAAACGCAGAATGCGCAGGCCGTTGAGATCGCGTTAGAGTGCCTTCGCCTTTTTGGAATAGAGATGCCGCCGCATCCCACCCCCCAGCAGGTCCAGAACGAGTATGAAGAAGTTTGGAAGAATCTGAAAGGGCGATCGATTGCAAGCCTGATAGAGCTTCCCAGGATGAGTGACCAAGAGATGCAGGCAGCAATGAGTGTACTGTCTTCACTCTCTGCTCCTGCAATGAATACCGATAATAATCTGTTCCGCCTCCTCATCTGCCACATGGTGAACGTGAGTGTCAAATTCGGGATAACAGCCGCCTCGACCCATGGTTACGCCTGGTTTGGTGTAGTCCTGGGTCCTGTCTTTCACCGCTACGAAGATGCGTATCGATTCGGAAAGCTGGCCATCGACCTGGTCGAGAAATACGACTTCCTCGGCTGGAAAGCGAAGGTGTATTACGCGATGGAGTCGGTACTTCTCTGGACACAGCCCCTCAACTCCGCCATAGACTTTGTAAGAGCCGCCTTCCTTGCCGGCCTTGAAACGGGAGATCTTACGTTTGCATGCTATAGCAGCCACCACTTGGTGAATGACCTGCTTTTGCGAGGAGAACACCTCGACCGAGTATGGCTGGAGTCAGCGAAAGCGCACGATTTTGCTCGGAATGCAAAATTCCGGGATGTAGCAGATGCTGTCCTGAGCATCCAGCGTTTCGTTCAGAACATTCGGGTACACAATGGAGGTTCCTCCACGGGCGCCGAGGATGAACGCGCTTTTGAAGCGCAACTGCATGAGAGCCCGATGCCAACCAAGCTTTGCTGGCATTGGATTCTAAGGCTGTGGGGGCACTTTATGTCTGGCGAATATGCGGCTGCCATCGCAGCAGGCCAAAAGGCAAAGGAGCTTCTCTGGGCATCGGAGGGTCACATTCAACTGCTCGACTACTCCTACTACACGGCACTGTCGGCTGCCGCGCTCTGGAAAGAGGCTCCGCCTGACAAGCAGAGCGAGTTGCTGGATCTACTCAGCCAGCACCTGGCGCAGCTTAAGGAGTGGGCTCAGAATTGTCCGTCTACTTTTCGGGACAAGTACGCTCTTGCGGCGGCCGAACATGCCCGCATTGAGGGGCGCGATCTCGATGCTGAGGGTCTTTACGAGCAGGCTATCCGCTCAGCGCGGGCGAATGGTTTTGTACACAATGAAGCGCTTGCCAACGAACTCGCCGCGCGTTTTTATGCGACCCGAGGCTTCGAGAAGATCGCGAATGTTTACTTGCGGGACGCCCGGTACGGTTATGTTCGTTGGGGAGCCGATGGTAAGGTGCGGCAGCTCGATGAGCTATATCCGCATCTCCGGGCGGAAGAGCCGCTCTCCGACAAGATGGGCACGATCGGGGCGCCGGTCGAACATCTAGATCTCGCCACTGTGCTCAAAGTGTCGCTGGCGGTGTCGGGCGAGATCGTGCCCGAAAAGCTGATAGAAACAGTCTTGAAGCTGGCGCTCGAACACGCTGGCGCTGAGCGCGGTCTTTTGATCCTACGGCAAAGGGGGCAATATCAGATCGAGGCCGAAATCAAGACGGACCTCGACCAGGTTCAGGTTCAGCTGCGGCATGCACCCATTACGTCTTTTGAATTGCCCGAGTCACTCTTCCGTTATGTGATTCGAACTCAGCAAAAGATCATTCTGGATGACGCGTCGACCCACAATATGTTCTCTGAGGATGATTACCTCCGGCAGAGATGCCCGAGGTCAATTCTTTGCCTGCCGCTGGTAAAACAAACCAAGGTGGTGGGTGCTCTTTACCTCGAGCATAACTTGGCTCCGCGGGTATTTACTCAAAAGCGATTGGCCATGCTGGAAATGCTGGCCTCGCAGGCGGCGATCTCATTGGATCACGCCCGGTTGTACTCGGAGCTAAGCCGCGCCAACGCAAATCTTGAGCACGAGATCAGCGAGCGACTACGGGCGGAAACCGCGGCGCGCCGGAGTGAGGCCTACTTAGCGGAAGCTGAGTCCCTGAGCAAATGCGGCAGTTGGGCGTTGAAACCCGCCACGAAAGAGATCACCTACTGGTCGCCGCAACGCTACCACCTGTTTGGGTTTGATCCGGACGCAGGCGTTCCATCCTATGAGGCCGTTCTCGAGCGCGTTCATCCTGAGGATCGGGCAAGATGGCTGGGAAACACCGAAGAGGCGGAAAAGCGAGATTCCGGCCTCGAGTTCCGAGTCGTTCTTCCGGACGGCGAGATCAAGCAGCTTCAGGGAGTAGGCCACCCCGTCTTCAGTGAATCGGGCGAGCTCGTTGAAATCATCGGGGCGGCGATAGACATCACCGAACGCAAACGCGCAGAGGAACAACAGCGAGAGGCACAGACACAGTTGGCTCATGTGACGCGGCTGACAACACTGGGTGAGATGACCGCATCGATCGCCCACGAAATCAATCAACCATTGGCCGGGATAGCCACCAACGCTAACGCCAGCCTGCGGTGGCTGGCTCGGGATTCGCCTGACCTCGCCGAAGCCCGCGAAGCCATTAGCCGCATCATTCGCGATACAAATCGAGCTAGCGATGTGATCTCACGCATACGGGCTCTCTTCAAAAAGGCTCCCGCGGCGACAGAGACGGTCAATATAAACGAGGTCATCGAGGAAGTTCTCACCTTTACCCAGGCCGAATTGCAGAGAAATCGCGTGTCATCACGGATCCAATTCGCAAATGATCTACCAATGGTGGTTGGGGATAAAATCCAATTGCAGCAAGTGATTCTCAATCTGGTGGTCAACGCCATCGAAGCCATGAGCGGAGTAGCCGGGGGTGCGCGAGAGCTGTGCGTTAGTTCGCAGAAAGTCGCTGAAATCCCTGCCGAGAGACACGCGGTCAAGGCTAACACTGTTTCCGAGCCTGCCTTTGTCTTAATCGCGGTCCGAGATTCGGGGCCGGGATTGGACGCGACGCAATTGACGCGAGTTTTCGAGCCCTTCTATACGACTAAATCTCAAGGGACGGGCATGGGCTTAGCGATTAGCCGTTCGATTATCGAAGCTCACGATGGACGCCTGTGGGTGACAAACGCGCCACAAGGCGCGGTCTTTCAGTTCACGCTGCCATGCATCCCGGCTTGATTGGGCCGCGCCGTGGAGCCGCGAAGACGTACCTATCCAGAGTGGCTGCGGGGGAAGGATTTGAACCTTCGACCTTCAGATTATGAGCGTTGCGTTTCTCTTAGGGGTTTTCAATTTTGGAAAAAAATCGGGTATGGCGCGAACCAAGGAAATCCCAGGAGTCAACTTTTCGGCGATGTCAATTGGTTTAATGGTTCATCTTCCTCGAGTGTTCCAGAGCTGATCGAACTGCCGCCATACTTCGGCGGAGTGTGAATCCGTCACCGGACGTAGTCTGGTGTTCTGAAATGCCTCGATCGCTATGAGCCCTGGGTCCTCTCTGAAAACGAAGAGCTGGACTGATTCACCCGTGCGTTCAACTACCGATCCGTTCGCCTTCATAATGCCGCCCTTTGTCCACACTAACCAAACTCCAGGGGCGACCAATCTGATTTCTTCAACATGGACATCAAGCGCGGTATCTTGAAGGTGACTATCGAAGGCTCTCTGATGGAAGTTAGCCCATCGAAGATCCTCCTGAGTCTAGCCGACCACGCAGGGGCGATCATGAATGCCGATGGAAGGCGCTGAAACTACGAATTGCATGCCTGTGACCCGCTCTGATTCATCCCATAGGCATCTTCCAACTGTTGCGTTCTTTGTGACAACAGGCTCGAAGGCGGCCGTCGGGTTCCCCTTGGCTTCGTGCCGACCATCGGGACCGTAATAACCACCCTTTCGGGCATTCGGGCTGGTTGCTGCGAAGAGCAATGGCAATGACCCCGCTTCGGCAGATTGGAACCTTGATCGGCTGAGCTTCATCAGAAAACGGAAACCTCGGCTCACGGACCGCCCGATGTCTGTAAGAGCCCAGCCCGGGTGCGCCGCAATGCTCGCGATGGGCGAATTCGCAGCACTCAGACGTCGATGCAGCTCGAAAGCGAAGATGAGGTCCGCCAGTTTCGATTGGGTGTATGCCCCACCCCAGTTCGTCACCCCACCGTGCGGAACATAGCGTCTTTCAGACTGCAGATTATCGAACTCCAGACGCGCCGAACGCGCGACTGTGCTCGACACGGTAACAATCCTCGACCCTTCCTCTTTCTTCATCAAAGGGAAAAGGAGAGCGGTAAGTAAGAAGGGTCCAAAGTAATTGGTCGCAATTTGCAGCTCAAGACCTTGAGAGTTCATGGTTCGCTTCGGCAACCCCATGATGCCAGCATTGTTCACAAGCAAATCAAGGCTTCCTGTTCCATAGCGTTGGCGGAGGTGCTCGCCAAATTCCCGCACCGAATCGAACTCGGCGAGATCAAGATTTGCGAGATAAAGCTGGGCCTTTGGCACCTCAGCCTCAATTCGTTCTGCCGCTTCTTTCCCTTTCCTCATGTCTCTGGCCGGCATGATCACTGTGGCTCTCTTCCTGGCAAGTTCCTTAGCCGTATAGAAGCCGATGCCCGATGTTGCGCCAGTAACTACGGCAAGCTTGCCCTCTTGCGACGGTATATCTTGTACAGTCCACTTATGCTCTACGTTTTTCATCTGCATTGGTGACTCTCCTGCATAAAGTCTTCAATCGACGCT
>Ga0213872_10002616_pt1 | contig 10460 bp, 9 predicted proteins | sample VelepicomBERX_R2_FD_160071 | JGI IMG/M metagenome (GOLD analysis project Ga0213872, IMG submission 160071) | Rhizosphere microbial communities from Vellozia epidendroides in rupestrian grasslands, the National Park of Serra do Cipo, Brazil - RX_R2 | ecosystem: Host-associated > Plants > Roots >... | reverse complement strand
GGTTCCGTGGCGGCGCTGTGGTCTATTGGGGACCCGACGAGGTTTCCATGTGGCGCGGCGGCTACTGGCATCACGGCTGGCATGACGGCCGCGTCGGCTGGTGGTGGGCGGTGGGCGGCGCCTATTATTGGTACCCAGAGCCGATCTATCCCTATCCGAGTGTGGCCTCCGAGGTCTATGTGACGCAGATGCCGGCGCCGGTCACGGTGCAGGCGCCGCCCGCGGCGGCGCCGACAGCACCAATGTACTATTACTGCGACAACCCCGCCGGTTATTATCCGGCTGTTCCGGTGTGCAACCAGCCGTTCCGGCCGGTGCCGGTCACGCCGCAACATTAGTGGAGTGAGTGAGATGAAAAAGCTTGGTTTGACCGCTTCCGGTCTGATCGCCGCCTTGCTGGTGAGCGGCTGCGCCTCGACCCCGATGGGTCCGACGGTGCGCGCCCTGCCGCCGGCCGGCAAGCCGTTCGAAGTGTTCCAGGCCGACAACGCCTATTGTAAGGACTATGCCCGCAGCGAAGTCGCCGGCCAGGCCGACGCCGCCAACAACAATGTGGTGGGCGGCGCCTTGGTGGGCGCGGCGCTGGGCGCCGGCCTCGGCGCGGTAGCGGGCGGCGGTCGCGGCGCCGCGGTCGGCGCGGCTGCCGGCGGCACTGCCGGCACGCTGGTCGGCGCCGACAAATCGGCGCATGGCGAGCGCGGCATTCAATATCAGTATGACAATGCCTACGCCCAATGCATGACCGCCAAGGGCAATTCTGTCCAGGGCCATGCCGTGGTCACCGTGGTGCATCCGGCCTACGCCCCGCCGCCGACCGTGGTCTATACGACGCCGCCTCCGGTGGTCTATGCGCCGCCTCCGGGCGCGGTCGCCGCTCCGCCGCAGCAGCAGGGCTATGCGCCGCCTCCGGGCGCGGTGGCGCCGCCGGCCGGCTATGCGCCGCCTCCGGGTGCTGGACCGCAATAAGTTGCGGCGTGTTCTTGGGTTGACCGTGGCCGCCATGGCGTTGCTCGCCATGGCCGGCTGCGGTCCATCGCGTGACGGCCGCTCCGCGCGCCCCACTCCCGTCTTCAGTCCCAATGGCGAATTGCTGAGCCGCGGCGGCCGCGGCGAGGAGAGCTGTCCGGTGGCGATCACCGGCTGGTGGGAAAGGCTGGCCGAGGAGCATCAGGGCAAAATCGACAAGGAGGCCTTTCTGGCCGACGCCCGCGAGCAGTTCGACGCCATGGATCTCGACCATGACGGCTTCATCACGCCTTATGAGCTCAGCGAATATCGCGCCGGCGCCGACGAGCAGCAGACCGAAAAGCTGGTGCCTCCCGGCACGCCTGCGCCCCAGCAGCCGGTTCCGCAGGCACGCAGCCGCCGCACCCGGCAAATGTATGACGAGACCGCCATTGGTCCCCGCGTCAACCCGTCGCCCTTGCCGGCGGATGTGGTCGACCCGGTGATGTCGGCGGATAAGAGCCTGTCCTTCAAGGTCAGCCAGGAGGATTTTCTGGCGCAGGCCGATGAGCTGTTCGCCGAGATGGACAAGCCCCGTCTGGGCTTCATCACCAAGGAAGCGGCGATCGCGCTGCGCTGTCCGCTAAAGTAGCTTGTGCTCGAAGGGCAGGCGCCCTTCGCGGCTTTCGATCTCGATCACCCAGATGTCGCTGTCGCGATTGATCTGCCGGGCGATGTAGGAATCGGCGGCGGTTTCGTCGACCGGCGCGTCGCCTGTGCCCTTGATCCAGCCGAGTTCGCCGTCCGAAGCCCGCATCGGCGCCAGCACCACGAAGCCATTGCCCAATAGATTCTGCTTGATGAGGACGGTGCCGGCATCGCCGTCGCCGCGCCTGACCACGGTGGCCATGATGGCGGCGGCGGCGCAATTGCGCAGCGCGGCCTGCACCCAGATCTGGGCGGTCAGGCGGGGCGGTCGTTCATAGTCTGTCATCAGATCAGGATAAGCCAGTGCGTTGCGTCAGCCGGATGCGCCGCCGTCACCTGCACGTCGCCCAGGAATTCCGCCGATTGGCTGACATCGGCCAGGATCGTGGCGTGCGCCAGCAATTCGGCGGAAGCATAGGCGGCGGTGCCGGGCGCGGCGCTACCCAAGATGGGGTTTACCACATTGGCCAGATACCATGCCACGTCGCCGCTGCCCGGTCCGCGCTTCAAGAGATTGTTATAGACGTCGGTGATGAACTGCGAATCGCCGCTGCTGTTTTGCGCGTAGGCATGGGCGCTGTTGTTCACATATTCCGGCGAAGACAGGAAGTCCTCGGCATAAAGCGTGATCGGCAGGCTGGGGTTGGCTGACGCCATCGCCTCGTAATAATTGAGGCCGGGCGCATCCGGCAGCCGGCCGAACACCGCGGCGTAAAGGCTGGTGATCTGCGCCGAACTGACCTGTCCGCTGGCGGTCTGGCTGGCGATGAAGTCGGTATAGTCGCTGAATTTGAGGTCGGTGACATTGCTCAGATGATCGGTGCCGATGGTAAAGGAAACCCCATTGCCCGAAGGCGTGATGCTGTAGCTGGCGGCGGTTCCCGAGAAATCCACGGTGGTGGCGTGGTTGGTAAAACCGGTGATGGTCAGATTGGCGCCGGCCGCATTGACCGCCACCGCGAAATAGCTGGTGATCTTGGCCAAGGCCTGCGCGTCGGACGTCATCTGCGCCGCGCTGAGAGGCACCGTGCCGATACCGCTGTCAGACAACGAGATCGAGGTCAGTTTGCCGGCGGCGGCCTGGCTTTGCAGCTGATCGAGATTGGCGCCGACGTCGGCGGCGCTGATGGCATTCACCGCAAAAGTGAAATTGCCGGTCATCAGGGAAAGCGCCGCCGCATCCTTGTCATATTGCCTACCGGTGATGGTCTCGGACACCGCATTGCCGTCGGTCAGACTGATGGCGCTGACCTGACCGGCGGCGACCAGGCTTTGCACGGCGTCGAGATTGCCGAACAGATTGGCGGCGTTGTCGGCGATCTGCACGGCCGACACGTGATATTGGCTATTGCCGAGGAAGGTCTGGGCGTCGGCCAGGCTGGTGCCGGTCACCGTCAGCTGGTAGCCGCCATTGTCGATGAAGGCGAGCACGCCGCGATCGGCCAGATATTGCGTCTCGCCAAGCGTCTCATTCTGGGGGGTGGCGTCGGTAAGAGTGATGCCGATGATGTCCCAAGGCGTCACCATGGTCTGGAGCGCGTCGAGATTGGCGAACACATTGGCGGCGCTGTCGGCGATCGCCAGCTGGAATGTCACCGTACCGCTATTGAAGGTCTGCAGCGCCGCCGCCACCGAACTGCCGACATCGATGGGGATCTGCTCGGTATCGCTCTGTTGGCCGCCATTGATGATTGTGACTTCCAGCAGTCCAAGTCCGGCGGTGGAATTGGCGGTATAGGTCAGCTTGCCGAGATCGGCGGCCGAGACCATGACCTGGCCGGCTTTGGGCGAGGTCATCAGATTGGCGGCGCCGTTGAGATTGATGCTGCCGACATCGCCGTCGCTGACGATCTGGTAATAGACCCCCGATGTGGCCAAGCTGCCGCTGACGGAGAAAAGCTTGGCGATCGGCATGGTCGCGCCCGGCGCCACGATGGTGTCGAAAGCGCTCGCCACCGCGACATTGGCGCTGGTGCTGCCGAGATAGACGTCGAACGGCGTGCTCCAGCCGGTGCCGTCATTGCCGGTAACCAAAAGCTCGATGCCGCCGCTGGTGGCGGTTGGGGTCAGGGTCACCTTGGCCAGATCGGCGGCGCTGACCACGATCTCGCCTTGCGCGGTCTGGGCGGCGCTGGCCAGATTGGCGGCGCCGTTCAGCGCCAAGGAGGCGTTGCTCAGCACCTGCAGCATATATTGGGTGATCGGCAGACCGGCCAGATCATTGGCCTGGAACAGGGACGCCACCGGCACCGCCACTCCCTTGACCAGATATTGCGGCGTCGGGGTGATGCTCGGCAGCGACTGGGTCTGGGCTAATGAGGTGATCGAGGCGATATTGTTGATCGCCACATCGGTATTGGCGCGGTTATCGACCACGAAATCGCCGCCCACCGTCACCACATCGGCCATCGACACCTCGAACTGGGTGTCGAAGCCTTGGCTGGCATCGATCTGACCCCAGGGATTGCGCACGATGAAATCGCCGGTGGCGCTGTCATAGCCGATCACCGCGAAGGCATGGTCGTTGACCAGCATCTGATTGCCGGCGCTGTCCTTGGTGGCGCCGAAACTCTCCAGCACCACATCCTGGTGATTGGCGATGGCGGTGATGAACAGGGTCTTATAGGCGTTCCAATCGCTGTCATTGCTGTAGAAATATTGGACGTCCGACACGTTGGTCAGATTGGTGAAGATCGACACCGCCGCGTCGGAAGCGATATTGCCGTAGGAATTGGTGGCGGGATGGCCGATATTGCCGTCCGAGCTCAGCTCGGCATAGGCCTTCTCGGCCAGATCGACCCAAAAGCCGTTGGAGAAGGTCGAGGCGTTCTCGCCGTTGAACACCAGATAGCCCTTATAGACCGGCAGCTCGCCATTCACCGTGACCCAGGTCGGCTTGCCGTTCACATAGAAGCGGACGCCATAGATCCCACTGCCCTCGGAGACGAACATCGAGGCGATCTGGCCGGGATTGTTCTCCACCAGCTCGATGAGGCCGGCGCAGAGTTCGCAATCGCCCTCGTCGCCTTGCATGATGTCGCTGACCACCGGACCGCCGGTGGAGCCGAACAGCGAATAATTGAAATTCTGATAGGTCGGGCTGATGCTGCTGCTGGCGGTGGCGCCTTCCGCGGTGGCGGTGGGCAGATCGGTGCCCAAAAACCATTTGCCGATCAACTCGCCGAGCTGCGCTCCCGTGGTGCCGACCTGCAGATTGCCCAAAAGCTGCGAGCTGGCGGCGCCGGCCGTCCAAGTCTGGTTGGCCAGGCTGCCATCCACCAGCTGGGTGAAGATCGAAGCGACATAATCCGAGGTGGCGAGACCGGTATCGAGATTGGCGGCGATGGTCTGCAGATCGTTGAATTCCGCCGCCGTCACCGCGCCGCGCGCCGCCACGTCGTTCAGAATGGTGAGCGCGCCGGAATAAGTCAGGGCGCCGCTGGCGGTGGCGCTGACCGCGTCAGCCTTGACGATGGGATCGGTGAGGCCGGCGATCCAGTTGCCGCTGTTTGCGCTTGTAGAGATGGCGTCACCCCTGCTGACGGTTCACCACATGAAAGTTCCACGCTTAAACGTAGTCCTTCTTGCGCAGGCGGTGTCAACAGAAGCTTGGGAGAATTAGGCGCTCAGCCGCACTTCGAATAGCCGCAGCTGGTGCAGGTGTCGCAGCCTTCCTGGCGGATCAGGCTGGGCTGCGAGCATTTCGGGCAGTGGCGCAGATTGCCGGAATGCAGATTGACCACCTGCTTGTTGCCGAGCAGCTGTTCGCGTTCGGCGGCCGGATCGGCGATGAAGCCGATGGTTATCATGTGGCGCTCGATGACGTCGCCGATCGCCGCCAGCAGCGACGGCACATAGCGGCCGCTCATCCATTGGCCGCCTCTGGGGTCGAACACCGCCTTCAATTCCTCGACCACGAAGGAGACGTCGCCGCCGCGGCGGAATACCGCCGAGATCATCCGGGTCAGCGCCACCGTCCAGGCGAAATGGTCCATGTTCTTGGAATTGATGAACACTTCGAAGGGGCGGCGGCGGCCGTCCTGGATGATGTCATTGAGCGTGATGTACATGGCGTGGTCGCTGTCCGGCCATTTGATCTTGTAGGTGGCGCCGGGAAGTTCCTCGGGCCGGCTCAAAGGCTGGGTCAGATGCACGATGGCGCCGGCTTCGAAATTGTCGCGATGCGTCGCCGGCACCGCCGGCAGCGGCAATTCGCCCTGCTTCTGATCTTCCGGCTTCCGGGTTTCCAGCACCGCGCCGGTCACGTCGTTGGGCCGGTAAGTGGTGCAGCCTTTGCAGCCCTGGTCATAGGCCTGCATATAGACGTCCTTGAAACTCTCGAAATCGATCTCTTCCGGCACATTGATGGTCTTCGAGATCGAGCTGTCGATATAGGTCTGCACCACGGCCTGCATCGCCACATGGTCCGCCGGCGTCAGCGACTGGGCGTCGACGAAATAATCCGGCAGCGGATGGTTTTCCCCCTTCAGGCGGCGGAACAGGCGGAGCGCGTAGTCGCTGACCTCTTCTTGGCGGCGGCTGCCGTCAGGCATCAGGATATTGCGGGTATAGGAGAAGCTGAACACCGGCTCGAGCCCGGACGACACATTGTCGGCGAACAGCGAAATGGTGCCGGTCGGGGCGATCGAGGTCAGAAGCGCGTTGCGGATGCCGTGGGTTTTGATGGCCTCCTGCACTTCGGGTTCGAGCGACAGGATATTCTCGCCCGCCAGATAGTCCTCGGCGTCATAGAGCGGGAAGACGCCCTTCTCGGCGGCGATCTCGGTCGAGGCCAGATAGGCTTCGCGCCGTACCAGCCGCAGCCAGCCCTCGGTCAGCCGCACCGCATCGGCGCCACCATAGCGGACGCCGCACTGGATCAGCGCGTCGGCCAGGCCGGTGATGCCGAGACCGATGCGGCGCTTGTTCTGCGCCTCGGTGCGATGCTGCGGCAGCGGGAAGTTGGAAACGTCATTGACATTGTCCAGCATGCGAACGGCGGTCCGCACCAATTGGCCGAGCGCGGCTTCGTCGAGGGCGGCGTCCGCGGTGAAGGGGGCCTTGACCAGGCGCGCCAGATTGATTGAGCCCAGAAGACAGACGCCATAGGGAGGCAATGGCTGCTCACCACACGGATTGGTCGCATGAATCGTCTCGCAATAATGCAGATTATTCAAGCGGTTGATCCGGTCGATGAAGATCACGCCGGGCTCGGCATAGGCGTAGGTCGCCCGCATGATCCGGTCCCAGAGTTCGCGCGCCTTCAGGCTTTTGTAATGCACGCCGTTGAAGGACAGGGTCCAGGCTTCGTCCTTCTTCACCGCCTGCATGAAAGCGTCGGTGACCAGCACCGAAAGATTGAACATGCGGAGCCGGCCGGCCTCGCGCTTGGCCTCGATGAAGGCCTCGATGTCGGGATGGTCGCAACGCATCACCGCCATCATGGCGCCGCGCCTGGACCCCGCGCTCATGATGGTGCGGCACATCGCGTCCCACACATCCATGAAGGACAGCGGACCCGACGCGTCGGCGCCGACGCCTTTCACCGGCGCTCCCTTGGGACGCAGGGTCGAGAAATCATAGCCGATGCCGCCGCCTTGCTGCATGGTGACGGCGGCTTCCTTCAACTGCTCGAAGATACCGGCCATGTCGTCCGGGATGTCGCCCATCACGAAGCAATTGAACAAGGTCACTTTGCGCGCGGTGCCGGCGCCCGACAGGATGCGTCCGGCCGGCAGGAAGCGGAAATCGGACAGCGCCGCGTAGAAGCGGTCCTGCCACAGTTCGCGGTCCTTGGGCTCGGCCTCGGCCAAGGCGGCGGCGACGCGCTTCCAGCTGTCCTCGATGGTCTTGTCCACAGCTTCGCCGTTCGGCCCTTTCAGCCGATATTTCATGTCCCAAATCTGCTGCGAGATGGGGGCGATCTGCATGGCGGCGATTTCCTGCGGACGTTGCGACAAGCGTCCTAGCTCCGGTGCCTGCGACAAAAGCGCAATAGTTTCCGCGAGCTAGAGCGGGATTTTACGCAGGCGACAATTGGATTGCAATGACAATGTTCTTATTTTGTTTCCACATGGGGGATTTGCCGCAAGCTATTGAGAATCAATAGCGGGCGGACTTATCCTCAATATTCAGGGAGAGGTGGGGGTTCCCGGCGAAAATCCATCCACCGTCTTATCCCCAACATCCATCACACTTTGAAGCGCTGCCTGGCTTCTTCTTCCAAGGCGCGGGTGGCGGTCTCGATGTCATGTTCGAGGCGCTGCATCAGCGCCTCGCGCGCGAGGCCGGGCGGGATCGGCGGCAGGATCTGCAGGACGATGGTTCCCGGCTTGCGCAGAAAGGCGTCGCGCGGCCAGAACATGCCGGAATTGAGCGCCATCGGCACCACCGGGAGATCGAGCGCGGCATAGAGATTGGCCACGCCGGAGCGATAGCGGCCGGTATGGCCGGCCGGCTGGCGATGGCCCTCCGGGAAGATCACCAGCGAACGGCCCTGCTCGACGGCGCGCTTGGCGCCTTTTTGCATTTTGCGCAGCGCGCTGCTGCCGGCGGAGCGGTCGATGGCGATCTGACCGGTCTTCATCATGTACCAGCCGATGAAAGGCAGCAGCAGCAATTCCTTTTTCAGGATGAAGGCGGGGTCGCCCAGCAGCCGGTGGAACACCATGGTGTCCCACGCCGATTGATGTTTGGCGGCGACGATCACCCCGCTTTTCGGCAGATTTTCGCCGCCTCGCACCTCGAAGCCCAAGCCCAGCACCGCGCGCTGCAGCCAAAGCGCGCCCTCCAGCCAAAGGGCGGCGGCATGCTGCATCTGCCGGCGGCTGCCGAAGGGCAGGATCGGCAGGCAGATCAGGCACATGAACAAGGTCCATGGCAGGAACAGCAGCTGATAGAGCGCGGAGCGGAGAAAGATCACATCGAGGTTCCCTGGGACAAGGCCCATTGCCTGACCTGGCCGACCAGGAATTTGGAATATTCGCCGACGATCAGATGCGCGGTGCCGGGCCACAGCCACCAGCGGTCGCGCTTGACCGCGTCGGGGAATACCGGATGCGGAATGATGGTGCAATCGGGAAGCGCGGCGCGGAACTCGGCCAGGGATCTCCGCATATGGTAATTGCCGGTGACCAGGCGCAGCGAGTGAAAGCCCTCCTGGCGGATCCAGGCGGCGGTCTCGGCGGCGTTGCCCACCGTATTGTCGGCGGAATGGCCGAGCACAATGCAGCATTCCAGGGGATCCGGGCTCTGCTTCGATTGGCGCAGCAATTCGCCGACATCGACGCCGCGATAGACCCCCGAGACGAACAGCTTGTCGGCCAATCCCTGGCGCAGCAAGGCCAGCCCGGTCTCGAGCCTTTCCGAGCCGCCGGTCAGCACCACGATGGCGTCGGTATGGGTGGTCTCGTCCTCGAGCCGGTTCGGAATGTCGGCGGCGAACAGGATCAGTCCGCCCAGCCAGCCGGCGACCAGCACCCCGCAACTCCAGGCCAGAAGCGAAAATGCGCCGGGCCGCTTCATGGCATCCGGGCCAGCGCGCCGTAAGCGGCGGTGCGGGCGGTCAACATGGCGAGGATGGCGGCGATGGCGGGCAGAGACGCCACCGCGACGAAGCCGTAAAGCGGCAAAGACAATTCGGCCAGGAAGCCGCCTTGCAGCTCATGCGCGCCATAGGCGATGCCGCCCAGGATCGGCACCGTCAGCAACAGCCCCAAGAGTCCGCCCTTGAGGCCAAGGACGAAGGCGCGATGGGCGAATTGCTCGGCGATATAGGCGTCGGGCGCGCCGATCATGTGCAGCACTTCGATCACCCCCTTATGGATGCTCATGCCGGTACGGGTGGCGTAATAGACGGTGGCGGCGGTGACCAGGCCGATCAGACTGACAATGCCGATCGCCAGCCATTCGATGCTGCGCGACAGATTGATCAGCCGCGCCAGCCAGCGGCGGTGATCGTCGAGCGACGCTCCGGGCACCTCGTCGGCGATCTTGCGGCCCAGCGCATCGATGTCGAGGCCGCTATCCTCCTTGATGGTGACGTCGATCAGCGCCGGCAGCGGCAGATCCTTGAGCACGTCGCTGGTGCCGAGCCACGGCGCCAACAGCGCGATCAGCTGTTCCTGGGAAAGCGCCCGGGCTTCGCGGACGCCCTCGGTGTTCTGCAAGATCCTCAGCACCTTTTCGACGCGCAGCCGCGACGGCTCCACCGCCTCCACCGCATCGCCCGGCGCCGCCGCCACTTCGACGGTGAGCGTGCCCGACACGTCGCGGTCCCAGCGGCCGATCAGCCCGCTCAGGATCAGGGCGCTGGCCAGGGCTATGGCGCTCAAAAACACCATCGGCGCGATCAGCCAAGGCAGATAGCGGCTGCTGGCGTCACCGGTCAGCGGCAGATCGGAGCGGCGAGAAAGAAACGACATCGAGCTTATCCGTAAAGCAGACGGCCATCTTGCAGCCTGAGCTGCGGATAGGCCAATCGATTTACCAGATTGGCGTTATGGGTGGCCACCACCACGGTGGTGCCGAGCTTGTTCAGCTCCTCGAACAGATAGATCAGACGGAGCGCGATCTGATCGTCGACATTGCCGGTCGGCTCGTCGGCCAGCAGCAATTCCGGGCGCGAGATCACGGCGCGGGCGATGGCGACGCGCTGCTGCTGGCCGCCCGACAGCGTCGACGGCTTGGCGTGCAGATGATCGGCCAGCCCGACCCAGGCCAGAAGCTCAGGCACGAATTTATGGATGTCCTGCTCCGAGGCGCCGGCCACCCTGAGCGGCAGCGCCACATTGTCCATCGCCGAAAGA
>Ga0213872_10002615_pt1 | contig 10460 bp, 13 predicted proteins | sample VelepicomBERX_R2_FD_160071 | JGI IMG/M metagenome (GOLD analysis project Ga0213872, IMG submission 160071) | Rhizosphere microbial communities from Vellozia epidendroides in rupestrian grasslands, the National Park of Serra do Cipo, Brazil - RX_R2 | ecosystem: Host-associated > Plants > Roots >... | reverse complement strand
CGCTCGACCGGCTGGCATAATTGCGGTTCGACGAAACCGGGCATGCCATAGGCTGCGTCACTGTGCGCGATCTCATCCATCGACCGGCCCGTCTTTACCGATTGGGTCTCTTCCTCGACCAGCGCATCGCCACGGCCATCCTCGGCATAATCGTCGCGATGCTTGATCAGCAGCCAATTATTGCGCTTTTCCTTGGCGCGCGGCTTCATCCGCACCAGCACCCAGCCGCCCCGCAGGCGCGACCCGTCGAGGGTGAATTTGAGCTCGCCCTTGGCCAGCGCCTTTTCCGGATCGACACCCTCGTCCGGCCGCCAATAGCCCTGGTCCCACAGCATGACGGTGCCGCCGCCATAATGGCCCTGGGGAATGGTACCCTCGAACTCGCCATAATCGATCGGATGGTCCTCGACCTCGACGGCCAGGCGCTTGTCGGCCGGATCGATCGACGGCCCCCTGGTCACCGCCCAGGATTTGAGGACACCGTCCAGTTCGAGGCGGAAATCGTAATGCAGCCGGCTGGCGTCATGCTTCTGCACCACGAAGCGCAGCCGGTCGCCCGTCCCGCGCCGCGCCTGTCCGCGCGGTTCCGCCGTCCGGCTGAAATCGCGCTTGGCGTTATAGGCCGAAAGCTTTCCCGCCATCAGTGCAGCGCCACCTTGATCCAGCCCGGCTGGCGTTTGTCGAACGCCTTGTAGGCCTCGATCACACCGGTCAGCGGCTCGCGCCGGGTGAGGACCTCGGTGGGCTTGATGCGCCCGGACCGCACCAGTTCGATCAGCTCGGGGATGTAGCGGCGGTGATTGCAATTGCCCAGCTTGACGGTGAGGTTCTTGTTCATCGCCTTGCCGAGCGGAAAGAACTCCGCCTCGGGCGGATAGACGCCGATGACGCCCAGCGTTCCGGCTTTGGCCAGCACCTCGACCGCCCATTCGATGGCCTGGCCCGGCGCATTGCCGGGTTCCCAATTGCCATCGCGGGCGGCGCCCTTGCCGCGCGCCTCGCCGAGGAATTCACGCTCCGCCAGATTCTCCGGCTCGTCATGGGTGTGCGATTCCGCATCCACCCCGACCGCATCGATCACGCGGTCGACGCCGATGCCGTCGGTCAGCGCCTTGATGCGCTCGACCGGATCGTCCTGCGAAAAATCGACCACCTCGGCCCCCTGGGCGCGGGCCATGTCCAGGCGATCCTCGATCTGGTCGATGGCGATGACCCGTCCGGCGCCCATCAGCTTGGCGGAGGCGATGGCGAATTGCCCGACCGGGCCGCAGCCGAACACGGCGACCGTGTCACCCGGAGTCACTTCGGCCAGTTCGGCGCCGAAATAGCCGGTCGGGAAGATGTCCGAGATCAGGATGGCCTCGTCGTCCGAGACCTCCTCGGGCAGCTTGACCAGCCCGACATGGGCGAAGGGAATGCGCGCCTTCTCGGCCTGCAGGCCGTTGAACGGACCGCTGGCCTCGGGTCCTCCGAAGAAAGCGGTACCGCCGTGCGGGTTGGCATTGTCGCACTGGGCGTGATAGCCGGCCCGGCAATAGGAACAGGTGCCGCAGGCGATGGTCGAGGGGATCAGCACACGGTCGCCGACCTTCAGGTTCAGCACATCCGGGCCCAGTTCCTCGATCACGCCGACGCCTTCATGGCCCAGAATGGTGCCTTCCTTCATGCCGCTGAAGGTGCCGCGCACGAAATGCAGGTCGGTGCCGCAGATCGCGCTGGTGGTCAGGCGCACGATCGCGTCGGTCGGTTCCTGGAGTCGGGGCTCGGGCACGTCCTCGAGACGGATGTCGCCGACATCGTGAAATACTACGGCTTTCATAGATTTCTCCTGTTCCATGAGGGTTACGGCCCCCCGTGACCTCCTACGGCGCCGAACACCTGGCCGGTAGAGAAGCTCGCCTCGCCGGAGGCCAGCAGCACATAGAGCGAAGCGAGCTCCGCCGGCTGGCCGGGGCGTCCCAGCGGGGTGTCGGCGCCGAATTTCGGCAGATTGTCGGGCAGCTGTCCGCCGCTCGGCTGCAAAGGCGTCCAGATCGGACCCGGCGCCACCGCATTGACGCGGATGCCGCGCTCGGCGATCTGCTTGGCCAGGCCCTTGGTGAAGATCATGATCGCGCCCTTGGTGGCGGCGTAGTCGATGATGTCCTTGTTGGGATCATAGGCGTTGACCGAGGCGGTATTGACGATCGCCGCCCCCGCCTTCATGTGCGGCAGCGCCGCGCGGGTGATCCAGAACATGGCGTAGACGTTCGTCTTGAAGGTGTCGTCGAATTGCTGGCTGGTGATGTCTTCCAGCCGCGGCACCGCATGCTGGCGGGCGGCGTTGTTGACCAGGATGTCCAGTCCGCCCAGTTCTCGCACCGCGTCCGCCACCAGCCTGGTGCAGAAATCCTCGCTTCGGATGTCGCCCGGCAGCGGCACCGCCTTGCGGCCGGCCTGCCTGATCAGCTCGACCACTTCGCGGGCGTCCGGCTCTTCCTGCGGCAGGTAATTGAAGGCGACGTCGGCTCCCTCGCGGGCAAAGGCGATCACCGCCGCCCGGCCGATGCCGGAATCGCCGCCGGTCACCAGCGCCTTGCGCCCGAGCAGCCGGCCGGAGCCGCGATAGCTCTTCTCGCCGTGATCGGGGCGCGGACTCATCTTGCTGGCCAGGCCGGGCCAATCCTGTTGCTGCTTCTGGAAAGGCGGCTTGGGGTATTCGCCGACCGGATCGGGCGGCAATCCCGCCTGGTGCGGGGCGATATCACTTTGCGCGGCGGCGCCCATCAGTCCGGCAGTGGCCACGCCGGTGGCGAGACCTCCGACCACCGCGCGGCGGCTCGGTCCTTCCATGATCGTTCTCCTTCAATGACTGCCGTGATGCCCTGGCAGGAGGCTCGACAGGATCTGGCGCGCGGCGCCCACCAGCATGCTGCCCTGCCGCGGATCGCCCCGCAGGGTCGCGCGGCTGAATTTCAGGGCCTGTTCGAGGGTGATGTGCGGCGGCAGCGGCGGCACTTCGGGGTCGGTCTTGACCTCCAGCACCACAGGGCGGTCGGCGGCCAGCGCCTCATCCCAGGCGGCGCCCAGCCTGTCGGGGTGGTCGCAATAGATGCCCTTCAGCCCGATCAGCTCGGCGAACCGATGATAGGGCACGTCGGGGATCTTCTGCGAGGCGTCGAATTTGGGATCGCCTTCGATCACCCGCTGCTCCCAGGTGACCTGGTTGAGATCCTCATTGTTGAAGACGCAGACGATCCAGCGGTGATCGGCCCAGCCGCGCCAATATTTGGCCACCGTGATCAGTTCGGCCATGTTGTTCATCTGCATGGCGCCGTCGCCGACCAGGGCGATCACCGGCCGGTCGCCATGGGCGAATTTGGCGGCGATGGCATAAGGCACCGCGGCGCCCATCGAAGCCAGCCCGCCCGACAGCGACGCCATCATGCCGCGCCGGAACTTCAGATCCCGCGCATACCAGTTGGCGCAGGAGCCGGAATCGCTGGTAACGATCACCTCGTCGGGCAGGCGCGGCGACAATTCCCAGACGACGCGCTGTGGATTGACCGGATCGGCCGGCTGCAGGGCGCGCTGTTCCAGGGTCTTCCACCAGGTGTCGGTCCAGGCACCGATCTTCTTGCGCCAGCCCTGGTCGGGTTTGGGTTTCAGCATCGGCAGCAGAGCGCGCAGCGTTTCGGCCGAATCCCCGACCAGATTGACCTCCATAGGATAGCGCAGCGACAGCATCTCGGGCGACAGGTCGATCTGCACGCCGCGCGCCTGGCCTTCCTTGGGCAGGAATTCGGCATAGGGAAACCCGGAACCGACCATCAGCAGCGTGTCGCACTCATTCATCATGGTCCAGCTCGGCTCGGTGCCGAGCAAACCGATCGAGCCGGTGACCCAGGGCAGATCGTCGGGCAGGACCGTGCGGCCCAGCAGTGCCTTGGCGCATCCCGCCGCCAGGCGGTCGGCCACCGCGATCACCTCATCGGTGGCGCCCAGCGCGCCGGCGCCGACCAGCATCGCCACCTTGCCCCCTTCATTGAGGACATCGGCGGCCCGCTTGAGATCCTCATGGTGCGGCAGGGTCATCGGCGGCCGGTAGCCGACGCCGGAATGCAGCGTGCCGTGGGCGCGCGGCGGCTCTTCGTATTTTTCCTCCTGCAGGTCATTGGGCAGGACGATGGCCGTCACCGTGCGCTCCCCCAGTGCGATCCGCACCGAGCGGTCGATCAGATGCCGCACCTGGGCCGGTTCCGTGGCCTGCTGCACGAAGGCGCCGGCGACGTCACGGAGCATGGCGGGCAGATCGATCTCCTGCTGGTAATGTCCGCCCAGCGCGGTGCGCGCCTGCTGCCCGACGATGGCCAGCACCGGCATATGGTCGAGCTTGGCGTCGTAGAGGCCGGTGACCAGATGCGCCGCCCCCGGCCCCGAAGTGGCGATGCAGACGCCGAGCTTGCCGGTGAATTTGGCATAGGCGGCGGCCATGAAGGCGGCCATCTCCTCATGGCGGGCCTGGATGAATTCGATCTTTCCCTCGGCCCGCCGCAGCCCGCCGAAGACGCCGTTTATGCCGTCGCCGGGATAGCCGAAGATCTTGCGCACGCCCCAGGAATGGAGCCTCTCGACGATGAAATCGCCTACCGTCTGGGTCATGAATGGTACCTCGGCGCGAAAATGTATCTGGCCCCTCAACCCGCCTTCGACCGGCGAGGTTCCGACAGAAAGCGGGAACTGTCAGGCCGCGGCGACCTGAAGCACCATCTTGCCGCGCATATGGCCCTTCTCCAGCTCGCGCTCGGCCTGGACCACCTTCTCCAGGGGATAGGTCGCGGTGACGTGCGGCATCACCTTGCGCGAGGAAATCAGCGCGGCGATCTCGGCCAGCTGCCCGCCATCCGGCCGCACCGTATAGCGCGCCGCCGTGATGCCGCGCCGCGCGGCTTCCTCCTGCGAGGGCTCGGTCAGGGTCGAAACCAGGCGGCCGCCCTTCCGGACCAGCTTCCACGAGCGTTCCCGGCTGTCGCCATCGACCAGGTCGAAGACCAGATCGACCGGCTCGACCTGTTCCTCGAACAGGTCCCTGGTGTAATCGATCACCTGGTCGGCGGCGAGATGACGGACGAAATCGACGCCTTCGCCGCTCGCCGTGGCGGCGACGAAGCAGCCTCGGCTCTTGGCGAACTGCACGGCGAAATGCCCTACTCCGCCCGACGCGCCATGAATCAGGACACGCTGGCCCGGCTGCAGCTTTCCCTGATCGAACAACCCCTGCCAGGCGGTCAGTCCGGCCAGTGGGACCGCCGCCGCCTCGATATGGGACAATTCATCGGGCTTGCGCGCCAGTTCGGCGGTCTTGAGCAGGACATATTCGGCCTGGCCGCCGCGATCCTGTCCGACCATGGCGAAGACGGGGTCGCCGTCCTTGAAGTCGCCGGCATGCCCGCCGCAGCTCTGAATGACGCCGGAAACGTCGCGGCCCATCACCACCGGCAGCTGCCCCTCGCGCACGGCGGGATAATGGCCCTCGCGGATCTTGTAATCGACGGGATTGACGCTGGCGGCGAAGACCTTGACCACCACCTCGCCATCGCCCGGCACAGGCATGGGAAGGCTGTCGAAGGTCAATACTTCGGGGCCGCCGAAGCGGTGGATACGAACGGCTTTCATGGTGATATCTCCGGTTGCTCTTCCTGCCCCTAACCCAGCGCCGGAAGGGATCGTTCCTTACTCGCGGCGGTCGACGATCAGGCCGCTTTCCATCTGCCGGCGGGCGCGGCGCAGGGCGCTGCGGGCCAGGGCATGGGCCAGCACCAGGGCGGAAAGCAGCGCCAGCCCGTCGAGCAGCAGCAGCTTGCCCACCCGCAGGGTCAGCCCCTCGGTGAACAGCCCGGCCAGGGCCAAAGCGCTGCCGGTCGCCGAGGCGATGATGCTGGGATAATGCAGGGTATCGAGCGCCCGTCTGCGGCGCAGAAATCCCCACGAGGCGACCCAGGCCGCGGCGACGGCGAAGCCGATCAGGGCGTCGACGGCCCAGTCCCCGGTCATAGGGAACTCTCCAGCATCAGCGCCGCCAGCAGATTGACCACCGCGAGCGCGAGCGCCAGGTCGAGAAAGGCGCTCCACCCCGAGGCGAAGGTGGCCGCCGCGAGAATGAACGTCAGCAGATAGCCGGCCGCCTGTCCGGCGATCACCCGGCGCGTCGACGTGCCGCCGAAGGAGGCGCAGGCCGGCACCAGAAAGGCCGGGAACAGGGTACATAAAGCGGCAAGCCATGCCGTCATGGTCATCGTCTTCGCAAGTCTCTGTTCGGCCCCAATCCGCCTGCGCCGCCAACGGTTCCGCCGGAACCCGTGGTCAAAAAGGGCCTTATGGGAACAGCAAGCAGCAGCAAGGAAGGGCGCTCCGCTGGACATCCATCCGAAAATGCGCGCAGACCGCGCCTTCCAGGCCGTCGCCCGGCGCTGTGTCGAGCGTTTCAGCCGGCATCTGCCGGAGTTGCGTCAAAGTTGGGACGCCGAGGCGCTGCACCAGGCCCGGGTCGGACTGCGCCAGCTGCTGGCCGCCTTCTCGCTGTTCCGGCCGATGATCGGCGGCCCCGGCTTTGCCCCGCTGCGCGACCGCGTCAAGGCGGTGGCGCGCATCCTGGGGGAGGCCCGCAATCTCGACATCATGCTGGAAGCCGCCCGCCGGCATGATCTGCCGGCACTGCGCGGCACGGTATCGGTGATGCGGTCGCAGAGCTATGCCGGCCTCATGCGGCGCCTCGACGATGCCGGCAACCGGCATCTCGCCGGAGATTTGCTGGAGTGGATCGAGCATGGCTCCTGGCGCTCGCGGCACAAGGCTCTGCGCCATCAGAGCCTGCGCGCTTTCGCCGGCCGGCGCCTGGAGCGGAAATGGCGGGACCTCGCCCAACGCGGCAAGACCCTGAAATCGTTGGCGGCCCAACCGCGCCACAAGGTGCGAATCGCCGCCAAAAAACTGCGCTATGCGCTTGAATTCATGGCGCCCCTGGCCCAAGGACGCGCCGCGCGCGGCCGGCGGGACCGCCTGATCGGAACATTGGAGGAGATGCAGGACGCGCTGGGCACGCTGAACGACATGCGGGCCGAGGCCAGGATCGCGCCGCGCGTCGCGCGGAAGGGCCGCGCCGCCGCCTTCGCCGCCGGCCGCTTCATGGGCGCGGAGGAAACGCGGGCACCGGCCCTGCTGCGGCGGGCGGCCAAAGCCGGGCGCGCCCTGCGGCGGAGAAAGCCGTTCTGGCGGTGATCAGCGGCGTTCGCCTTCTCCGGCGGCGAGCCCGATCATCAGGGCGCCGAGCAGAACCAGAAATTTGTTCGAGCGCATCAGGCCCTGCAATGCGCTCCCGAGGCCGGGCGGCGGAGCCGGCGGCGGCGTGGTCTTGGCGTGCAGCACCAGCCCCGCTATGAGCGCGGCGGCAGCCAGCACGGCCGCCGCGACGAGCGGGGCGCCGACCTCTCCGAGCAGCGGCATCTCATAAAGCCACAGGGATGTCAGCAGGCAGACCACGGCGCCGATGCCGCACAGGGCGGCGATCGTCGTCGTCACCATCACCAGCATGGCGCGCGCCGCCGAACGCCGTCTTTCGGTGGCGCCGCTGGCCTCGACGAGAGTCGCGGCGAGATTGAGGAGTTCTCTCATCGGGAAAGCAGCCGGCCGCCGAGATAGCCGATGCCGGCGGCGATCAGGACCGCCGTCAGGGGCTGATCCTCGATACGATGGCTGAGCGCTTCGGCGGATTTCTGGCCTTCCGCCGTCACGGAGCGGTAAAGCATCTCCGCCTGTTTCTCGAGGCGGTCGACGGCGCCGCGGGCGCCGTTGATGGTTCCGGCCTGTACATGGTCCAGCAATTTGGCGACGTCTTTCTTCAGGGTGTCGACGTCGGCCTGCAAAACGGCGAGATCAGATGTCTTTTGGGGGGCGGGGTCGGTGGCCATGCTGCTTCTCCGTTGCGTCATATTCTCCCGGGCGGATGATAGACCGGTCGGCGCCTGCCCGAACAACCCCGGAAAATACCCACGGGAACCGTCATCGCCCGGAGCGCGTTAGAACACCAGACAGCCTCTCCGCTTCGTTCCCTGACCGGCCGCCCCAAAATGGTCACGCCCCACCAAACAGCATGCGGCTTGGAAAAGCGGGCGCGCTCCATTAACTAGGTATTTACGTCCTCACTCCCGAAGGGCGGTTGAAACGGGAGGAAAAGCCGGACTTATGGCTACAGGAGCGACCTCTATCAGGGCCAGCGAGGCCCCCACAGTCTTCATCGTCGACGACGATGACCTGGTCCGCGAAACATTGCGGGCCATTCTCGAAGATGACGGCCGCACGGTCAGCGATTTCGCGACCGGCGAGGAATTCATCGAACGCTACAAACCCGGAATCGACGGATGCCTGCTGGCAGATGCCCATCTGCCCGGCATGGACGGTGTCGAATTGCTGCGCCGCCTGAAAGACAGCGGCGCGCCCCTGCCCACCATCATCATCACCGGCCATGGCGGCGTTCCGATGGCGGTCGAAGCCATGCGCGCCGGCGCCGAGGATGTGATGGAAAAGCCGATCGGCACCAAGGACCTGCTGGCCCGCATCGACCAGGCGCTGGTGACTTCGCGCCGCAACCGCCGCCGCACACGCGGACGGAGGGTCGCGGCCGGACAGATCGCCCGGCTGACTCCCCGCCAGCAGCAGATCATGGAAATGGTCCTGGCCGGCGCGCCCAGCAAGAATATCGCCGCCGATCTCGGCATCAGCCAGCGCACGGTGGAGAATCACCGCGCCGTGATCATGCGCAAGACCGGCGCCAAATCCCTGCCCGAACTGGCCCGCCTGGCGCTTGCCGCGGCTTGGGAGGATTCCGAAATCCCTGAGTAATTTCCGAGGCTAGCGCTGAGGCTTCTGAGGTTCATCATGAACCAACGGGGGACCCTATGTCCTGGAAAGGAATTCATCATGGATAAGGACCGCATGGCCGGCTCGGCCAAACAAGCCAAAGGCTCGATGAAGGAAGTGGCCGGCAAGATCCTCGGCGACAACAAGCTGAAGGCCGAAGGCGCCGCCGACAAGCTGGCCGGCAAGGCGCAGAACGCCGCCGGCAGCGTCAAGGATGCAATTCGGGACACGGCGAAGAAGCACTGATCGAGGGAGCCACTCGGAGGAACGTCCATGATCAGAACGATACTGCTCGTCGTCCTCATTCTCCTGCTCATCGGCTCGCTGCCGACCTGGCCCTACAGCTCCGGCTGGGGCTATTACCCGAGCGGCGGACTGGGGGCGATCATCGTAATCCTGCTGATTCTGGCCCTGATCGGGGCCATATAGCGATTATCTGAGCCTGGTGGTGGGGCGGCCTTCATTATCGATGAAGCCGCCCTCCATCAATTCCGTCACATTGCGGACGAAATGGCTGAGATTGTGCGGGCTTGCGCCGCCTTCCAGCCAGTTCTGCTCGAGAAACGCCAGCACCGCCGGCTGCCCCAGTTCGGCTTCCCACAACACACCCAGCAGCGACACCAGCGCTTCCTCGCGGTCGCAATCGACGCCGAAAACGCGGCGGCCGGCCTCGCCGCGCGCCTTGTCGCCGCTTTCCGGCCCGGCGCCCAGCCCGAAATCCGGCAGATGCCGCCGATCGGGCGTGGCCAGCTGATAATGCGCGACCTCGTGGATGATCACCGACGGCTCCATGCGGACCGCCACCGCCTGCCCGTCCCAGGTCAGGCCATCCCGCGGGTCCTCGTCGAGAATGCCGAGGCCGAAGCGGCGCAGCAGGCCAAGCGCCTGTTCGTGATGATCGGCGCGCTGCGACAGGCTGATGTCGGTACCGTCGACCGCAGCCAGGCTTTCCCGCACGCGGGCGAGCACCGCCAGCGCCGCCGGCTGGTCTTGCAGGGCGTCGGAAAATTCGTCGAGCAGGCGCGGAACCGCCGCAAGGTCTACGGGCGTCAGAATCATCGGCGCCTAATAGCCCGATCTGTTACCAAAACGCAACCTGAGGGAAATAGCCGCGTAAAACGTCTCATGCAGAGTAGGCTCGTTATAGTCATATGGATCAGAGCATGTTTCGCTTGTTTTCGCCTTTTACCGTCTCCGGCCGCTTCGCCCTGATGCTGGCCGTCAACATGATCGCCACCGGTGCCGCCTCCTCGCAGGAAGTGCGCGAGCGCGATCACGAGAGGCCCGGCCCGACCCTGGTGTCGCCGGCCAACGGCTCGATGGTCGATCATGATTTCACCGTCCGCATCGGTTTCGCCGGCGGCGGCGGGCCGCGCGGCCCGTCGGAAGGCACGGGCATCACCATGGGACCGCCGCCGCCCCCGCCGGAGGGCGCCCCGCCGCCGCGCGGCGACCGCGACGACCGCGGCCCGTCCGAAGGCACCGGCCTGACGCCGCCGGGCGAACACCGCCCGCGCGGACCGCATTTCGTTCTTCTGGTGGATTCCCCCGCGCTCGATGCCGGC
>Ga0213872_10002614_pt1 | contig 10462 bp, 12 predicted proteins | sample VelepicomBERX_R2_FD_160071 | JGI IMG/M metagenome (GOLD analysis project Ga0213872, IMG submission 160071) | Rhizosphere microbial communities from Vellozia epidendroides in rupestrian grasslands, the National Park of Serra do Cipo, Brazil - RX_R2 | ecosystem: Host-associated > Plants > Roots >... | reverse complement strand
CGGCGCTCTGCACGGCCTCGACGACCCGGTCGACCATGTCGTCATTGACGGCGACCTCGATCTTCACCTTGGGAAGGAAGTTCACGATATATTCCGCGCCGCGATAAATCTCGGTCTGCCCCTTTTGCCGTCCGAAGCCCTTGACCTCGCTGACGGTCAACCCCTGGACCCCGAGCGGCGTCAGGGCTTCGCGGACCTCGTCGAGCTTGAAAGGTTTGATGATCGCCACAACCAGCTTCATCGTCGATTCCCATCCAAAAATTGGCCCTCTCCGATGGCGGAGAGGGCCCAAGGTTGATCTCGTTACCTATCGCATACGCATAATCCGCGTGACCGTTCCTATACAAATACCGTGCCAATCGTGCGGCATGCCTTGTTTGTCTCGACTTACAGGGGAAATCGCCGCCATGTCGCGGCGGAGGGCGCACTTCGCCCTGCCGAAAAAATATGCTGTCACAGTTCGGTAATGCCTCAAGGACGGGCAGACTGGCGTCGCGATTTTTTCAAGCTTCGACAGCGCCACTGGACAAGTTCCCCTCTCCGCGCCCATCTTGCTGACATCATGACTGAAATTGTCGCCGACGTGGTAATCATTGGTGGCGGGCTGGTCGGCGGACCGCTGGCCTGCGCCCTGGCCGGCGCCGGACTGAGCGTGGCGCTGGTCGATGGCGAGGTGCCCGACGCCACCCTGTCCCCCAGTTTCGACGGCCGCGCCTCGGCGGTGGCCTTGGCACCGCAGAAAATGCTGGAGGCCATCGGCCTGTGGCCGGACATCGCGCCATGGGCGGCGCCGATCAAGCATATCCGCGTGTCCGACGGCGCCTCGCCGTTGTTCCTGCATTACGATCACCGCGAAGTGGGCGACGTGCCCTTCGGCTGGATCGTCGAGAACAGGGCCCTGCGCCAGGCCAATCTCAAGGCGATCGCCCGGCATGACCGCATCGCCTTCCTGGCGCCGGCCCGGCTGGTCGAGCTGCGGCGCCATCCCGGCGACGTGGTGGCGACGCTGGCCGACGGACGCACCGTCCGGGCGCGTCTGGCGGTGGCCGCCGACGGGCGCGCCTCGCCGGTGCGCGAAGGGGCGGGGATCGGCGTCACGCGCTGGGACTACCGCCAGACGGCGATCGTCTGCACCGTCGCCCACAGCCTGCCGCATGGCGATGCGGCGCAGGAGCATTTCCTGCCGGCGGGTCCCTTCGCCATCCTGCCGTTGACCGGCAATCGCTCCTCCGTGGTGTGGACCGAGAAGGCGCATCTGACCGACGCCATTCTGCGCCAGGACGACGACGCCTTCCTGCGCGAGCTGCATTCCCGGTTCGGCGACTATCTCGGCGATCTATCGCTGGAGGGACCGCGCTTCTCCTATCCCCTAAGCCTGCAATTCGCCGACAGCTATACGGCGCGTCGCCTGGCGATCATCGGCGACGCCGCCCATGGCATGCATCCGGTGGCGGGGCAGGGAATGAATATGGGCCTGCGCGACGTCGCCGCCCTGGCCGAGCTGCTGGTCGAGGCGAAAAGGCTGGGACAGGATTTGGGCGATGCGCAGATCCTGGCGCGCTACGGCCGTTGGCGGCGCTTCGACAATCTGTTGATGTTGGGTCTGACCGACGGGCTGGTGCGGCTGTTCTCGAACGACATCGCCCCGGTGAAGCTGGCCCGCGACGTCGGCATGGCGGCGGTCAACCGGCTGCCGACGCTGAAGCGCTTCTTCATGCGCCACGCCATGGGGATGGTCGGCGAACTGCCGAAGCTGTTGAGGGGCGAAACCCTGTAATCAGTGTTCGTCGAGGCTGCGCGCCTCGGACGGCAGCATGATCGGAATCCCATCCCGGATCGGGAAGGCCAGCTGCACCGCATCCGAGATCAGCTCCTGGCGCTCGGCGTCGTAGCGCAGCGGCTGCTTGGTCAGCGGGCAGACTAGCAATTCGAGAAGCTTGGGATCGATGGCGACGGTCGGGCTCGGCATGGGGTGCTTCCGTTATTGAGGCATGTGAACACCGCCCGCCTGGCGGCCGGCGACGGCCATCTCCATCAGGGCGATCAGCGTCGCGGTGCGGGAGTCGGGGCTGGAGCATTCCAGCAGGGCCTGTTTCTCCGCCGGTTCCAGCGGACAGGCCATGCACAGCGCCACCGACAGATCGTAATCGCCGATCCGCTCGATGGCCTTCCAGTTGAATTCCAGATTGTTGATGCGCGAAAACGCCTTCAGCGCCGTGATCAGGCGGTCGCGGTCGATGCCGATTTGGGGCGGCTCGTCGAGATCGGCGAGGTATGGCCCCCAATCCGGCCTGACACGGCGATAGCCGCTGACCAGATCGAGTTCGGCGGCGATGCGGAAACGGCACACCCCCGTCAGGGTGATCAGCAGGCGCCCGTCCTCGGTCTCGTCAAGGCTGGAGATGCGGCCCATGCAGCCGGTATCGAACACCGGCGGCTCCATGCCCGGCGGCGGTTCCTCGCTGGGCTGGATCATGCCCAGCATGCGGCCATTGGCCAGGCTGTCTTGTACCATCGCCAGATAGCGCGGCTCGAAGATGTTGAGCGGCAGCTTGCCGTCGGGCAGCAGCAGCACCCCCGGCAGGGGGAAGATCGCCAGGGTGGACGGCAGCGCCTCGGCGGAGGAGGGGTGGAAAGGGCGCCCCATGGCGGTCCCCTTACGAGAACATCAGGGACGAAAGGCGCTTGCGGGCGTCGACCGTCAAAGGATCGGCGTGGCCGAACGCCTCGAACAGGGTGATGAGCTGCTTCTTGGCCGCCTCGTCGTTCCAGTTGCGGTCGCGGCGATAAAGCTCCAGCAGTTCCTCCAGCGCCTCTTCATTGGCGCCTTCGCCGACCAGCGCGGCAGCGAGGTCGAAGCGGGCCTGATGGTCGTTGGGATTGGCCTCCAGCTTGCGGCGTAAGGGCGCGGTGGCACCGCTCTGGCCGGCGGCCTTCTCGGCCAGCTCGAGCGCCTTGGCGGCGGCGGCCAGATCGGTCTGGGACTGCAGCTCGGGCGGCAGGCTGTCGAACAGCTGGCGGGCGCCCGCGGCGTGGCCCAGCTTCAGGAGGCAGCGCAGGGTGCCGGCCAAAGCCGGGGCGTTGTTCTCGTCGTCGGACAGGATCTGCTGATAGATCGACAGGGCCAGTTCGGCCTGGCCCTCGTTCAGCTGGCCCTGGGCTTCGGCCAGCAGCTCGGCCACGGTCGGACCCTGGCCGGCGGCGCCGCCGGACAGGCGCTGGATGAAGGCCTTCAGCTGGCTTTCCGGCAGGGCGCCGACGAAGCCGTCGACCGGGCGGCCGCCGACGAAGCCATAGACGGCGGGGATCGACTGGACGCGCATCTGCGCCGCCAGCTCCTGATTGCGGTCGACGTCGATCTTGACCAGGCGCACCGCGCCCTTGGCTTCCTTGACCAGGCGTTCGAGCATCGGACCGAGTGTCTTGCACGGGCCGCACCAGGGGGCCCAGAAATCGACGATCACCGGCACCTTGGCCGAGGCTTCGAGCACATCGTCGACGAAGCTGTCGATCGAGCCTTCCTTGATCCAGTCGCCGGATGCCGCGGGCGCGCCGGACTGGCCGCTATTCAGCAGAATATCCATGTCTTTTTCCCGAGCTGTCGCCGCCTGCGGGCAGGCTGTAATTGGTGACATAGATGGACCGGAAGCCCCGTGGTGGCAAGTGTTAAGGTTGAAATGTTCCGGGGCCCCAAAAAGCGGGCCGAAAAAAACCTGAAAATTCCCCCTTGCAATGACGCGTTCTTTGCGTATTATCCCGGCCTCACGTCGTTGGGCGGGCGTAGCTCAGGGGTAGAGCACAACCTTGCCAAGGTTGGGGTCGAGGGTTCGAATCCCTTCGCCCGCTCCATTGACGAAGTGAAAAAGGCCGCGGAAAACCGCGGCCTTTTTGCTTTTCGGGCCTATCCCCGCCGTATCAGCGAGCGACAAGCTATCGCCGATGGAGACCGGGAGCCGGCCTCGGCTTACATCGGCTTTCCCCGTGGCTTTCGGGGAGGTGCCGATTTTGCGGCTTTCGCCCCCTTTCGCAATCTTCGCCAACTGCGCCGGCTCAACTGAGTTTGCCGCTTCGAGGCGTTCGTGTGCGATGTCGATGATTCCGGCATTTGCGCTTGAGATTAAGTAAATAAAATGCACTATTTTGTGAAGTAATTATTGCGCCGCCTCACCAGATCACACCCAAAGAGGATATGACCGAATGCCGACAGCCACGACCGTCGATGTCGCCACCGATCGGGAGGATGAAGGCCGGGCGCCGCTGCGGGCGGATCGCCGGATCGCCTCGCTCGACGTGCTGCGGGGGTTCGCCCTGCTCGGCATCCTGGTGCTGAACATCGAGGATTTCTCGGGTCCGGAAGCGCTGCACGACATTCCGGTGGGGATGGCCAAGGAGGCCTTCACCGGATGGCACGCCCATCTCGACCTGGTCATCCTGACCGTCAAATGGCTGTTTTTCGAAGGCAAGATGCGCGCCTTGTTCGCCACCCTGTTCGGTGCCGGCTGCGTGCTGCTGACCGAACGGATCGAGCGCCGCCGCCCGGGCCACGCCGCCGATATCTTCCAGCGCCGCTCCCTGTGGCTGGCCTTGTTCGGCATCATCCACGGAATCTTCATCTGGGGCGGTGACATCCTGTTCATTTACGGCCTGAACGCCCTGTTGTTCCTCTATCCCCTACGGCATGTGGCGGCGAAGCGGCTGATGGGGATCGGTCTCGCCCTCGCGGTGCTCGGCGGGACATTGGGGATTGCCAATTTCTCCTCCGATCCCTCGCCGCCGCAGGACAGCCGGGTCGAGGAGCAGGTGGCGCAGGAGCGCGCCGACATCGCCAAGGAGGTGGTCCAGGCCGTCAGCCAAAGCTATCCCGAGGAAGTCCGGCAGCGGGCCAAAGGCTATTTCGGGTTCTTCCTAAGCCTGGTCCGCAGCGGCTGGATGGCGGAGGTGACCGGCATGCTGATGTTCGGCATGGGCTTGTACAAGACCGGCTTCCTGTCGGCGGAGAAGTCCCCGCGCGTCTACGCGACGACCGCGCTGATCGGATATGCGGTTGCCATGCCCGTCGTGCTGCTGGGAATCCATGAGGCCAGCCTCGAGGGGTTCAGCAATGCCGCCGCCGCCAAATGGATGTATCTGCCCTATGGGCTGCAGCAGATCCCGGCGATGATCGCCAATGCCTCGGTAATCCTTCTTCTGGTCCGCCTCGGCTGGCTCAAAGCGGTGCAGCGCGCCCTGGCCAATGTCGGCCGTACCGCCTTTACCAATTACATCGGCACCAGCCTGCTCTGCCAATTCCTGTTCCTCTGGGGACCCTGGCCTCTTTACGGCGCGCTGGACTATTACCAGCAGATCTATGTCGTCGCCGCCGTGTGGGCCGTCAATATCGCCGCCAGCAGCCTGTGGCTTCGGCATTTCTCGCAAGGTCCGCTGGAATGGGTCTGGCGCTCGCTGACCTATTGGAACCGCCAGCCCTTGCGGGCCGCGGCGACGGAAGCGTAGGTCTGCGGCGGCTCCTCACACCGATTTCACCTCGCCGCCATCCATCCTGAGCGCCGATCCCGTCATCCAGCGGGCGCCGGGAGAAACCAGGAAGGCCATCAGCTCGGCGATCTCCTCGGGTTCGCCATAGCGGGCGATGCCGGCCTCCTTGGGGAAGCTGGCGGCCGCCTGTTCCACCGTCATGCCGTGCGCCGGCGCCCAGCGCTCGAGATAGGAGCGGCGCCGCCCGGTCATTACCGGACCGGGCAGGACGCTGTTGACCTGCACCCCGTCGGCGACGCCGCGATCGGCGAAGGCCCTGGCCAAAGCGACGATCGCGGCGTTGATGGTGCCCACGGCGGCGTAGGGCGCCTTGGGCACCTCGGCGGAATTGCCCGACATCAGCACCACCGAGCCCTTGGCTGCCTTCAAGGCCGGCCAGGCGGCGACGGTGAGGCGGCGGGCGCCGTGCAGCTTGAGCGCCAGCCCGCTCTCCCACTGTTCGTCGGTCATCTCGAACAGATCGATCTGCGGCACCGCGCCGGCGATGTTGAGCAGCGCGTCGATGCGGCCGAACGCCGCCAGGGCGCGCTCGACCACCATCGGCGCGGCGGCCGGTTGCGACAGGTCGGCGTCGAGGACCAGCACCTCGGCGCCGGCGGCCTTCACCGCCTCGGCCGTCTGTTCGAGATTGGCCCGGCTCCGCGCCACCAGGACGATGGCGGAGAAATCGCGGGCGAGGCGGATCGCGGTGGCCTGGCCGATGCCCTGGCTGGCTCCGGTGACGATGGCGACGGATTTAGGCATATCGGATCTTCTCAATCGTGGACGACGACCATCTTGCCGCCGGCCTGGTTGGCCTCCATGACGCGATGCGCCTCGCGGATCTCGTCGAAGCGGAACACCCGCGACGGAGCGACGTCGAGCCGGCCGGCGGCTGCATCCTCGGCGATCCGCCCCAGCGGCACGTCGGACAGGGGAAAGCCCGGCGTGCCGAACACGAAGCTGCCGAAGAAGGTCAGGTGGACGCCGCTCGCCATTTGCAGCAGCGGGTTGAAATCGGCGATCGGATCCAGCCCGCCCAGCCAGCCGGCCAGGCACGAGCGCCCGCCGCGGCGCAGCATGGCCAGCGAATCGAGAACCACGCTGTTGCCCACCAGATCGAGGACGGCGTCGATCTGCTTGGCCTCGGGGATGTGCTTCGACAGGTCGGGCCGCTCGATCTCGCAGCGCTCGGCGCCGAGGGATTCCAGCAGGGCGAAGCGCTCGCGGCTGCGGGTGGTGGCGATCACGCGCGCCCCGGCATTGACCGCCAGCTTAAGGGCCGCCTGGCCGAACGAGGAGGTCGCGCCGCGGATCACCAGCAGCTCGCCCTTCTTGATGTCGAGATTGCGGAACAGGCAGGTCCAGGCGGTGGCGTAGGTCTCGGGGATCGCCGCCAGCTCGGCCCACGGCAGATCCGCCTCGATCAGCGCGACATTGGCAGCCGGCGCCCGGGTGAACTGGGCGTAGCTGCCATTGATGGTGCGGCCCAACCCGCCCATCAGCGCGGCGACCTTGGCGCCGACGGGGAACTCGCCGCCGGGGCAGGATTTCACGATTCCGACGCACTCGATGCCGCTGACCGGCGCCGCCTCGGCCCATTCGCCGCGGCGCATGTGCATTTCGGCATGGTTGATGCCGAACGCCTTGATCTCGATCACCACATGGCCAGGCAGGGGCTCGGGCTCGGGAATGTCCTTATAGACCAGGCTGTCCAGCCCGCCGAACTTTTCCAGGACGATGGCGCGCATGATGAACTCCTCGGTCAGCGGGGCAGGAAGTCGCGGATGGCGGAGGCGATCTCCGCCGCGTGGGTTTCCAGGGCGAAATGGCCGGTGTCGAAGAAGCGCACGACCGCATCCGGAATGTCGCGTTTGAAGGCTTCGGCGCCCGGCGGCAGGAAGAAGGGGTCGTTCCTGCCCCACACCGCCAGGAAGGGCGGCTTGGCGGTGCGGAAATAGTTCTGGAACACCGGATAGAGCGCGACGTTGCTCTTGTAGTCGCCGAACAGGTCGAGCTGCACCTCGGCGGCGCCCGGACGGGCGAGATAGAAATTGTCGAGCGAATGGCCGTCCGGCGAGATCTTGGCCGGGTCGGGGACACCGTGGGTATATTGCCAGACAGTGGTTTCAGGCTTCAGGAAGCCGCGCAGCGCCTCGCGATTGGCCGGTGACGGGTCTTCCCAATAGGCGCGGATCGGCGTCCAGCCGTCGCTGAGCCCTTCCTCATAGGCGTTGCCGTTCTGCGAGATGATCGCGGTGATCCGCTCGGGGTGCCGGACCGCCAGGCGGAAGCCGGTGGGCGCGCCGTAATCGAAGACATAGAGGGCATAGCGATCGAAGCCCACCGTCTCGGTGAAGCGGTCGACGATGTCGGCGATGCGGTCGAAGGTCAGGCGGCCGGGCGGCGTCGCCGAATTGCCGAAGCCCGGCAGGTCGGGGGCGATGATGTGATAGCGGTCGGACAGCAGGGGAATGAGGTCGCGGAACATATGGCCGGCGCTGGGGAAGCCGTGCAGCAGCAACAGCTTCGGTTGGCCCGGCGTGCCGGCCTGGCGATAGTAGACGCCGAACCCGTCGACGTCGGCGGTGCGGTAGCTGATCGAGGTCATGGTGCATTCCTTCCGGTTATAGGTAACTCTTTAATGTAATAATTAGAGGTTACTTAATGTGATCAAGCGCCTCGTGGACGACGGTCAGGACGAGGGACGGCGCGGTGACCTGCGGCGTATGGTCGACGGGGTGAACGCGCAGCCGGGCCTTCATCCGCTCGGCCATGAAGCGCTGATTGTCCCCGCTGATCATCCGGTCCTGTTCGGCGACGAGGTACCAGGTCGGCAGGTCCTTCCAGGCCGGCCGGCCGACCGGGACAGTGATGCAGGCCGGAGAGATCGGCCGCTGAACCGCCGCCAGGACCGCCAGCTCGTCGGCGCGGGCGTTCTGGGCGAAGGCCTCGGCGAAGGCCGGGCGAGGAAAATGGATCAGGCCGTGATCGTCCGGCGTCAGCTTCGGCGCCTGGGGATGAGGCTCGGTGCGGTAGAAGACGTCCGCCACAGTCTCGCCTTCATCGGGAGCAAGGGCCGCGACATAGACCAGCGCCTTGACCCTGTCGCTGCGGATCGCCGCGATCACCGCGCCGGCATAGGCGTGGCCGACCAGGACGACCGGCCCGGAGGCGCGCTCGACGGTGCGCTCCAGCGCCGCCACATCGTCCTGGTACGAGGTCAGCGGCAGCGGCGCCGCGATCACCTCGGCCTTGTCGGCCAGCGGCGGGATGACCTTCCCCCAGCTCGACCCGTCCGCCCAGGCGCCGTGCACCAGGATCACGCTTGCTTCTCGTCCAGACATCGCCTTCTCCTTGTCTCGAAAGTGTAACCAATGGAAACCATAGATAATGGTTACCACTTCGAGGCAAGCGGAGTCAAGCCGATCGTAACCTGTAAAACTCTATTTTACAGGTTACCTGTGGACGAACAGATGTTGCAGATCGGAAAACGCCATGGCGTGCTCGGCGAACGGCTCGGAACGCCCGCTGGCGAGAAACGCCCGCGCCAGCGACGCCGCCTGGTACCAGAGTTTCTGCGCGACACCCGACCCGGCGCTCAGCCGGCGGACGCCAAGCGCGGCCAGGTCCGCCGCCGGGGCGAGTCCTGGCCAGGCCAGCAGATTGAGCGGCAGTCCGGCCGCGGCGGCGACGGCGGCGATGCCGTCGGGCGCGATCAGGCCCGGCACGAACAGGCCGTCGGCGCCGGCGGATTTGTAGGTCTCCGCCCGCCTCAAGGTCTCCGCGACGCGGCGCTCCTCGGCCACCAGCCCCTTGAGATAGACGTCGGTGCGGGCATTGACGAAGACATCGATGCCACGTACGGCGGCCGCCGCCTTGATCTTTTCGATCTTGGCCGCCAGCAATGCCGGCGGCGAGGCGCCGTCCTCGATATTGATGCCTACGGCGCCGGCATCGAGGACCATTATGATATTGTCCGCGACCTGGGCCGGATCTTCGGAATAACCCGCTTCGCAATCCACCGTCAGCGGCACGCCGATCAGCCGGACGATCGCGGCGGCGAGTTCGGCCAGCCGGGCGACCGGCAGCACGTCGCCATCGGGATAGCCGAGTGCCCAGCCGACGCCGGCGCTGGTGGTGGCGATCGCCTTGGCGCCGAGGCTCTCGATCAGGCGGGCGCTGCCGGCGTCCCAGGCATTGGCGAGGATCAGCGGTTCGACTTGGTGATGCAGCTGGCGGAAAATCTTGGCATGATCCGACATTCGGCTCTCCCCGGGTGATTTTCATGCAGTCTACACCGCCTGATCCCGGATGGATCGCATTGGGGCGTGAAACCTTGGCTCGCCTCGATCCCGCCCTGGCGGTCGCCCACGCGGCGACGCCGCCTTTTCCCTGGCGGCGGAAGCCGGCGGGCTTCGCCGGGCTGGTGCGGATGATTCTCGAACAGCAGGTCTCGGTGATCTCCGCCACCGCGGTCTGGACCAGGCTGGAGGCCGGGCTGGGGCAGGTGGCGCCGCCCGCGGTGCTGGCGGCCGACGCCGAGACGCTGCGCGGTTTCGGCCTGACCCGCCAGAAGGCGCGCTATATCCGCGCGCTGGCCGAGGCGGGGATCGATTTCGATCGGCTGGGCGAGCTCGACGATGCGGCGGCGGTGGCCCGGCTGACCGCGGTTCTCGGCATCGGCCGCTGGACCGCCGAGGCCTATCTGATGATCTGCGAGGGCCGCACCGATTTCTTCCCGGCCGGCGACGTCGCCCTGCAGGAAGCTTTGCGCGTCGCCGATGGCGCGGTGGAGCGGCCGACGGAAAAGATATTATATGGACGCGCCGAGACTTGGCGCCCGCACCGCGGCGTAGCGGCCCACCTGCTATGGGCTTACTACGCCGGGGTCAAGCGGGGCGAGATTCAGCCCTTGCGGCCGGCCTCGTAAAGGAACCAGACGCGG
>Ga0213872_10002613_pt1 | contig 10465 bp, 10 predicted proteins | sample VelepicomBERX_R2_FD_160071 | JGI IMG/M metagenome (GOLD analysis project Ga0213872, IMG submission 160071) | Rhizosphere microbial communities from Vellozia epidendroides in rupestrian grasslands, the National Park of Serra do Cipo, Brazil - RX_R2 | ecosystem: Host-associated > Plants > Roots >... | reverse complement strand
TGAGGCCGACGGCGCGCAACAACTCTGAAACGCGCGGTGCGAGATCCGCTCGCGGACAAACGCGGTGGATTACCAGCGGCTCGCCGACGATGTCGCGGACGCGCATCCGTGGATTGAGCGCAGCGAATGGATCCTGGAAGACAACCTGCATCCGCCGGCGCATCGGGCGCAGCCGCCGCTGCGGCACACCGGTGACAGGCTGGCCGTCGAAGGTTACGCTACCGCTCGTCGGCTCGATCAACCCCAACACCATCCGGGCAACGGTCGATTTTCCTGAGCCCGATTCGCCAACCAGGCCGAGTGTCTCTCCGCGCTCGATGGAAAACGACACGTTGTCGACGGCAAGTGCGCCGGAGTCATAGCTCTTCGTTAGAGCTCGGGCTTCGAGCATGGGCATGAGTCAAAGTTACCAGTTGTCAGTTCTTGGTCCTCAGTTCTTGTCTAGGACGACGCACAAAAAGTGGGGACCAACAACTGACAACTAAGAACCGGCTTCCAGCTTCGGATGCAGCTTCTGAAACCCTGTCGCGTCCTGGTACGCCTTCGCGAAAGCACAGAGCTTCGCGTCCTGGTAGTGTCCGCCGAGGAACGTAATGCTGACAGGGGTGCCGGGCCCGCCGATCTGGTCATCGTCGCCGGTGTCCACTTCAGGGGGAGCAGGCGCATCCGGCCCGCGCATGCCGTTCGGAATGATGACAGCCGGGTGTCCGGTCAGGTTCGTCGCGACAAGCTGCTCACTGTTCGTGGAAGCGACAATAACATCGACCTGCGTGAACAGCTCCGACAATTGCCGGATCGCCAGCGTTCGCGCGCGGTTCGCTTGCACGTACTCCACAGCCGGATAAAAGCGGGCGATGCGAAAGGCGTTCGGCCAGTCTTCGACGCCCTGCTCGGTGAGCAGCTTGTCGCGGCCGGTCATCGTCAAGTCATCAAAGGCAGCGGCGGCTTCGGCGGTGAGCAGCGCCGTCATCGCGCCGTAGGGCAGATCTGGCAGCTTGACCGAAATGAGATTCACGCCCATGGCGCGCAGTTTGTCGAGCGCGGCCAGATCGTACTTGCGGTCGTAGGCGCGGCGCTCGCGATAGGCGGCCATTTCGCGCTCGTGCTTCTCTCGTTTCTTCTTTTCTTCTTCAGTAGCGGGTGCAGCCTGCTTTTCAGTTTGCGCACGAGGCTTGTCGGGCTCGAACTCGGTCGCGACGTAGCCCACGCGCAGCGTCCTCCAGTCGAAGTTCGCATCCCAGTTGAAGGCGGCATTGCGCGTGGCAAGGTCCTTGCCGTCGGGACCGTAGATCGACGTCATCACGATCGCGCAGTCTTCGACAGCACGGCAGATGGGGCCGAGCTTATCCATCGTCCAGCTCAGCGCCATGGCTCCGGTTCGCGGCACAAATCCAAAGGTGGGGCGCAGGCCGGTGCAGCCGCAGCGTGTTGAAGGCGACGAAATGGAGCCCAGAGTCTCCGATCCGATGGCGAAGGCAACGCAGCCGGCTGCGGTAGCGGAGGCCGAGCCCGCCGACGAGCCGCTCGAGCCCTGCTTCGGATTCCACGGATTCCGCGTGCGTCCCGCGAACCACTTGTCGCCCATGGCGAGCGCTCCAAGCGTTGTTTTGGCAATGAGCATGGCTCCGGCGGCGTCGAGGCGCTGAACTACAGTAGCGTCTGCATCGATGGTCTGCTTTTCGAATCCGCCCGCGCCCCAAGTCGTTGGATAGCCCTTCACTCCGAGCAGGTCTTTCGCGCCCCAGGGCAGCCCGTGCAGCGGACCGCGATACTTGCCGGCAGCAATCTCACGGTCAGCCTCACGGGCCTGCGCGAGAGCGCGGTCTTCAGTGATGGTGATGGCGAAATGCAGCACAGGATCGTACTTTCTAAGCCGCGCGATGTACATCTGCGTCAGATCGAGCGATGAGACTTTTCTGCGGTGAACGAGGTCAGCAAGCTCGGGGATGGTCGCAAAGGCAAGGTCTTCGAGATTTGAAGGCATGGTCGCGACAGCGGTACTGTAAACCGGCTCGCACCTCTCCGTGTTGACCGCCGCTCCAGGCGGCAGCGGATCGAAGATATACGCCGGTGGCACATCGTTCGGCAGGTTCAGCTTGCGGATGGCAGCGTATCCCGAGCGCTGTTCGTTGAGGCCATCGAGCATCATCTGCTTCTGATCGGCCGCGATGGTGACGCCGGAGAGCGCGGCTGCCTGGTCGATCATCTCCGGCGTGATCTTGGGCAGGCTCTTCTCTGCAGCTGTGCCATCGGATCGAGCCTGCGCGGCACCCGCCTGCACGGATCCCGCCTGCACGGATAAGGTGTAGAGGGCTCCCGGAAACAGCGTGGAAGCCAGGCCGAAGCGGCCGGAAATGGCAAGAAAGGCGCGACGATCGAGTGGCATTCGAAAGTGCAGTATACCTGCGCGAACAAGGAAGCGGGCTGTCGTCTGTTCGCCGCTTCAAAAGATCAGCTTTCGTTCGGTCTTGTGCATCTTGTGCAGTAGGAGTCCTTTCACGACTCGCCTTCAGGAGGAGAGCAAGATGAGTCACATTGACCGGCGACGATTCAACGCAATACTTGCAGGACTCGGCCTCGCGTCGGCTGGCTCGGCATTTGGCCGCAGCGGCCCGATGGGAGAGCCGGAAATTCTCCAGCTCTCCCGCAACGGCTGGATGCCCAATAACGAGCATCTCCCGGTCCTGCTCTACAGAGGTGCAATTCCCACTTCAGGCGAGGACCCGGCGTCGCGGTTCGAGGCGATCTTCACGCAGAACGGCTGGCCGCCGCAGTGGCGCAACGGCGTGTACGACTTCCACCACTATCACTCGACTGCGCATGAAGTGCTGGGATTCGCCGGAGGGCAGGCACGAATCATGCTTGGTGGCGAGAATGGACACGAAATCACGGTGCATGCTGGCGATATCGCTGTGCTGCCAACGGGGACCGGGCATTGCAGATTGAGCGCGAGCGACGATTTTCTGGTCGTCGGCGCCTACCCGCCAGCGCAGCACTGGGACATCTGCCGCAGCGCACCCGACGACAACGCGATCCGCAGGATGGCATCGCTGCCGTTTCCTGAGTCCGACCCGGTGAGCGGCCGAGGCGGTGCGCTGGCGAGGTTGTGGACCCGCAGCTAATGTAAAGTTCGATGGAGCCAGCGCCAACTACTTCTTTCAGAGAATGACGAAAAGGGCGGCTGTGGCCGCCCTTCGTGTTTGTTTGTGAGATTGATCAGATATCCAGGTTCTTCACATCGAGCGCGTTCGCTTCGATGAAGTTACGGCGCGCTTCGACATCCTCGCCCATCAGCGTGGTAAAGATGGTCTCAGTCTCGGCCAGGTCTTCGAGCTTGACGGAAAGCAGAGTGCGCTTTTCAGGGTCCATCGTGGTTTCCCACAACTGCTTATCGCTCATCTCGCCCAGCCCCTTGTAGCGCTGCACCTGGTACTCGCGGCGGCCCTGTTCGATCACATGATCGAACAGCTCACGCGGCGTCTGCTTCTCGACCGGCTCCTGCGGAGCGCGCGCGGGGCGCTTAGGCGCAGCTTTGGCGCTCTCAGCCTCGGCGGTAGCTTCGCTCTCGGTCTCTTCCGGTTCAGCCGCAGAAGCCGACTTCGACGGATATTCGATCAGGTAAGGCGGCTCGAGCTGCTCCTTGATCTGTGCGTACTTCGACGTCATCTGCCGATACTCGGGTGTCGAGGCGAGCGTCCAGTCGATGTGCCGCTCGGCTCCCTGCGCGTCGGTAAAGGCGAGCGACCAGGTTTGGTGTTCCTCGTCGAACAGGGGCTCAGAGAGCGCCTTGAACTGATACTTCTTCTGGATCTTTTCGAGTTCCTTGTGCAGGCCCTTGAGCTTCGCCGGCGCCGTGCCGTTCGGCCCTTCGAAGTCGTTGCGGCGCACCAGTTCCGACTTGGCAAGCAGTGCGGTCACTTCCTCGTTGCGCAGGCGCTTGTCGACCTTCTCGAAGAACCCGAGATACTCGTTCAGCTGCCCCATGAATTTCGTCAGCGCAGCGCCCTCGAGCTTGCTCGCGTTCTCTCCATAGCGAACAATCATGCCGTCGGAGGCGCGCTTGACCATGACCTTGACGAACTCGCGGTCGTCCTTGATGTACTGCTCGAACTTGCCCTTCTTGACCTTGTAAAGCGGCGGCTGCGCGATATAAACATTGCCGCGCTTGATCAGCTCGTTCATGTGTCGGAAGAAGAACGTCAGCAGCAGCGTGCGGATGTGCGAGCCGTCCACGTCGGCGTCGGTCATCAGGATGATCTTGCCGTAGCGCAGCTTGGCGGAGTCGAAGTCATCCTTGCCGATGCCCGTGCCCAGTGCCGTGATCATGGCGCGAATTTCCTCATGGCCGAGCATCTTGTCGTAACGAGCCTTCTCGACGTTGAGGATCTTGCCCTTGAGCGGCAGAATCGCCTGGAAGCGCCGGTCGCGGCCCTGCTTCGCGGTTCCGCCTGCGGATTCACCCTCGACGAGGTAGAGCTCGCAGCGATCCGGATCGCGCTCACTGCAGTCGGCAAGCTTGCCCGGCAGACCGCCGCCGTCGAGTGCCCCCTTGCGCCGCGTCAGGTCGCGTGCCTTGCGCGCGGCCTCGCGGGCGCGAGCGGCTTCGATGGCCTTGTTGATGATGCGCTTCGCGGTTGGCGGATTCTGCTCGAGGAACATGCCGAGCTTTTCATTGACCAGCGCCTGCACGATGCCGGCAATATCGGAGTTCAGCTTGCCCTTCGTCTGGCCTTCAAACTGCGGCTGCGAGAGCTTCACGCTGATAACGGCAACCAGGCCCTCGCGCACGTCGTCTCCGGAGAGGTTCTCCTTCACATCCTTGAACAGCCCGAGTTGCTGCCCCGCCCAGTTGATGGTGCGGGTCAGAGCCGTTTTGAAGCCCGAAAGATGCGTACCGCCGTCGACGGTGTTGATGTTGTTCGCGAAGCAGAACACCGTCTCCGAGTAGCTGTCGTTGTACTGGACGGCGATCTCCATCTCGACGCCCTCGCGCGTGCCTTCCATCACGATCGGCTTGTCGTGCAGCACCTGCTTGCCGCGATTCAGGTGACGGATGAATTCCGCAATGCCGCCGGCATACTTGAAGACCGCGCTCTTGGGCTGGCCGGTCTTCGGATCCGTCGTGCGCTCGTCGGTGAGCGTGATCTCGAGGCCCTTGTTCAGAAACGCAAGCTCGCGCAGACGCTGGGCCAGCGTGTCGTAGTTGTATTCCGTGACCGTGAAGATCGTCTTGTCGGGCAGGAAGTGCACCTTGGTCCCGCGGCGCTTTGTGGTGCCGGTCCGCCGCAGCTTCGAAGTGGGGATGCCTCGCGCATAGTCCTGCTCGTAAGTATGATCGTCGCGCCAGATCTCGACATTCAGACTCTCGCTGAGCGCGTTCACGCAGGAGACGCCGACACCGTGCAGGCCTCCCGAGACCTTGTAGGTCGACGAATCGAACTTGCCGCCGGCGTGAAGCTTGGTGAGCACCACCTGGACCGCCGGCATCTTCTCGCCGTTATCCAGCGTCATCTCGTCGACAGGAATGCCGCGGCCGTCATCGGTTACGGTGATGGAGTTGTCGTCGTGGATCGAGACTTCAATCTTGCTCGCATAGCCAGCGAGAGCTTCGTCCACCGAGTTGTCCACAACCTCGTAGACGAGGTGGTGAAGCCCCATCTCACCGGTTGAGCCGATATACATGGCCGGGCGCAAGCGGACGGCTTCCAAGCCCTCGAGGACCTTGATGTTATCGCCGGTATAGCTGCCGTTCGATTTGCCGTTCTGGGGAATGCCGCCCTCGGGGAGGGTTGCGGCTGCCGTAGATTCTAGCTCTTTAACTGGCATGGAACTCCGGTGGGCGGAAACCCCTTCGGAGCGCTCCGGAACCGGATGGTTCCTCGGGAATAAAAGCTTGAAAGCGAAAGGGTTTCAGCTCTTTTAACTTACTTTGATTATAACATGCGGCGGGGTCTTTCCCCGGCGGACGAAACTCAGGTGGAAGGCGCAGTATCCGGAAGGGAACATGTTACCGAGGTGCGGACTCTATGACGTCGGTAACAGGACTGTTTAGTATTCTCTATAGTAGTTGAAAACCTTAGACTTACAGCCTGCCACGAGTATACTAGGAACACTTGGAATTTGCCGGAAAATCTGAAATAAATTTCTTTGAGGTTACCAGTTATGAAACTCGTCGTTCGCGCATCCATTCTTTGCTTCGCCGCCGCTGGCATTTTTGCCGGAATCGCCACCAATCATTCCGCTAAGGCGCAGACCGTTACCGTCAGCCGTCTGGCTGTGACCGCCGCCATGCCGGCCCCGGTGTGCGAGCCCGGACAGCCCTGCAAAATGCACGGCCAGTGATTCGTCTCCCGAGGGAGAGGGTGACAAGGTGCTGATTACTTTCGGCACAAAGAGTAACACCAAGGTTGTATGGGGCTAAGTCAACGGATGCATTGAGATGTTCTCCGAATCCAGCTATCCTCGTAGCTGGACTGGAAGACCGTCTATGCAATCTGTAGCTGTTCCCATGAATGTTCTGGAATTCGCTGAGCCGATCCTGATCTGGCTTGCTCTGATCTTCTTTCTGAAGTCCGGCAGGTCGAAGCGCTTTCCGGCGATGACAACCTACCTTGGCGTGCGCGCCGCGTCGGCTGGGATCCTGGAAATCATTCTCAATCTTGACCGCTTCACGCGGATCAGTGAAACCCTGCAGTATTCGGTTTACTTTTATACCTACTGGACCTTCTATACCGTCAGCGCGGTCGCAATCTTCTTTGTGATACGAGAAGTGTTCTGCCACGTCACTGAACCAGTACCCGGCATCCGGCGCTTTGGTTTGCTCGCCTTCAACTGGGTGGCCCTCATTTCCGGATTTATTTCCGTCAGCTCGGTGCTGCCTCTCAAGGGTGTGGGCGCTGGACTGATGTCAATCGGCTTTCAGGTGATGCGGTGCGTCAGCATCCTCGAGCTTTGCCTGCTCGCATTCCTGGCACTCTTCATCCATAGCCTGGGCCGCTCCTACCGCAGCACGGCCTTCGGAATTGCGCTCGGCTTCGGACTGCAGGCTGGCATGGAGCTGATTCTTTCGCTCTTCGCCGCGCCGAGCACCGGCCTGAACGTGAGCGTGAATCTCGCGCTGCAGTCCGTCATCACAATTGTGCTCGGTAGCTGGATCGCCTACTTTGTGTTGCCCGAGCCGCAGACGGAGCGCGAAGCCATCACGCTGCCTGTCTCCTCGCCGCTCATCCGCTGGAACGAGATCGCCACCGCGCTTGGCCACAGCACGCCGCACGTTGCGGTCGGTCAATCGGGAGCAACTTTTCTCCAGGATGTCGAGCAGGTTGTCGACAAAGTCCTGACAAAGAACTCGATCAGCGTAAGCAGCTAGTTGGAAATCAACCGAATAGAAAGCCCCGAGCGAATCGGGGCTTTTTCATTAAGCCGCCACTTCAGGCAGCAGCGGAAGATTGGCTTCGTGCGCGCTTCCAGATCTCATCATCGTTGAGCGAGGTCTCGATGAACTCAATGGGTATCCCGCCGTCTTCAATGATCGCTACGCGAAAACCTTCGATTGGCTCGTACGGGGCAAGCAAAAGCCTGTGACCCTCGAGCGCTATCGCCAGGTCGCTCACCTTGAAGGCTGCATGGGGCACGCTTCGAATGAGCGGATCCAGAGCGCTGTCCGCCTCGAAGCGATGCCATTGGACGCGCATAAGGCCGCAGCTGCTGTCGCTGGTGTACATGCCGAAACTGGCGTTGTAGCGTTCGTCGGGCCTGATCTCCGGCGTCGGGATTCCCAGATGGTGGAAGACGTATTGGACACCGTTGCGCGTGAACATGACGCTCACCTGCCTTCGCGAGATCCCAAGTAAGAAAAATCCCGGCACCAGGCCGGGATTCATTTGACGGGTATTGCCGAAACTTACTCCGCAGATGCGGCGACTGGCTCGACAACGACAAAACGTCCCGAGCGTCCGCGATCGACAAACTTGACCCGGCCATCGATTTTCGCGAACAGCGTGTCGTCGCTGCCGCGGCCAACATTGAGGCCGGGCTTGAGCGGGGTTCCGCGCTGCCGCACGATGATGGACCCGCCGGTGACCAGCTGGCCGCCGAACGCCTTCACGCCGAGCCGCTGCGCATTCGAATCGCGGCCGTTTTTCGAGCTTCCAAGACCTTTTTTGTGTGCCATTGCTTCAATCCTTTGTGGCGGCCAACGGGACCGCGGTGAATCTACTTCTGAGCCGTGAAGGAATTTCCGTCGACCTCAATCGAGTCGATGCGGACCTGCGTGAAGTCCTGCCGATGGCCGTGCAGCTTCTTGTACTGCTTCTTCCGCTTATAGTGGAAGACTAGGATCTTATCGCCGCGGCCTTCACCCATCACAGTGCCGAGAACGCGAAGCGACGAGGCATTCGCCAGCGCGTCATTCTCCGAATTGTTTGTGCCGGAGACACCAAGCACATCGCTGAACTCGATGGCGCTGTCCTTGCCAGCCGGAACCTTCTCAATCTTCACAACGTCGCCCGGGGCGACACGATATTGCTTCCCACCGGTACGAATGACCGCGTACATACTTCCTCCGGCGTCCGCTCCGGCGGACGCGAATCTTCATTGCAGGCTGGGCGGATACATGCTCGCTCTGACTGCGGCGCGCCCGGAATGAATTCCACAGCGCCTTCTGCTTCCTGCGGTCCGGTTTCGCGAACCCCTGCAGGAGAGAGCGATCGACAGAATCGCCAAACCATTTAAGTTTACCGGGAGACGCCGTCACGGTCAATGATTTCAGTCCCCGGAAACTGGCCTTCTGGTTGATGAAGCTGGAGTAAATACGCTACACTGTAATTTCGCGGCAGGGTGGAGAATTTCGCCCTCTATCCGCCCGCTATTCTCCGGCCAGAAGTAGCTGTCATGCGAGAGAATCGAACGGGCTTGGTGCGCGCGAACAATTCAGGTTTGGAGTTTTGCCATGGCACAGGTTTGTCAAATCTGCGGCAAAGGCCCGCAGTTCGGAAACAACATCTCGCACGCGCACAACGTCACGCGCCGGCGCTGGAACGTCAACCTTCGCCCTGTCAAGGCGCGCGTTGATGGTGGCGCGAAGAAGCTGCGCGTCTGCACCAGCTGCATCAAGGCCGGCAAGGTCGTCAAGGCCTGACTCGGATCAGATTCAAAAAGCCCGGAGCGTCATCGCTTCCGGCTTTTTCGTGCGTGGCTTATTTCTCGGGCCGCGTGATCGCGGAGCGGATATCCGCGAATCGCGCGCTGTCATCGAGGCGCACCCCATTGGCAGTTCGCTCAACTCCCAGATCCCTCCATAACCCATCCAGATCGACCGGAACCGGCTTGTCCTTCATCTGCGTATACAGCTCGCTGAGCACGTGCGTGCCGGTCGCCTGGTCACCGACCGCGAGCGCCTTCTCGATCGGCCAGTCCTGATCGATCGTTCCGCCCGCGGCGACGATCCCCCTGAGCGCATCCTCCAGGCCCTTGCGATTATGGGTCTGCTTTCGGATAGTCACGTCAGCCAGCAGGCAGAACTGCGCGCCGCCCCAGTAGGTCCGGCCCCAGGTGTGTGTCTGGTCGAGGCCGCGGTCGCCTGGCTCCGGATCGCCCTGCGGCATATCGCGGGCCATGTCCGCCCATATCTTTTCCGGACGCAGCAGCCCATTCTGCACGCGGGCGATCGGCTCAATGTAAACGGCCAGCCCTTCCTCGATCCAGTGATGGTTGTCGGCCATCGAGGGGAACCCGATGTGGATGAGCTCGTGCGTCATCATCCAGTCGGTGTCGAGGTCCTGCTGGGTGGTGTGCTCGCCCAGGTGAATGCGGGTGAAGGCGGGAAATCCGCCGACTCCGCCCCATGTCGTGCCGTGCCTCACGCCGCGTCCGCCCGAATCGAACTCGACGAGGATGCGATCTCGCGCAACCGGAAAGCGGCCGTAGTAGACGGCGACAGACTGCGCCGCGTTCGTGACCCAAGTGACGATCCGGTCCGGCGCGAGGTCAACTGCTCCCGGTCCAAAGTCGAGCTGTATCGAGGCTCCGCCGATCTTCAGCGTGCGCGAAGTCGCTATGGGATCGTTCCAAGGTGCTGGAGGGGGCGCGGGATAAGCCCCGTCAGCACTCGCAGCAGACGTAAGAGCCATTGCGAACGCAAGCACAGCGAAGCGGCGGAGGAATCGCTTGAGCGCGCCGCCTCGCATACGAATTAAGGCTTGGCCTTCTCGAAGTTCAGGGCGGCTGAATTGATGCAGTAGCGCAACCCGGTGGGTTTCGGGCCATCGGGGAAGACGTGCCCCAGGTGAGCGCCACAGCGGGCGCAGGTGACTTCAATCCGGCGCATCCCGTAGCTGCTATCCTCGTGCTGCTCGACCGCGTCCGGGCTTACCGGCTCCCAGAAGCTCGGCCATCCCGACCCGGACTCGAACTTTTCGTCGGACCGGAACAGCTCCGCATTGCACGCGACGCAGCGATAGATGCC
>Ga0213872_10002612_pt1 | contig 10468 bp, 6 predicted proteins | sample VelepicomBERX_R2_FD_160071 | JGI IMG/M metagenome (GOLD analysis project Ga0213872, IMG submission 160071) | Rhizosphere microbial communities from Vellozia epidendroides in rupestrian grasslands, the National Park of Serra do Cipo, Brazil - RX_R2 | ecosystem: Host-associated > Plants > Roots >... | reverse complement strand
GGATTCGCCGGCCTATTCGGCGAATCCCTGCCGCCCGGTTTAGTGATCGTTGGCTGAGGTAGGGACGCGCTTCGCCGCGTCCTGGCTCCAAGGCCAAGCCAGCGTGATCAGCCGTTCGGGGCGATCTTTCGCAAAACGAGATAGATCACGAAGGCAAGCCCAAACCCGACAAACCAAGCATAGTTGTACAGGTCGACCAGCGGGCCGGGGACAGACGTTGGCGCGATTGCTTTTATCGTGACAAAAAAGCCCGGCAAGTTTGGCAAAACAGCCAGCACAAACGCCACCACAGCTGCGATACTGATTCCGTTTGTATACCGATATTCCCCCGCCCCATCGTAAAGCGCCCCAACGTTCAGTTGCCGGCGACGAACAACGAAATAATCGGCAATCATGATCCCGCCGATCGGCCCGAGTAAGGCGCTATACCCAATAAGCCAGGTGAAAATATATCCGCTCGGATCTGCGACCAGTTTCCAGGGCATGATTAAAACACCGATGACGCCGGTGATAAGCCCTCCAGTTCGAAACGAAATCTTTCTCGGCGCCACCTGCGAAAAATCATTGGCGGGACTCACGACATTCGCGGCGATATTGGTGGCAAGCGTCGCGATACATAACGCGAACATGGCCACGATCAACAATACCGGGTCTCTGAACCGCGCCAGCACATCGGTCGGATCCCAGATTGTTTGGCCATAAATTATTGTCGTCGCCGATGTCACGGCCACACCAATGAACGCGTAGAGCGCCATGGTGAGCGGCAGCCCAAGCGTTTGGCCGATGATCTGATCTCGTTGCGAGCGCGCGTATCGGGAAAAATCAGGAATATTCAGCGACAACGTTGCCCAAAAACCAATCATTCCGGTTAACGCAGGAAAGAAGAAGGAAAAGAACTGGCCCGCTTTCGGCTGGCCTGGGTCGAAAGCGGAGGGCTGCGAAAGAATCGGTCCGAATCCACCGGCAGTCCGATAGGCCCACCAAAGAAGCATTAGCCCCAGTGCGATTAACAAGGGCGCTTTGATATTCAATAGGAACCGGATCGAGTCTATTCCCATGTAAACCACCCACATGTTGATTGCCCAGAAGAACAGAAAACACACGAGCTGAGGCAGAGTGATTCCGAACAGCGTGCTCATTCCTGGAGCGGCCAGCCCAGGAAAAAATATCGCGAGGATCTTATAGATTGCGCTACCGCCGATCCAGGTCTGAATGCCGAACCAGCCACAGGCCACCAGCGCACGCAGTAAAGCAGGGAGATTGGCGCCCGTTGTCCCAAATGAAGCGCGACACAAAACCGGGAATGGGATTCCATAATGCGTCCCGGCATGAGCATTCAGAACCATGGGGATCAAAACGATCAAGTTGCCGAGAAAAACGGTAAGAATGGCTTCCCACCAATTCATGCCGCCGCCAATAAGGGAGGATGCGAGCATGTATGTCGGAATACATGCAGACATCGAAATCCATAAGGCTGCGAAACTGGCAAGTCCCCACTTCCTTCGATCCCATGGGACGGGCGCAAGATCTTCATTATACAGCGAGCCGGCACGCGCTGCATCTAGCGCGGAGACGTCTAATGCGGGAATAGCATCCATAGTTTCTCGGGTTGCGGGTTCTCAGTTTCAAGTTCCAGGTTCCAGGGCGAGGCCGCTAGAAACCCGAAATCCGAAACTCTCTCTAGAAGTGTTGGGGTTCACGTTTCAGAAATTTGCCGCGGCCGATTGTGCCGGTGAACTGCCCGTCGCGCGCTGCGATCTCGCCGCGAACAGTTACCATACTCGGACGGCCCTCGACTTTCCATCCCTCAAATGCGCTATAGTCGACGTTCATCAGCTGGCTTTTGGCCGAAATCGTGCCGGAATAGTCGGGATCGAACACCACCAGATCAGCATCCGCACCCAACTGGATCGTTCCCTTGCGCGGGAAGAGAGAAAAAAGCTTAGCGACCTGCGTGCTCGCGACGTTAACAAAGGTGTGCAGATCGATCCGACCGGTTTTGACCCCGTACGTATACAGAAGCTTGATACGTTCTTCCAAAGACGGAATTCCGTTCGGAATCTTGGTGAAGTCATTCTTGCCCATAACCTTCTGATCGGAAAAATCAAAAGGCGCATGATCTGTCGCTACTGTGTTGATAAGCCCGTCACGAAGTCCTTGCCAAAGGATTTCCTGGTTACGCGCATCGCGCAGCGGCGGGGACATTACGAATTTCGCTCCATCAAATCCGGGGCGCTCGGCATATGTCTTATCTAACAGCAGATATTGAATCAATGTCTCAACACTGACTCGCACGCCGCGCTGACGCGCTGCCACAGCCTCCGCGAGTGCCTCCTGACAACTCAAATGAACGATATAGGTCGCTGTTCCAGTCAGCTCTGCAAACGTCAGAAGATGATGAACCCCTTCCGCTTCCACCAATGGCGGCCGGCTTTCATGATGCTGGCCGGGATCTGTCTTTCCGGCAGCTAACAGCTCTGCAGAGCGCTCGGCTACAAGAGTTTCATTCTCACAGTGCGCGGTGACGATGACCCCGAGCTTCTTGGCCAAGGCCAACGTCCGATACAGCTCCGTGTCATCAACACCAAATGCTCCTTTGTAAGCTAGAAATATTTTGAAGGAACTGATTCCCGATCCCACAATCTCGCGGAGCTGTCCCTCGGTCGCAGAGTCGTATTTCGTGACTCCCATGTGAAAAGTAAAATCGCAGGCCGACTTTCCGACCGCTTGGGACATCCAGAGTTCAAACCCTTTCAATGTATCGTCCCGGCGCGACGGACAACACATCTCGATGAGCGTCGTCGTACCTCCTGCTAGAGCCGCCTTGCTTCCCGTCTCATACGTATCCTTGGAGTATGTCCCCATGAATGGCAGATAAATGTGAACATGGGGATCGATGAATCCGGGGAAGACAAATTTCCCTGTAGCCTCAACAACCGTAGCGCCTGGTGGCGCAGAAATATCGCGATCAATGCGCGCGATTGTTTCCCCTTCGCAATAGATATCTGCTTGGTAACGCTCGCTCGCAGTAACGATTTCTCCGTTTTTGATCAGCAAGGACATAGGTCGATTCAATGGCGGGAAAGCGAGTCCGATTGCTGCACGAACGACTCGCCACTCCACTCGGCATCGCTTCTTACAGATTTAGTCGCCGCGGCTTTCTGAGCGGCTTTGCGTTCCGCTTGCCGGCGAACCAGATCGGCGTGGGAGGTGAAATAATCGAGAGATTTTCCTTTGAAATCCAACACAGTCTCGAACTGATGCTTTTCCATGAACGCGAGTAATTCTTCTTGCATCGGTTTAATACACTCGTAGCCGAGTTTCATGACTCCCGTGCAGACCTGAATCGTGTCAGCACCAAGGAGAATGAACTGCGCAGCGTCCTCGCCAGTTTCGATTCCGCCGATTCCCGAAATCGTTCGACCCGGAAACTCCGATCGTACCATGCTCGCAACTTCCATCACCATGCGCAGCGCAATCGGCTTCACCGCTTTGGAAGAGTAACCGCCCGGTGTTGTGTATCCTTCCACGCTTGGTTCCGGCCTGAATGTGTCGAGATTCACGCCCATCACGCAGCGTATGGTATTGATAAGGCTGACTCCCTGCGCGCCGCCGCGCAGAGCCGCTCGGCTCGGTTCCTCAATCCGCGTAATATTCGGCGTCATCTTGGCCCAGACTGGCTTTTTGGCTGCTGCAGCTACCCAACCACAGACCTCTTCGAGAATCTCGGGATCCTCTCCCATGGCGGATCCCATTTTTCGCTCCGGTAATCCATGCGGGCACGAAAAATTTAATTCAAAACCGTCCACACCCGTTTCCTGGCATCGCTCCACGATTTCGAACCAGGCGTCCTTTGTATATTCTTCCATGATTGATGCGATCAGCACCCGGTCCGGAAAACGGTCTTTGCATTTCTTAAATTCTTCGATCCAGATCTTGAGCGGCCGATCGCTGATCAGCTCGATGTTTTCCCAACCAACGACTTCCTGTTTGTCATTCGAAAACAGTTTAGCGTAGCGCGGCGCGACATTGATGACTTTCGAAGCATCGAGGCTGACAGTTTTGGCGATAACTGCTCCCCAACCCTCCTGGAAAGCTTTGGCGATTACGTTCAGGTTGGTCCCCGGCGGGCCGGACGCGATGATAAACGGGTTGGGCAGCCTGAGTCCGTCAACAGTAATCGATAGGGTCGGCATCCTTCTTTTCCCTTCTCCGTCAGAAAGCCAAAGCCGGAATCTTAGGAGGTTGCGCAGAAATTTCAAGCCGCTTCGCACTAGGCAAGGCGAAGCGGTAGGGCGAAACGGAGCGGTAGGGCAAAGGCGAAGGGGTAGGGCGAGGCTCCGCCCGAGCCGCGGCGCGACGCGGCGCGTGACCTAGTGCGGGCGGAGCGGTTGTCCTTATCACGTCACGCGCCACGGCTCGGACGGAGCCTCGCCCTACCCTTCCGCCTTTCGCCTCGCCCTGAATTCGATATTCCCTCATCGGCGTCTCTTTTTTCTTTGCCAGCAGTTGCTCTCGGCAACATCCTTAGTGAAGCCGCCCCTCAGACCAACGAGATGGAGGGGTCTCAAGGTCCCGCTTGAGACTGGCGCCAGTTGGGGTTGCGCGGTTTCACTATGCTGAATCCAAAACGAACGGTTGCAGAGCTCAAAGAACTACGCGCACTGACGGGGGACGAGAATGGCGCGCAGCGGATAGCTTTCACCGAAACCTGGAGTCGCGCTCGCGCCTGGCTTCGCGAAAAGCTGCAATCATTGCCGCTTGAGATTCACTCCGACCCCGCAGGCAATGTCTGGGCCACGCTCCGCGGAAAATCCGAGCGATCACTCATAATCGGTGGTCACATTGATTCTGTCCCGAACGGCGGCTGGTTGGATGGTTGCCTCAACTTGCTCGCCGGAGTCGAGATCCTCAGGCGGATCAACGACCAATATGGTGGCAAGCCTCCGGTTACAGTGCGGCTTGTAGACTGGGCTGATGAGGAAGGGGCCCGATTCGGCAAAAGCTTGTTCGGATCGTCCGCCTGTTCCGGAAATCTCGATCTCGAAGAGGCGCGTGGCCTGGTCGACAGGAATGGCGTTCGTCTGCCAGACGCATTGAAAAATGTAGGTATCGATTTAGAGCAAGCAAAGGGCAGTGGCGGCGAATTAAAAGGTGCTGCCGCCTATCTCGAATTGCACATCGAGCAAGGACCTGTGCTTCTCGATCTGGATCTGCCACTGGGAGCAGTTCTGGGCACCTTCGGCGTTGAGCGACACGCGATCACATTTCACGGCCAGGCCGCTCATTCCGGCAGTACCCCCATGAACGTCCGCAAAGACGCTTTCCTGGCTGCAGCAAGAATGAGTCCTCAGAGCTATCGGATCGCCGCGACACACGGCGGCGTTTGCACGATCGGTTCCTGCACGACAAAACCGGGTATTGTGACAAGCGTAGTTGCAGAATGCTGCATCACGCTCGATCAACGCCACCTTGATGCAGTCGTTTTGTCAAGAATGTTAGAAGACGCAAAACGGAGCAGTCTGCAGTTCGCCCAGGAAGGAAATGTTCGCGCGGTCTGGGATCGAATATGGCGGATTGAGCCGGTCTTGTTTGATCCTCGATTGGTCGACCTCTGCACCGAAGCGATCCAGGAAACGTGTGGGAAAGCCCATCGTCTACCGTCAGGTCCCCTTCACGACGCCGCCGAAGTCGCGCGAGCAGGTGTTCCGACAGTAATGATGTTCGTTCAGAGCTTGCACGGTATCAGTCACAATAAGATCGAGGACACCAAAGAAGAGCATTTGGAATTGGGCGTTACCGCTTTCGATAGACTCGCCGAGAAGACGATGCATGTCATTGCCTGACGTTAACTTGAATTTCACCTATACTGATCACCGCCCTATGAAAACGCCTGAACTTCCGCCATTTGACTACACACCCATGCCTTACACGGGTCCATCCGCTGAGGAGGTGCTAGCCTTAAGGAAGCAGTTTTTGAACCCGGCACTGTTTCTTTACTACCAGAAACCAATGATGATTGTTGAGGGCAAAGGCCAGTATGTTTTCGACGAAAAAGGTAGGCGTTATCTGGATGGCATCGCCGGTATTGCCACAGTCAGCGTCGGCCATTGTCATCCAGATGTTGTGGCTGCGGCCAACCTCCAGAACGAGACGCTTCAACACGCCACGACCATCTATCTGCACCCTAATATTGCCGAATACGCACGCGAGCTGGCCGCAAAAATGCCAGGTGATCTCAAAGTCTGCTACTTCGTCAATTCGGGCTCCGAGGCGAACGATCTTGCGATCCTGATGGCGAGAGCTTTCACCGGCAATTACGATATCATAGCGCTTCGCAACGCCTACCATGGGGGCAACGCAAGCGGTATGGCATTAACCGCGCATCGCACATGGAAGTTCAACGTTCCTCACAGCTTTGGCGTTCATCATGCGATTGCTCCATATCCCTATCGTGGACCCTACGGATCCGATCATCCGGAAGCCGGCAAAGCGTACGCGGACGATGTGCTGAATTTGATTCAGTACGCGACACCTGGCCGAGTGGCCGGATTTATTGCAGAGTCAATTCAAGGAGTTGGCGGAACCGTTGTATTCCCGGATGGTTATCTCCAGCATGTGTATCAACATGTGCGAGAGGCGGGAGGCCTCTGCATAGCTGACGAAGTCCAGACCGGTTTTGGCCGTACCGGCGAGGCATATTGGGGATTTGAACGTCAAGGTGTGATTCCAGACATCGTAACGATGGCAAAAGGGATCGGAAACGGCGCTCCCCTTAGCGCTGTGGTTACGACGGCGCAGATTGCGAAGAGTCTCGCCGAACGAATTCATTTCAATACGTTCGGCGGAAATCCGGTCGTGTGCGCACAGGGTCGGGCCGTGCTTCAGGTGATAGATCGCGAAAAGCTGCAGCAAAACGCGGCAGGTGTCGGGAATCACCTCATCCGTGGGTTCTGCGAACTCGCGAAGAAGCACGATGTGATCGGTGAAGTTCGTGGCAAAGGTCTGATGCTCGGCGTCGAGTTGGTCAGAGACCGCTCCACAAAAGAACCGGCAAAAGATGAGTGCGCCCGTGTACATGAAATAGCGCGGGATTTGGGATTGCTCCTCGGTAAAGGCGGTCTCTATGCGAACACTCTTCGAATCAAACCGCCTTTGTGCATCACTCAGGCAGACGCAGATTTCATGATCGATGTGCTCGATGCGGCTCTAGCAGCGGTTTAGTGGGAGTGTTAGTGGGAGTGTCAGTGCCAGTGCCAGTGAGGAGGCGCTCTTGCGGGTCCGCCTGCGCTAGACTGTCCCTAACCCGTTATGGTCCGCCCCAGCGGCGAAGCCGAGACAGATGATAGCCTAGGCTCAGGGATCCTGAAACGCTTTGGAGAGATTTGCGCGTTGAGGAAATCGGGTCAATCGCTTCTTCTTTTGTGTGGCTATCTATGGGGCGTCCGGCGGCTGCGTGCTGGAGGGCTACGCTCCGTCGTAGCAGCCAGCGCGCAACCGGCTGGAACAGCAAAGAAAGTCTGGCCGAAACAATTGTGAAGCAAAGCTTTTCAGCGGCGGCTGCTACGACGGAGCGTAGCCCTCCAGCGCCAGCGCGCGGCTCATGGCAATTCTGCGCTCTTCCTTTCGATTAACTTCGGAATGCGGACTTTCTTCATGGGTTGATCTTTCGATCCCCCTATTGCTACAAAAAGGCTCTGTAGGCTTTCCTACCGCGCTTCTCACTGTTCTGTTAGTCTTTCTAGTGGCACAACGTTGGATTGTGGAGGCAGTCGTCCATACGGGCTTGAAAGGTTAGCAGAGAACAAAGAATTGAAACTGGGAAAGATTGTTAAATCTATGCAAGACTCATATCAGTTACGCTGGCCGGTCTTACGCAGTTACGACCAGGAACATGCCATGCGGATTGCGCTACCTCTCGGCGGCATTGGCACCGGAACCGTCTCTTTGGGCGGCCGAGGAAACCTGCAGGACTGGGAGGTAGTCAATCGGCCCGCCAAGGGTTTCACGCCTAAGAACATGTTTTTCGCCATTCGGACTGCCACCGAATCCGGCGAGTCGATCGTGCGAGCACTCGAAGGGGCGTTGCCAACTGACTTGTACGAAGGCTGGAGTGGCTCCCCGGCTCCAAACGCAGGCCTGCCGCGGTTCCGTCACTATTCATTCGAATCCGCTTATCCCCTGGGCGCAGTCCTGCTAAGCGATCCAGCTGTACCGGTCGATGTGCGAATTGAAGCATTTAATCCGCTCATTCCAGGTGACGCAGAGGTGAGCGGTATTCCCGTGGCAATCCTGCGTTTTGCACTGATCAATAAGACCGCTGACCAAATCGTTTGCTCGGTCTGTGGCACCATTCAAAACTTTATCGGGGAAGATGGCTCCCTAGGCGCTCCGCGGTCGAATCGAAATTCAATCAGAAAGGGGGAAGGCATCCAGGGAATATTCCTGCATTCCGACGGTGTGAATCGCGACGCAGAACAGTGGGGAACGATGGCCCTCTCGACGACTGCGCCCGAAGAGGCCAGTTTCCGTACCAGCTGGCCGGAACTGAGCTGGGGTAACTCGCTCCTGGATTTTTGGGACGACTTTTCTCAGGATGGCCGTTTGGACGAGCGAGAGTCCAGCGACCTGGATTCGCCGACCGCTTCATTCGCTGTTCCGGTCACGATTCCGCCGAACGATGTTCGAAGTGTGACATTTCTCCTGACCTGGCATTTTCCTAACCGATTGTCATGGCGGGTACCGGACCGAAACCCGCAGACCTGGAGCCATGAGTTGCGCCGGATCGGGAACTACTATGCAAGCAGGTACGAGAACGCCTGGCAGGTTGCGGTTGATGTTGCGCACGGGCTCAACGAGCTGGAACAAGGCACCGTCCGTTTTGTTTCGAGCATCTGCGACAGTGACCTTCCAGCAGAGGTGAAAGAAGCGGCGCTATTTAATCTTAGTACGTTGCGAACGCAAACCTGCTTCCGAACGCCCGACGGCTACCTGTTCGGCTGGGAAGGTTGTCAAGACCGTATCGGTTCATGTTTCGGCTCTTGCACGCACGTCTGGAACTACGAGCAAGCGGTCGCATTTCTCTTCGGCGACCTGGCCAAGGGAATGAGGGAGGTTGAATTCGCTCATGCCACTGATGCCCGCGGTCTCATGAGTTTTCGAGTAAATCTTCCTTTGGAGCAAGGCACCAGGTTCGGAGTTGCAGCGGCGGATGGCCAAATGGGTTGCATCATAAAAATATATCGCGATTGGCAGCTCTCGGGAGATCAAGCGTTTTTGCTAAAGCTGTGGCCACACGTCCGCAACGCCTTAGCGTTCTGTTGGATACCCGGCGGCTGGGATGGGGATCGGGATGGCGTGATGGAGGGTTGTCAACACAACACCATGGATGTGGAGTACTATGGGCCAAACCCGCAGATGGGATTCCTGTATCTGTGCGCTCTCCGATGCGGTGAAGAAATGGCGAAGCACCTTGGAGAAACGGCATTTGCCGAGACGTGTCGCGAGCTTTTCACCAAAGGCAGCCGTTGGTTGGACGAAAATCTATTTAACGGAGAATATTACGAACACCATCTTATACTGCCGAAGGATGGTCATGTCGCCGCTGGCCTCGCCTGGGACATGGGAGCAAAAGATCTTTCGAATCCGGATCTGCAACTGGCCGGAGGATGCCTCGTGGACCAGTTATTCGGACAATTCCTGGCCCACGTTTGCGGACTCGGCTACCTGGCAAGCCAAGCAAACATCCGCAAGACTCTGGAAAGCATCTTGCGATACAATCGCAAAACGAACTTTAACGGGCATTTCAATCATATGCGATCGTATGTCCTGAATGATGAATCAGCGCTGGTCATGGCTTCCTATCCTCGCGGGAATCGGCCTGAGCGACCATTCCCATATTTTAACGAAGTGATGACCGGATTTGAGTACGTTGCGGCCATCGGTCTGTTGTACGAAGATGAACAAGAAACCGGGCTTCAATGCATTAAAGCAATTCGCGACCGCTACGATGGACGGAAACGCAGCCCGTTCAATGAAGCAGAGTGCGGGCATCACTACGCGAGAGCTATGGCGAGCTGGGCGGCTATTCTCGCCCTGTCCGGTTTCCACTATTCGGCAGTAACCGCGACACTAACATTCACGTCTACGCCGAAACAGTCCCGCATGTTCTGGTCGACCGGGTATGCCTGGGGTACCTTCGCGCAAACTCCAGGAGAAACCGGTACCATTGCCGAAGTAGCGGTGCTTGGCGGTCGCCTGGAGATCAGGCGCCTGATACTGAGTGGAAGGGGTAGCGTCGAAGAACCTAATCGCAGAGAGATCGAGCCTGGAGGGACCTATCGTTGGATAGTTCGGTAGGTAGATGGGCCGGTAGGGCGAGGACTTCGGCGAGCTCAGTCGAGCCGCTCCGCCCGAGCCGTGGGACGGAGCGTAGCCCTCCAGGGAGGTCACGCGCCAAGCAACGTCA
>Ga0213872_10002611_pt1 | contig 10469 bp, 7 predicted proteins | sample VelepicomBERX_R2_FD_160071 | JGI IMG/M metagenome (GOLD analysis project Ga0213872, IMG submission 160071) | Rhizosphere microbial communities from Vellozia epidendroides in rupestrian grasslands, the National Park of Serra do Cipo, Brazil - RX_R2 | ecosystem: Host-associated > Plants > Roots >... | reverse complement strand
TGTAGAATTACTACAAACTTACACTAAGCACCCTACCCAAGCCGAGGAGCTACCCTTCATGCAACGCAGCACAAAGATTGTCGCCACGCTGGGTCCATCGACCAGCGAGGTGGATGTCCTTACCCGGCTGATCGGCGCAGGCGTCAATGTAGTTCGCCTCAATTTTTCCCACGGCAAGGCGGACGACCATATCGGCCGCGCGCAAATGGTGCGGGACGCCGCTGCCAAGCTCGGCGTGCCCGTGGCCATCATGGTCGACCTGCAGGGCCCGAAAATCCGCGTGGGCAAGTTCGAGAAGAGCAAGGTCAACCTCAGCAACGGCCAGCATTTCATCCTCGATGCAACGTGCGAGCTAGGCAATGAGGAGCGTGTAGGCCTGGACTACAAGGAGTTGCCGCGTGACGTGTCGCCCGGCGCCGTGCTGCTGTTGGACGATGGTCGCCTGGTGCTCGACGTGGAGCGCGTAGTTGGCTCGGAAATCCATACCAAGGTGCGTGTGGGCGGCGTGCTGAGCAACAACAAGGGCATCAACCGTCAGGGCGGCGGCCTGTCGGCCCCGGCGCTCACGGCCAAGGACATGGAGGACATCAAGGTCGCGGCCAAGTTGGAAGCGGACTACGTGGCCGTCTCCTTCCCCAAGAGCAGTGCCGATATGTATATGGCCCGCACCCTCTTGCAGGCTGCGGGCAGCAAGGCCCAGGTAGTTGCCAAGATCGAGCGCACTGAGGCGATTGCCAACCTGGATGAGCTGGTCGAAGCATCTGACGCCATCATGGTGGCGCGCGGCGACCTGGCCGTCGAAGTGGGGGACGCTGCCGTGCCGGCGCTGCAGAAGCGCATGATCCGGCTCGCGCGCGAGAAGAACAAGCTCACCATCACGGCCACGCAGATGATGGAGTCGATGATCAACAGCCCCGTACCGACGCGGGCCGAGGTCAGCGACGTGGCGAATGCCGTGTTGGACGGCACGGATGCGGTCATGCTGTCGGCCGAAACCGCTGCCGGCAAATACCCGGTGGAGACGGTGGAGTCAATGGCACGGGTGTGCCTGGAGGCCGAGAAATCTACCGACTACCGGCTTGACCGCGACATGCTGGCGCGCGAGTTCTCGCGCGTCGACCAGTCCATCGCCATGGCGGCCCTGTTCACGGCCAACCATATGAAGGTGAAGGCCGTTGTCGCGCTTACTCAGACGGGTGCCACGGCGCTATGGATTTCGCGCGTGAACTGCGGCGTGCCCATCTATGCACTCACGCCCGAGATCGCTACCTATCGCCGCCTCAGCCTGTTCCGCGACGTATTCCCCATGATGCTGGCGCATGACTGCGACCAGAAATCGCTGCTGGTTGCGGCGGAGGTAAAGCTGCTGGAACAGGGGCTGGTGCAGCCGGGCGACCTGCTGGTGCTGACGGTGGGCGATACGGTAGGCCAGATGGGCAGCACGAATACAATGAAGATTATTCGCGTGGCGGTACGAGAGTAATGTCGACTCAGATTCCTCCGCTGTCGCCGATCGATAGCGGAGGTTTCTTCAGGTCTAAGTCCACAGGGCCCAGCGGACCTTGACGAGCCGAATAAGCATTTCGGTATCGGCGTCGTGCCTTTCCGCCCCGGCCGGTGACAATAGCGATTCCTGCGAATCCGCCGACTCCTTGGATCGCTCCTCCCACCAGTGGTAGAGGGACTCCAGCTCCGCTTTCGCATTGCGGCGCATATCGTCAAAATCCCAGCCTTCATGCCCGTCAAGCAAGTGTTCCTGCTCAACGCAATCCTTCAACAATTGAAATGCGGCATGCAGCAGGACTTCGTCCTTGTCGCACCAGCCGGTTCCAAGGCTACGGATATGTAAGATATTTGCCGGTTGCATGGTGTGTGCTGCTTACGAACAGGATGATCAATAGGTAAGCATTGTAATTGGGCCGGCTGTCATCATGCTGAGTACGCCATGGCCAGGTCATCCATTGACCGACAAGCACTAACCGGCAGCCCGTTCGGCAATCACCACGCGATTCTGGCCTTCCTGCCGCGCACGCTCCAACGCAGCGCCGGCGCCAGCCATGAGGTTGCTGCCCGTGCATATATAGCCAAGGTCGGTCGCTGCTATGCCGAAGCTGGCGGTCACTTCCAGTGCCGGCTCAAGTGGCTTGGCCTTCTGCTCGATGCGGCCGCGCAGCGTTTCGGCCAACGTGGCTGCGCCGTCGGCTGAGGTATTCGGCAGCACCACACAGAAGCGGTCGCCAGATATGCGCCCGGCGGTATCGGTGGTGCGCAGGGCACTGCGCAGCATACGGCCAACGCGGGACAGTATGGCGTCGCCGCTGTCACGGCCAAGTTCCGAATTCACTACGCCAAGGTGGTCGATGTCGAACATGATCAGCGCCAAGGCGTGGCCGAAGCGCTGTGAGCGTTGGCATTCCTCTTCGATTTTTGCCAGTAGCCAAGGGCGGTTGGGTAGGCCTGTGAGCGTATCGAGCCGCGTGGCACGCTCATGGTCGATCAGCGCGCTCTCCAGTTCGCGGCGCTGTCGGCGCCACTCGACCAGGGCCGACGCTTGGCGGCCGAGTTGATCCAGCCATTCTTCCTCGTCTTCGTTCAATTGCCGGGCGTGTGCGTCGAGCAGGCTGAGCACGCCGATTGGTGTGCCGTCAGGCGTGCGGATTGCCGTCGCGGCATACATGCGGAAGCCATGGTGGCTCAGCGTGAGTGGGTTGCTGGCCGTGCGGGGGTCGCTCGTTACGTCGCTGATGACGATAGGTTTGGTACTGCCCAAGGCCAGGTCGCCGTAGGTGCCGGCACGTGGTAGCTCCATAAAGGGCAGGTAGTCCGCAGAAGCCTTGATCCACACCGTGTCGCGATCGATAAAGGCGACGAAAGCCTGTGGCACATTGCAAAGGCGTGCAGCGGCGCGCACGATGAATTCGAAATCGCGCGTTTCCAAGCCGTCGAGCGAGCCGCTCTGGTGCAAAGCCCGCAGGCGGCGCTCTTCATCAGCGACGACAGCCGTGTTGTCCATGTCTGGTTCATTCCCCCATAACAAAAGAATAAGCGGCTTGCCCAAGAGTTCAAGCTGCATCGCGTAAGAGAAATGCTTACACACATTGCTGCCGATGCATGGTCAAGCGCGCTACGCTGCAAGGCCAAACAAAAATGGGACAGAAGGCGTATGCCGTCTGTCCCGACGAGAGGCGTGTTTTTTGCTTACTTTTTCTTCTGCGGTGGCAGGTCGGTACAGCTGCCTTCGAATACCTCGGCAGCGAGACCGATGGACTCACCCAGCGTCGGATGGGCGTGAATGGTCCTGCCGATATCCACGGCGTCCGCGCCCATCTCGATAGCCAGGCAAATCTCGCCCAGCATATCGCCCGCGTGCGTGCCGACGATGCCGCCACCGATGATGCGATGCGTTTCCGCGTCGAAGATCAGCTTGGTGAAGCCTTCGTCACGGCCGTTGGCGATGGCGCGGCCCGAGGCGGCCCATGGGAACACGGCCTTTTCGATCTTGATGCCGCTCTTCTTGGCGTCGTCTTCCGTCACGCCTACCCAGGCCACTTCCGGGTCGGTATAGGCCACGCCCGGGATCACGCGCGCGTCGAAGTAGGCCTTGTGACCGGCCGCCACTTCTGCCGCCACATGGCCCTCGTGCACGGCCTTGTGCGCCAGCATGGGCTGGCCGACGAGGTCACCGATGGCGAAGATATGCGGCACGTTCGTACGCATCTGGTTGTCGACGTTGATGAAGCCTCGGTCCGTCACGGCCACGCCGGCCGCTTCCGCATTGATCAGCTTGCCGTTCGGGGCACGGCCTGCTGCCACGAGCACCATGTCGTAGCGCTGTGGCTCGCTAGGTGCCTGCTCGCCTTCGAATGTCACCCAGATGCCGTCCGGCTTCGCTTCCACGGCCGTCGTCTTGGTCTTGAGCATGATGCGGTCGAAGCGTGGCGCGTTCATCTTCTGCCACACCTTCACCAGGTCGCGGTCAGCGCCCTGCATCAGGCCGTCCAGCATCTCGACCACGTCGAGCCGCGCACCCAGCGTGGAGTACACCGTGCCCATTTCCAGGCCAATGATGCCGCCGCCGATGATCAGCATCTTCTTCGGAACCTCGCGCAATTCCAGGGCACCCGTCGAGTCGACGATGCGTGGGTCTTCCGGGATAAAGGGCAGCTTCACCACGCGCGAGCCGGCCGCAATGATGGCCTGCTTGAACTTGATGACCTTCTTCTCGCCCGTCTTGTCCTGGCCACCGCCGCTGGTCGTCTCCACTTCCAGATGGTGCGGGTCGAGGAAGCGGCCTACGCCGCGCACTACGTCCACCTTACGCGCCTTGGCCATGCCGGCCAGGCCGCCCGTGAGCTTGCCGATGACCTTTTCCTTGTAGGTGCGTAGTGCCGCGAGGTCGATTTCCGGCTCGGGGTACTTGATGCCGTTGGCAGCCAGGTGACGCACTTCGTCGATCACGGCGGCGTTGTGCAGCAAGGCCTTGGAGGGAATGCAGCCCACGTTCAGGCAAACGCCGCCCAGCGTCGCGTAGCGTTCGATGATGACGGTCTTGAGGCCAAGGTCGGCCGCGCGGAAGGCGGCGGAATAGCCACCAGGGCCTGCGCCCAGAACCAGCATGTCGTACTCGGCATCAGCGCCACCGGCATGGCTGGCGGCCTGCGGAGCCGCGGCGGCGGGTGCTGCGGCGGCAGCAGGGGTCGGGCTAGGTGCGGCGGCCGGCGCACTGGCGCCTGCGCTCACTTCGACGATTGCCACGATGGTGCCGGCAGAAGCCTTATCGCCTACCTTCAGGCGCATCTCCTTGATCACGCCGCCCGCGCTCGCAGGCACTTCCATGGTGGCCTTGTCTGTTTCCAGCGTGATCAGCGAGTCTTCCTTGTTGACTGTGTCACCAGCCTTGACGAATACCTCGATCACGTCGACGTCCTTGTAGTCGCCGATGTCCGGAACCTTCAATTCGATCGTGCTGCTCATGGTCTTCCTTGTCTGCCTATCCCTGTCGGGAGGCCTCTATTCAATGTCTTGGGTAAATGGCTGGTGCAGCATCCATCGGCGTAGGACGGCGGTGACTTCCGCCTCCTTACCGTAAAAGCCGTGGTGCGATAGCGGCTCGCATTCGTCCGATTCGGCCGGCTTGCCACCATGTACCGTCACCAGCGGGAATTGCTTCGCCAGGTGCTCGACGGCGTAATAGGGGCAGGCGATGCAGTTGTCGTCGTGGTGTTGAACCAACAGGGTCGGTACCTTGATGTCATCCCAATCGATACCCGACAGCCCGCTGCTGTTACGCGTGGAACGGATGACCAGCGACGTCAGCACGATGCCGTCGATACGGTCGGCCAGCCGCGTTGCCAGCCGGGCGACGGAGATCGTGCCGCGGCTGGTGCCGATCAGCACGCGGCGTGCGTGGGGAAAACGCTTGTGCAGGTCGTCCAGCACGGCAGCCACGTCCGTCGCGTGGTCCGAGCCCATGCGAAAGCCATCGCTCATGCCACTCTCGTGATCCGACGGGCTGTCGAGCAGGGCGGTCGCAATGGGCGTTGCGCCGAGCTGGTCCTCGATGCGGATCAGCATATTCGCGCCGGCCGAGAAGCTCGTACTTGCGCCGTTTACATGCTTGGGCAAGTGGACAGCTCCCTCACCGCCGACGAACAAGAGCGCCACGACTTCCGGTTCGGCATCCGTGGGCACTTGTAGCCAGTAGTTCAACGTTACACCGGGGCGAGTCGGCAGATTGACCAGCTCGCCTGCGCACGCAGCCGTGCCGATCGCCAAGGCGATCAGCCCAGCCAACGTGCGACGCAGGTGGCCGGCCGTGGCCATTTACAGCATCAGCCTGCGGATATCGCCCAGCACCTGCGACAGGTAGGTGGTGAAGCGAGCAGCGGAGGCACCATCGATCACGCGGTGGTCGTAGCTCAAGGACAGCGGCAGCATCAGGCGCGGCGCGAATTCCTTGCCGTTCCACACGGGCTTGATCGAGGACTTCGACACGCCCAGGATGGCGACTTCCGGCGCGTTGACGATGGGCGTAAACGCCGTACCGCCCACGCCGCCAAGGCTAGAGATGGAGAAGCAGCCGCCCTGCATATCGGCCGGTGCCAGCTTGCCGTCGCGGGCCTTGCCTGCCAGTGCACCCGTCTCGTTGGCGATCTCGATCAGCGACTTCTTGTCCGCGTCGCGGATCACCGGCACGACCAGGCCGTTCGGCGTATCGGCCGCGAAGCCGATATGGAAGTACTGCTTGAGCACGAGGTTGTCGCCGTCGAGCGAGGCGTTGAACTCGGGGAATTTCTTCAGCGCGGCCACACAGGCCTTCACCAGGAAGGCGAGCGGCGTGAGCTTCAGGTCCTGCTTCTTCAGCTCTTCGCCCATCTGCTTGCGGAACGCTTCCATCTCGGTGATGTCGGCTTCGTCGAACTGCGTGACGTGCGGGATCATCACCCAGTTGCGCGCCAGATTGGCGCCGGAAATCTTCTTGATGCGGCTGAGCGGCTTGGTTTCGATCGGGCCGAACTTGGCGAAGTCGACCTTGGGCCAGGGCAGCAGGTCCAGACCAGCACCGCCTCCTGGCGAGGCTGCGGCGGGTGCAGCAGCCTGGCCGCTCATCACGCTCTTCACATAGGCCTGCACATCGCTTGCCACGATGCGCGACTTCGGGCCTGAACCCTTGACGCGCGACAAGTCTACGCCCAGTTCGCGCGCAAACTTGCGCACGGACGGGCTGGCGTGGGCGGCCTTGAACGAGGTCGCGTCGACCGGTGCGGCCGGGGCGGCAACGGGAGCGGGCTTCGGCGCAGCTGCTGCGGGGGCGGCGGCAGGAGCCGGTGCAGCGGCCGGCGCTACTGGAGCGGGCGCCGCCGCGACCACGCTACCGCCGCTGGTCGTGACGATGGCAATGACCTTGCCTTCGGAAACCTTGTCGCCCACGGCGACGCGCAGCTCCGTCACCACGCCGCCCACGGAGGCCGGTACTTCCATCGTGGCCTTGTCCGTTTCCAGCGTGATCAGCGAGTCGTCCTTCTTGACCGTGTCGCCAACTTTGACGAACACCTCGATAACATCGACTTCCTTGTAGTCGCCGATATCGGGCACCTTCAACTCGGCTGAACCACCCGCTGCGGCAGGAGCGGCAGCGGGGGCAGCGGCAGGTGCCGGAGCGGGTGCCGCCGCTGGAGCAGAGGCCACGGAAGGCGCAGTGGCGGCACTGGCTTCTACCACTTCGATCACGGCAACGATAGTGCCCTCGGAAGCCTTATCGCCTACCTTGAGGCGTACTTCACGCACCACGCCGCTGGCCGAGGCCGGCACTTCCATGGTGGCCTTGTCCGTCTCCAGGGTGATCAGCGAGTCGTCCTTCTTGACCGTGTCACCCACCTTGACGAACACCTCGATCACGTCGACATCCTTGTAGTCGCCGATGTCGGGAACCTTCAATTCGATCTGATTGCTCATTTTTATCCTCCGTGAAACGTGATTTCGCTAGCGCGGTGAATGGCGAAGCGAGACTGCGCTTCGCCGTTCACGTTTCACTTTCACGTGGTTAAACAGTCCAGGGGGCCGGCTTGGATGCGTCGATGCCGTACTTGGCGATGGCTTCTGCCACCTTGCTGCGCGGCAGCTTGCCGTCGTCGGCCAGCGCCTTGAGCGATGCCACGACAACGTAGCGGCGATCCACTTCGAAGAAGCTGCGCAGCTGTTCGCGCGTGTCCGAGCGGCCGAAGCCGTCCGTACCGAGCACCACATAGCGGCGCGGCACGTAGGCGCGGATCTGCTCGGCAAAGGCGCGCATATAGTCGGTCGCAGCGATGACAGGGCCTTGCGTATCGGCCAGACATTGCGCCACGTACGGCACTTGCTGCTCGCCATCGGCGTGCAGCAGGTTGTGGCGCTCGGCAGCGATACCGTCGCGGGCCAGTTCCGTAAAGCTCGGGCAGCTCCACAGGTCCGCTTCCACGCCCCAGTCGCTCTTGAGCAGCTTGGCCGCCTCGATGACTTCCTGGAAGATGGTGCCGGAGCCCAGCAGTTGCACGCGCAGGTCGCCCGCGCCGCCCTTCTTGAGCGAGTACATGCCGCGTACGATGCCCGCTTCCGCGCCTTCCGGCATGGCGGGGTGCTCGTAGTTCTCGTTCATCAGCGTCAGGTAGTAGTACACGTCCTGCTGCTCGGCGTACATGCGGCGCAGGCCGTCCTGCACGATGACCGCGACTTCGAAGCCGAAGGTCGGGTCGTAGCTGATGCAGTTCGGGATGGTGGCCGAGATCAGGTGCGAGTGGCCGTCTTCATGCTGCAGGCCTTCGCCGTTCAGCGTCGTGCGGCCAGCCGTGCCGCCCAAGAGGAAACCGCGCGTACGCATATCGCCGGCCGCCCAGGCCAGGTCGCCGATGCGCTGGAAGCCGAACATCGAATAGTAGATATAGAACGGAATCATCGGCACGCCGTGCGTGCTGTAGGAGGTGCCTGCGGCAATCCAATCGGCCATGCCGCCGGCCTCGTTGATACCTTCCTGCAGAATCTGGCCTTCCTTCGACTCCTTGTAGAACATCAGCTGGTCGGCATCCTGCGGTACGTACTTCTGGCCTTCCTGGTTCCAGATACCGATCTGGCGGAACAGGCCTTCCATACCGAAGGTGCGGCTTTCGTCCGGCACGATGGGGACGATGTGGCGACCGAGGTTCTTGTCCTTCAGCAGTTGCGTGAGCATGCGTACGAAGGCCATGGTCGTGGAGTATTCGCGGCCTTCGCCCGAGCCCTTGAGCAGGGCATCGAAGCTGGCGAGCGGCGGTACTTCCAGGGCGTAGGCCGTGCGGCGGCGGGCCGGCAGGTAGCCGCCGAGCGCCATGCGGTGGCCGCGCATGTATTCCAGTTCGGCCGAGCCTTCTTCGAACTTGATGAAAGGCACTTCTTCCAGCTTGTCGTCCGGCACCGGGATCTCGAAGCGGTCGCGGAACTGGCGGATGGCTTCAATATCCAGCTTCTTCTGCTGGTGCGTGATGTTCATCGCTTCGCCGGCGTGGCCCATGCCGTAGCCCTTCACCGTCTTGGCGAGGATCACGGTCGGCTTGCCCTTGTTGTCGCAGGCGGCCTTGAAGGCGGCGAAGATCTTGGCGGGGTCGTGGCCGCCGCGGTTCAGGTCCCAGATGTCCTTGTCCGACCAGTCCTTCACCAGCTCTTGCAGTTCCGGTGTATTGAAGAACTGGGCGCGCACGTAGGCGCCATCCTTTGCCTTCATGGTCTGGTATTCGCCGTCGACGATTTCCATCATGCGGCGGGCCAGGATGCCCTTCTTGTCGCGTGCGAACAAGGCGTCCCACTTCGTGCCCCACACGAGCTTGATCACGTTCCAGCCCGCACCGCGGAAGTCGCCTTCCAGTTCCTGGATGATCTTGCCGTTGCCGCGCACCGGGCCGTCCAGGCGCTGCAGGTTACAGTTGATCACGAACACGAGGTTGTCGAGCTTCTCGCGACCGGCCATGCCGATGGCGCCCAGCGATTCCGGCTCGTCCATCTCGCCGTCGCCACAGAAGGCCCATACCTTGCGGCCGTCGGTCTGCGCCAGACCGCGATCCTGCAGGTACTTCATGAAGCGGGCCTGGTAGATGGCCATCAAGGGACCGAGACCCATCGATACGGTCGGGAACTGCCAGAAGTCCGGCATCAACCAGGGGTGCGGGTAGCTGGAGAGACCGTTGCCGCCCACTTCCTGGCGGAAGTTGTTCATTTGCTCGTCCGTGAGGCGGCCGAGCAGGTAGGCGCGCGAGTACACGCCCGTGGCGGAGTGGCCTTGTACGAACACGAGGTCACCGCCGTGCGATTCGCTGGGCGCGTGCCAGAAGTGATTGAAACCCACGTCGTACAAGGTGGCGGCAGAGGCGAAGGAGGCGATATGGCCGCCCACATTCGTATCCTTGTTGGCGCGCACGACCATGGCCATCGCGTTCCAGCGCGTATAGGCGCGGATCTTGTGTTCGATGGTGGTATTGCCGGGGAAGGGCGGCTCCATCTCGACCGGGATCGTATTGATGTACTGCGTGTAGGCACTGTACGGAATGTTGGCGCCGGCCTGGCTGGCTTCCTGGATCAGGTTCTCGATCAGAAAGTGCGCACGCTCAGGGCCTTCGGCGCTGATGACACCTTGCAGGGCATCCAACCATTCTCTGGTTTCTTGCGGGTCGAGGTCGTGTTGATCTGCCATCTTGGGTACCTTGTGGGTTTCGTTATTCAATTCGTGCTAAGACGCTGCGCCCGTGTGTGCGGACTGCAAGGCGGGCGGTCTTCGAAGGGAAGGGGCGAGCAAGACGGACGGCGGTACGGTACGTACGGCGCCGCGACCGAGGGAACCGGCAAGGCGCCGGCGAAGCTGGACGGGATACGCTTCAATCTCATCTTCATGGCGCTTGCGCGCCTTGCTCAGGTTATGCCGCTTTTGCGGCGCGGGCCTTGTGGCCTCGAGTTGTCTGCTGCAATTG
>Ga0213872_10002610_pt1 | contig 10470 bp, 8 predicted proteins | sample VelepicomBERX_R2_FD_160071 | JGI IMG/M metagenome (GOLD analysis project Ga0213872, IMG submission 160071) | Rhizosphere microbial communities from Vellozia epidendroides in rupestrian grasslands, the National Park of Serra do Cipo, Brazil - RX_R2 | ecosystem: Host-associated > Plants > Roots >... | reverse complement strand
TGACCCACATCAACAACCTGCCCAAGAACCTGGTGGAACGCCTATGACCCTGGCCATCGAACTCGGCGCCGCCGCCCTGGCCCTGCTGTGCGCCCTGGCCCTGCTCTGGTCGCGCTGGCCGGCCTGGCTCAAGGCCGTGCTGCTCCTGCTGGTGACCGTCTTCTACTTCTTCGCCCATGACGAGGTGAACGCGATCGCCGGCTGGCCCAGCCCGGACCGCCTGCCCGAGCGCTTCCAGCTGCTGGCCGCGGTGATCGAAGAGCCCACGGCCAAGACCCCCGGCGCGCTCTATCTGTGGGTCAATGCGGTCGAGAACGGCCGCCCCACGGCCCAGCCGCGCGCCTACCGGCTGCCCTACACCAAGGACCTGCACGCCCTGCTCAACGACGCCCTGAAGAAGATCCGCGAAGGGGTCAGCCAGCTCGGCAGCGTGGCGCCCCAGCGCGGCCGCCCGGGCGGCCTGTCCTGGCTGCGGCCCGGCGGCGACGAGCAGGTGGTCAAGCTGCGCGACATGCCCAAGCCGCAGCTGCCGGAGAAATGAGCCATGGCCCTCGATGTCCCACGGGTGCTGTCGCTGCTGCTGCCGCTGCTGGTCGGCCTGCCTCTGGCCGGCTGCGGCCGCACGCCTGCGGCCACCGACTACTTTCCACTGGCAGGCGGCCGCCACTGGACCTACACCCAGACCACCGAGCGCGACGACGGCCAACGTGAAGAGAAAGCCCTGCGCCTGGACAACCTCGGGGCCGAGACCCTGGCCGACGAGACCACCTGGCATCGCCACAGCGACGACGGCATGCACTACTGGCTGCGCAGCGACGACAGCGGCATCTTCCGCGTCGCCAGCCGCTTCGACCTCGACGAGTTCTACGCCCCCGACACCCCGCACCGCTATGTGCTGAAAACCCCCTTCAGCGTCGGCACCAGCTGGCAGGCCGACACCGTGCCCTATCTGCTCGAGCGGGCCCAGCAGTTCCCGCCCGAGATCCGCCACTCGCACCCCGCCGTGCCCATGAACTACCGCATCGAGGCCGTCGACGAGGCGGTCGAGACGCCGGCCGGGCACTTCGAGCACTGCCTGCGGGTGCAGGGCAGCGCCGACCTGCACCTGTACCTGGACGCGGTCTCGGGCTGGAAGGACCTGCCCCTGCTCACCCGCGAATGGTATTGCCCCGGCGTCGGCCTGGTGCGCCTGAGCCGCGAAGAACACACCGCCTCCAGCTTCGTCACCGGAGGCTCCCTGACCCTCGAATTGCAGCAATGGCAATGACCCCGACCCCATCGAACAGCCCCGGCCGCCGGCGCGCCCTGGCCGCCATGGCCTCGCTTCTGTGCGCGCGCAACGGATGGAGCCAGCCCAACGGCCCGGGCGGCCTGATCACCCTCTACGTGCCCTGGCCCGCCGGCGGCGCCACCGACCTCACCCTGCGTGTGCTGGCCGATCTGGCCGGCCAGACCCTGGGCCAGAAGATCATCATCGAGAACCGGCCCGGCGCCGGCGGCAGCCTGGCCATGCCGCTGCTGCAGCAGGCCAACGCCGACGGCTCGGTGCTGGCACAACTGCCGCAGCCGGTGCTGCGCATCCCCTATCTGCAGAAGGTCAACTGGGACCCCATCCGCGACACCACGCCCATCATCCAGCTCAGCGGCGTGACCTTCGGCGTGGTGGTGCCCGCCGGCAGCCCGCTGCGCAGCCTGGCCGACCTGCTGGCCTTCGCACGGGCCCACCCGGGCGAGCTGTCGGTGGCTACCAATGGCAACGGCACCACCCCGCACCTGGTGATGGAAGAGCTGCTGACCGAACAGGGTCTGCACTACATCCATGTGCCCTACAAGGGCACCGCCGAGCAGATGGTGGCGGTCAGTTCCGGCCAGGTCATGGTCGGGGTCAACTCGAACGGCTTCGCCCCCTTCGTGGACAGCGGCCGGCTGCGCCTGCTGGTCACCTTCGGCGACAGCCGCACCCACCGCTGGCCCCAGGTGCCGACCCTCAAGGAGCTGGGCTACCCCATCGTGGCGAACTCGCCCTACGGCCTGGTCGGTCCGCGCGGGCTGGCCGCCGAGCAGGTGCAGCGCCTGCACGAGGCCTTCAAGGCGGCCCTGTTCCATCCCCGGCACCTGGCCGAACTGGCCCGCTACGACCAGGAGCCGGCCTACCTCGGCCCCACCGACTACGGCCGCGCCCTGGTCCAGGCCTACGCCTACGAGCGGCGCCAGGCCGAGCGCCAGGGCCTGCTGCCGCTGCGCTCCTGAAAGCGATCGTCCATGCCCACGGCCCTGCCCCCGCTGAAATTCCGCCGCTGGCGCCGCGACCTGGTCTGGCTGCTGGGCGCCGTGGCGCTCGAGTGGTACGCCTCGGCCCGGGGCAACTGGTCCGAGCACTACAGCCGCTTCGCGCAACGCTACGAAGACTGGCAACTCGACGAGTGGCCCCTGACCCTGCTGATGCTCTCGCTGGGCCTGTGCTGGTTCGCCTGGCGCCGCATGGGTGAATTGCGCGAGGCGCTGGCCGAACACATGGCCGCCGAGCAGCGCATCTCCGAGCTGCTCGAGCAGAACCAACACCTGGCCCGCCAGCTGATCGGGGTGCAGGAGGAAGAGCGCCGCGCGATCGCCCGCGAGCTGCACGACGAATTCGGCCAGGGCTGCACCGCCATCCGCATCGAGGCCCGCCTGCTCGCCCAGAACGGCGCCCCGGACGCGGTGCGCCAGGGCGCCCAGCGCATCGGCCACCATGCCGAGCACCTGTACCGCCTGGTGCGCGAACGCCTGACCCGGCTGCGCCCGCACAGCCTGGACAGTCTGGGCCTCGAGGCCGCGCTGCAGGAGCTTTGCGAAGGCTGGGAGGACCAGACCGGCATCGCCTGCCGCGTGCAGGCCGAGTTGCCGGCGCAGGCGCTCGACGACGCGGTGGCGGTCACCCTGTTCCGGCTGGTCCAGGAAGGGCTGACCAACATCGCCCGCCATGCCCGGGCCAGCGAGGCCCAGGTCAGCCTGCAGGCCGGGAACTGGCCGCAGCAGCCGCTGAGCCTGCGCATCGAGGACAACGGCTGCGGCCTGCCCGGTGCGGCACCGCCGTCCGGCGGCTTCGGCCTGGCCGGCATGCGCGAGCGCGTGGCCGCGCTGCAGGGCCAATGGCGGCTGGACCGGGGCACTGCCGGTGGCGTGCGCATCCAGGTCCTGCTGCCGGCGGAGGCCCGGGCATGATCCGGGTCCTGCTCATCGACGACCACCCGGTGGTGCGCTCGGGCTACCGGCGGCTGCTGGAGCAGGAGGGCGACATCACGGTGGTGGCCGAATGCGGCGACGCCGACAGCGGCTACCAGGCCTTTGTGCGTGAACAGCCCGCCGTCTGCATCACCGACCTGTCCCTGCCCGGCGCCAGCGGCCTGGACGGCCTGCGGCGCATGCGCGCCCGCTGTCCCGAAGCCTGCGTGCTGGTGTTCAGCATGCACGATTCGGCCCATGTGGTGCGCCGCGCCCTCGATGAAGGCGCCCGGGGCTTCGTCAGCAAGAACGCCGACCCGGAAAGCCTGGTGGCCGCCGTGCGGGCGCTGCGAGAAGGGCGACGCTACCTCAGCCCCGACCTCTCGCCGCGCCTGCTGCAGGCCCATCACCAGGTCGACGAACGCCTGGCCTCGTTGAGTCCGCGCGAGTTCAGCGTGTTCCGGCTGCTGGCCGAGGGCCGCTCGGCCTCCGAGTGCGCCGACGCCCTCAACCTCAGCCCCAAGACGGTGGCCAATGTGCAGACCCTGGTGAAGGAGAAGCTGCAGGTCAGCACCTCGGCAGCCCTGGTGCATCTGGCGTTGCAGCTCGGAATGATCGTCCAACCGGAGGTTCTTTCAAAATCATTTTGATTGCACCGGCAACCAATCGGTGGAGAGGGAAATTTTCCCTGGTGATCCGAGTCCCGGATTTCTAGACTGCGTTGAAAGATCCTCGGAGACACCGTGCGCCACATCCGCCCCCTGCCCAAAAGAATTCCCCGCGCGCCGCTTCGCGTCCGACCGTCCCTGATCAGCCTTGCCGTCATGGCCCTGGGCCTGCCGGCGACCGGCTGGTGCGCCGGCGCGACAGAGCCGACGCTGGCGCTGGTCGAAGTGGTCGGCACCACGCCGATCGACGGGCTGGGTCTGCCCCTGGCCCAGATGCCGACGAACGCCCAACGGATCCAGGTCGACAGCCGCGACCACGCCGACCTGGCCCATCTGCTCGACGCCGAAGTCGGCTCGGTGAGCCTGAGCAACGGCACCGGCAGCCCCTACCAGAACGATGTCAACTACCGGGGCTTCCAGGCCACCTCGCTGCTCGGCGCCCCGGTCGGCCTCAGCGTCTACCTGGACGGGGTGCGCATGAACGAGCCTTTCGGCTCGGTCGTCAACTGGGACCTGATCCCCATGACCGCGCTGAAGAACGTGGACCTGCTGCCCGGCTCGAACCCCCTGTACGGGCTCAACACCCTGGGCGGCGCGCTGGCGCTGAACACCCGCAACGGCCAGGACAGCCCCGGCACCTCGATCACCGTCCTGGGCGGCTCGTTCCGTCGGCGCGCACTGAACTTCCAGTCGGGCTGGGTCGATCGCGAACACAACAGCGATTTCTTCATCGCCGGCAATCTCGATCGCCAGGATGGCTTCCGCCAGCATTCGGGCAGCAGCGTCCAGCAGCTCTTCGGCAAGGCCCGCTGGCATGACCAGCACAACCAGCTCGAGCTGTCGACCACCCTGGCCGGTTCTCTGCTCAACGGCACCCAGGCGCTGCCGATGGACATGATGTCCAACCCCAGCGCCGCCTACACCTGGCCCGACAACACGGCCAACCACATGGTGCTGGTCAACCTCAAGGGCAGCCATTGGCTGGACGACAGCCATCAACTGGCCGGCAACCTGTTCTACCGCCATGAGAACTCGAGCAGCCTCAACAGCAATGTCCAGCTCGACGATGGCTGCACCAATGCCGGCGGCGGCCTGGTGATGTCGGGCAGCGTGCCCAAATGCGCCAACCAGGCCCCCAACGGCACGGCGGTCAATTCGGTCACCTCGCCCACCGCGCTCGGCCTGGGCTATGGCCGCTGGACCAGCAACATCAACACCAGCCTGGTCGCCTCGAGCACCAAGCAGCGGACCTGGGGCTCCAGCCTGCAGTGGTCCAGCCTGGACGACTGGTTGTCCCGTCCCAACAGCTTCACCATCGGCGCCTCCTTCGATCATTCGCTGATCCGCTACAGCCAGAACACCTACCTGGCACGCCTGATCAACTACCAGACGGTGGTGATCCCGAACCAGGAATACGGCTTCACCGCCAACGGCCAGGCCCCTTCGGCCACCAACCTGCCCAGCTTCAACGGCAGCAATGTGCTCGATTCGGTGCAGCTCAGCTCGACCACGAGCAACTACAGCGCCTATTTCAGCGATGCACTGAAACTCGACGAGCGCTGGACCCTCAGCGCCGCCGGCAGCCTGAACCTGTCCACGCTCAACCTCAACGGCGCCAACAACCAGTACCTCAACGACGACGGTGGCTGGAGCTGGACCGACAGCAGCAGCGGCGTGAGCTACTACAACCCCGCCTACCTCGGGGGCTATCCCTTCTCCAACACCAGCGCCAGCGGGGTCAAGTCGCCCCTGAGCGCGCCGGCCGGCGCGGTGGCCGGGCCCGAGAGCAACAGCCTCAACGGCCAGCACCGCTTCCAGCGTTTCAATCCGTCCTTCGGCTTCAACTACGACTACCAGCCGGGCCACAGCGTGTTCGGCAGCTACAGCGAGGCCATGCGTGCGCCCACCGCCATCGAGCTGTCCTGCGCCAACCCGAACAGCCCCTGCGCCCTGCCCACCGGCTTCAACGGCGACCCCGACCTCAAGGCCGTGGTCGCCAGGACGGTGGAGATCGGCCTGCGCGGCCAGAGCTCCCCAGACACCAGCTGGAACGCCGCCGTCTACGACTCGCGCCTGAGCAACGACATCCAGTTCATCGCCACCTCCGCCTCGCTGGGCTATTTCGCCAATGTCGGCACCACCGAACGCCGCGGCCTCGAGCTCGGCGGCCGCACCCGCCTGGGGCCGTGGAACCTGTCACTCAACTACGGGCTGGTCGACGCGCTGTACCGCTCGGCCTTCACGACCGCCAGCGGCCAGAACGTGGTCTCGGGCGACCGCATTCCCGGCATCGCACGCCAGACCCTGAAGCTGCGCGCCAGCTACCGCGCCAGCCCGGACCTGGTGCTGGGCGGCAATCTGCTGGTCGCCGGCAGCCAGATCGCGCACGGCAATGAAAGCAACCAGGACCCTGCAGGGGTGGTGCCGGGCTACGCGCTGGTCAACCTCGATCTGCGCTACCAGCTCGATGCGCATTGGCAGCTGTTTGCCAACCTCAGCAATGTGTTCAACCGGCAGTACTCGACCTACGGGCTGGATGGCACGCAAAGCGTCTACACCCTGGCCTCGGAGATGTTCCTCACCCCGGCGCCGCCACGGGCCCTGTGGGTGGGTGTGACCTACCGCTTCGACCCGGCGCCCGCCACCCGATAAGACCTCCCGGACAGCGGACCACCCCCGGTCCGCCTGCGGCCCGGGCAGGTGCCCGCTCAGACCTGGATCAGCCCGGGCGAGGCCTGCCAGCGGCCCGCCTTGTCGACCACCAGCACATCCACCCCCCATTCGGGCGCCAGTTGCAGCGCCCCTTCGAAGCCGGCCACGAACATCACCTTGGTCAGGGCATCGGCCAGGGCGCAGCTCGGCGCCGCCACGGTCACGGCGGACAGGCCCGGCGGCGAATAGCCGGTGCGCGGGTCGAAGATGTGGTGGAAGCGGCGGTCGGCACTGAAGGTGGTCTGGTTGTCCGCCGAGGTGGCGATGCAGCGCCCGCCCAGGGCCAGGCGGGTCAGCATGACGTTCTCGTCGCGCGGGCTGGCGATGCCCAGCACCCAGCCGCGCTGGGGGTTGGGCCGGCCCAGGGCGGCCCATTCGCCGGTGTTGATCAGGGCGTGCTCGATGCCATGCTCGCGCAGCGTGGCCCGCACCCGGTCTGCGGCATAGCCCTGGGCGATGCCGTTGAGGGTGACCCCCATGCCGCGCTGCTCCAGGCGCAGCTGCTGCGCCCCGACCTGCAGATGCTGCCAGCCCACCCGGCCGCGCGCGCCCTTCACCGCCGACTCGCTGGGCAGATGCCCCTCGCGCTGGGCCGCCTCGAACACCTCCCACAGGGGCTGCACCGTCACATCGAAGCTGCCGCCGCTGCGCCGCGACACCTGCTGGGCCAGTTGCAGCACCTGCAGCAGGTCCGGGTCGGGCTGGTTCAGCACCCCGTCGCGGTTGAGGCGGCGCAGCGCGCTGTCGGGCAGGAACAGGCTCATCTGCGATTCGATGTGGCGCAGGGTGGCCACTGCCGCATCCAGCGCCCGGTCGGCCTGGGGCGCCTCGGCGTGGGCCACCCGCAGCGACAGCACCGTGCCCAGGGCCACCAGGGAGCGGTCGCGCCAGACCAGGCCCTCGCGGGCCAGGTCGCTGGCGAAGCGCCGAGGCCCGCGGCGCTCGGCACCGAAGGCCCGGCCCAGCATGCCCGAGGCCCCCAGGCCCAGGCTGGTCTGCAGGAAGACGCGTTTGTTCATGTTCTGTTCTCCTCCACCACAAGGGCTTGCAAGGGGATCACCGGGTGCCCGCCGGCACGGCGCCCCTGCTGGATGCGCGGCACGCACAGGGTGTCGCTTTCGTAGATGGCCACGCAGTCCAGGCATTGGAAGCATTCGTCGTAGTCGACGCGGCCCTGGCGGTCGATCGCCTGGTAGGCGCAGTCGCTGCGGCAGCGCTGGCAGGGCTGGCCGCATTCGCTGCGCCGGGCGATCCAGTCGAAGCGGCGCAGCCGCCCCAGCACCGCCATCCCGGCGCCCAAGGGGCACAGGTAGCGGCAGTAGCTTTTGTAGAACACCGCGTTGAGGCCCAGCAGGACCAGGGCCCACAGCACATAGGGCCAGGCGCGCACGAAGTTCAGCGTGATGCTGGTCTTGAAAGGTTCGACCTCGACCAGCCGATCGGTCCAGCCCACCGACAGCCCGGCACACACCAGGATCGCCAGCAGCACCCCGTACTTGAGGCGCTTCAGCCGTGCATCCCAGCGCTCGGGCACCTTGCGGGGCTTCACCCCCAGGCGCCGGGCCAGTTGGCCGGTCAGCTCCTGCAGGGCCCCGAAGGGGCAGAGCCAGCCGCAGAAGGGGCCCCGCCCCCAGAACACGACGCTCAGCAGCACAAAGGCCCACAGCAGCACGGTCATGGGGTCGTAGAGGAAGAAGTCGAGGCTGCGGCGCGCCAGCACGGCCTGCCACAGGGCGGTCAGGTTGACGACGGACAGCTGCCCCTGTGCCCACCAGCCGATGAAGACCAGGGTGAACAACAGATAGGCATTGCGCACGCGGCGCATGCGCTCGGGCTGCCGGCTCAGCCGCTCGGGCCGGCGCAGCATCCAGACCAGCAGGCCCAGCGCCGTCACCAGCAGCACCAGCTCCCAGGCCCGCGCCGTCCAGATGCTGCGCCAGCTCTTGCTGTCGCCGGCGGCCGCCTCGACGTAGGCCGACGGGAGACTGAGTTCGAAGTCGAAGACCCGGCGGACCTTCTCGGGGTAGATGGCGCCCTTGCTGCGGGTGACCTGCAACTGGATGTCCAGAGGCTGCGACGGGTCGAGCCCGGCGGCCCCGATGACCCGGAAGACGCGCCATTCGGCGCCCTGCAGCTCGGGCGGCAGCAGGGGGCGCAGGTCGAAGTCGAGGTCGCGCATCTCGAGCGGCAGCTTCTGCTGCTGCAGGCTCAGGCGCTCAGGGACCGCGCCACGCACGAAGTCGTCCCCCAGCATCGAATAGCGGCCCTCGCCCACCAGCAGCAGCGCGTGGTCGCCCGGTTCGAGCAGGCGGTTCAGGGCCTCCCAGGCGGCCGGCGCGAGCAGGTTGCGACCCACCGCCGGCAGGCTGAGCCAGGCGAAGTGCAGATCGACGAAGCGCTCCTGCGGGTGGGCGGCCGCCTCGCTGTCCAGGCCTTCGCCGACGCTGCCGGCGAAGGCCTGCTCGATGTCGCGGTTGAGAAAGCGCCGGTGTGCCACCAGCCCGGCCTGGTCGAGCGCCGCCCAGTCCATGGGCCGGAACAGGTCGCGGCGCAGATGGGCCACCTGGTCGGGATCGCGGCCCTCGCCGAAACCGAGCCGGGCCCGCGCCACCTTGAGCGAGGCCGACAACAAAGTCTGGTTGAGGATGCGCACCGAGGCGGTGGCCTTGGCCACCCCGTCGATGCTGACGTTGTTGTCGCTGCGGTCGCCCTGGTTCTGCTGGCCGTGGATGCGGATGTTCTGGGTCAGCGCCAGGCCCTTGTACTGCTGCACGAAGGCCAGCATCGGTTTTTCACCGAGGCCGTCGAGGAACACAGGCTCATGCTGCGACAGCACACGCACATCGAGAAAGCGGCCCTTGTCGTCGAGCAGCACCAGCAGATTGAAGGGCGTGCCCGAGAAGCCCGGGATGGGGGCCAGGTCGATGGATTCGAAGGCATAGGCCACCACCGGGGTGGCGGTGGCCTCCTGCTTGAGGATCGGCCAGACCGGCAGGTCGGCGGACTTCTCGCCGATGATCAGCGGCGAGGGGAAGGCCTGGGCCAGCGCCTCCCGCGTCATGACGCCGGCCCGGGCCTGCAGCGCCAGCACGGCCAGCAGAGACAGCAACAGGCTGCGGCACAGCCGGGCCAGCCAGCCCAGCACTCGGGTTTCCCCGCATCGCCGGGGCCCGGTTGAGGGCGCAACAGCGCATTCGGCGATCGCCTTGTCACAGGGGTGATTGCAACAGTCGCAACAGCAGCATCGATTCATTCTGGTACAGCACTCCGGGTATCTACGGAGCTTCAAGCCCCCCTGAAATCTGCTGCGGCGCAACCCGATCCGGGTGCCGCAGACCACCGGCCGGAGCCCCTCGGCAGGCCCCACCCAGAAAGCCTGGGAAGGCCCGCTCCACAAGGGAAAAATTCCCTGGATGGAGGGTGTTTCCCGGTCGGCGATCCCGCTTTTCCATGCAGGTTTCGGGCCTGCATGCAGGGCCCTGGACCGGCCTGCCCGGGGTCCGGTCGGCGGACTGGTACGCATATTGCGAAGCAGGCCGCCGGGAACATGTCGTTTCACCCTGGAAGAGCACAACGAGGAGATCAAGATGAAATTGAAATTGCTGGCCGCTTTGATGGCCTTGGGCCTGGGCGCAGGTCAACACGCGGCCCATGCGGCCGTGACGCAGGAGATGCTGGACAACGCCGCCACCGACACCAAGGAGGTGTTGACCTGGGGCATGGGCACCGAGGGCCAGCGCTACTCGCCGCTCAAGCAGGTCAACACCGAGACGGTGAAGCGCCTGGTGCCGGCCTGGACCTTCTCCTTCGGCGGCGAGAAGCAGCGCGGCCAGGAATCACAGCCCCTGATCTACAACGGCAAGGTGTTCGTCACCGCGTCGTATTC
>Ga0213872_10002609_pt1 | contig 10474 bp, 10 predicted proteins | sample VelepicomBERX_R2_FD_160071 | JGI IMG/M metagenome (GOLD analysis project Ga0213872, IMG submission 160071) | Rhizosphere microbial communities from Vellozia epidendroides in rupestrian grasslands, the National Park of Serra do Cipo, Brazil - RX_R2 | ecosystem: Host-associated > Plants > Roots >... | reverse complement strand
TTGCTCTTGCTCACGTCCGAGAAGCGGCCCACCCGATGGTGCGACTTGATGCCGAGTTCGTTCTCGAGCGGATGCACGAAGGTGCCGAACATGTCCAGCAGCATGCCCTGGCAGCCCTCCTGGATCACGGCCAGCACCTCCATGTTGACCAGGGTGGTGAAGACGATGGGCTTGCGGCCCTCGACCTCGGCGGTGTGGTTGATCTGGCGCACCGCCTGGAACGCCTTGTCCACCGTGTCGATGAAGGGCAGGCGCACATGGCGGGGCTTCATGTCGAATTGGGCGAGGATGGCGTTGCCGAAGGTCTCGGCGGTGATGCCGGTGCCATCCGAGATGAAGAAGACGGTACGGGTGTGCATGAAATGTTTTCACAAAGTTGTAGTGCACCCATGCCAGGCCGGGAATGCCGGGCGGGCCTACAATTCGCCGATTATCCAAATTCCCGCCATGCACCGCTTTGACCCAAAAGCAGAACAATCAAGTTGCCGGCCGTGCATGGCCCGCTGCTGCGCGCCCGCCATGGCGCCCAGGGCAGACGACCCGGTTTCAACTTCTGGAGCTTTCCCATGTCTGCACTTTTCAGCCCGACCGCCCTGGTCGTTCCGTTTGAGAACCTGAGAATGTCCGATGTCGAGGCGGTTGGCGGCAAGAACGCCAGCCTCGGCGAAATGATCTCGCAGCTGCCCCAGGGCGTGCGGGTCCCCACCGGTTTTGCGACCACCGCCCATGCCTTCCGGCAGTTCCTGGCCCATGACGGCCTGGCCGATCGCATCAATTCCCGCCTGTCCAGCCTGGACACCGAGGATGTCAACGCCCTGGCGGCCGCCGGCGCCGAGATCCGCGCCATGGTCGAGGCGCAGCCGTTCCCGGCCGATCTCGAAAAGGCCATCCGCGAAGCCTTCACGACCCTGAGCGCCGGCAACGCCGCCGCCTCGTTCGCCGTGCGTTCCTCGGCCACGGCCGAAGACCTGCCCGATGCCTCGTTTGCCGGCCAGCAGGAGACCTTCCTCAATGTGGTGGGCATCGAGTCGGTGCTGCACAAGATGAAGGAGGTGTTCGCCAGCCTCTACAACGACCGCGCCATCAGCTACCGCGTGCACAAGGGCTTTGCCCATGCCGACGTGGCGCTGTCGGCGGGCGTGCAGCGCATGGTGCGCTCCGACCTGGGGGCCGCCGGCGTGATGTTCACCATCGACACCGAGTCGGGTTTCGAAGAGGTGGTCTTCATCACCTCGAGCTTCGGCCTCGGCGAGACCGTGGTGCAGGGCGCGGTGAACCCCGATGAGTTCTACGTCCACAAGCCCATGCTCAAGGCCGGCAAGCGATCGGTGATCCGGCGCAACCTGGGCTCCAAGCTGATCCAGATGGTGTTTGCCTCGGCCGAGGAAAAGGCGGCCTCGGGCAAGCTGGTGAAGACGGTGGACGTGCCGGCCGAGCAGCGCAACCGCTACTCGCTGACCGACGCCGAGGTCGAGCAACTGGCCCAGTACGCCCTGGTGATCGAGCAGCATTACGGGCGCCCGATGGACATCGAGTGGGGCAAGGACGGCAGCGACGGCCAGCTCTACATCCTGCAGGCCCGTCCCGAGACGGTGAAGAGCCAGCAGCAGGGCAAGGCCGAGCTGCGCTACAAGCTCAAGGGCCAGGGCGCGGTGCTGGCCGAAGGCCGGGCCATCGGCCAGAAGATCGGCACCGGCCCGGTGCGCCTGGTGCACCACATCAGCGAGATGGACAAGGTCCAGCCCGGCGATGTGCTGGTCACCGACATGACCGATCCCAACTGGGAGCCGGTGATGAAGCGTGCCAGCGCCATCGTCACCAACCGTGGCGGGCGCACCTGCCATGCGGCCATCATCGCGCGCGAGCTGGGCATCCCGGCCGTGGTGGGCTGCGGCAACGCCACCGATCTGCTCAAGGACGGCACCCTGGTCACCGTGAGCTGCGCCGAAGGCGACACCGGCCGCATCTACGACGGCCTGCTCGAAACCGAGGTGACCGAGACGCAGCGCGGCGCCATGCCCCCGATCGGCACCAAGATCATGATGAACGTGGGCAACCCGCAACTGGCCTTCGACTTCTGCCAGTTGCCCAACGAAGGCGTGGGCCTGGCCCGGCTCGAGTTCATCATCAACAACAACATCGGCGTGCACCCCAAGGCCATCCTCGACTACCCGAACATCGATGCCGACCTCAAGAAGGCGGTCGAATCGGTGGCGCGGGGCCATGCCTCGCCGCGCGCCTTCTATGTCGACAAGGTGGCCGAGGGCGTGGCCACCATCGCGGCGGCCTTCTGGCCCAAGCCGGTGATCGTGCGGCTGTCCGACTTCAAGAGCAATGAATACCGCAAGCTGATCGGCGGCAGCCGCTACGAACCCGAGGAAGAAAACCCGATGTTGGGCTTCCGCGGCGCGGCGCGCTACATCAGTGCCGATTTCGGCGAGGCCTTCGCCATGGAGTGCGAGGCCATCAAGCGCGTGCGCAACGACATGGGCCTGAGCAATGTGCAGGTGATGGTGCCCTTTGTGCGCACCCTGGGCCAGGCTGACCGCGTGACCCAGCTGTTGGCGGCGCACGGCCTGCAGCGGGGCAGCAACGAGCTCAAGCTCATCATGATGTGCGAGGTGCCGAGCAACGCCATCCTGGCCGACGAGTTCCTGCAGTTCTTCGACGGCTTCTCGATCGGCTCCAACGACCTGACCCAGCTGACCCTGGGCCTGGACCGCGATTCGGGGCTCGAACTCCTGGCCGCCGACTTCGACGAGCGCGACCCGGCGGTCAAGGCCATGCTCAGCCGTGCCATCGCCGCCTGCAAGGCGCAGGGCAAGTACGTCGGCATCTGCGGCCAGGGCCCGAGCGACCATCCCGACTTCGCCCAGTGGCTGGCCGCTGAGGGCATCGCCTCGATCTCCCTGAACCCCGACAGTGTGATCGACACCTGGAAGCGCCTGGCGGGCGATTGAGCTTCCGGGCCCATGCCGCCACCAGGCCGCTGTCGTGCGGGCTAACGCCTAGCGACAGCGGGCCTGTCCGGTGCGAAGATCGGACGATGTCCAGTTCCCAGTCTGAAGACGCTCCCGCACCGGCCCGCGGGCACTGGTGGTTCCGTGGGCCGATGCTGCTGCTGTGGGTGGCAGTGTCGTTCGGCAGCTGCTATTTCGCCCGCGATCTGGCGGCCTGGCATCTGGGCCCCTGGGGGGGCTCGCTGGGCTACTGGATGGCGGCCCAGGGGGCGGTGCTGATGTTCCTGGTGATCGTGGTGCTCGATGCCCTGGTCATGAACCGCCTCGAAGCGCCGGAAGGCGGGGAAGCGGCCGATGGCGGATGAGTCGGGCCCCTGGTCTGCGCAGGGGCGCCAGCGCTACGAACGTCGGCTCTACCGCATCCTGGCGCTCTATGTGCTGAGCCTGCTCGGCTTTCTCTGGCTCATGGCCTGGGCCGAACGCCAGGGCCTGTCCCGGCGCTGGATCGGCCCCATCTTCCTGTTTTCGAGCGTGATGGTCTGTGCCGGCATCGGCATCTATTGCCGCACCACCGACGCCGAAGACTACTACGTGGCGGGCCGGCGCATCCCGCCCTTCTTCAATGGCATGGCCGCCGCCGCCGACTGGATGAGCGCGGCCTCCTTCATCAGCCTGGCGGGCGCGCTGTACCTGCAGGGCTTCTCGGGCACGGCGGACCAGCCGGGGGGGCTGGCCTATGTGCTGGGCTGGACCGGAGGCTTCTGTCTGGTGTCCATGCTCATCGCGCCCTATCTGCGGCGCATGAATCTCTACACCGTGCCCGACTTCTTCGACCGGCGTTTCGGTGGACGCTGGCCGCGGGTGATCGCCGCGCTGGCAGCGGTGGCCTGTTCCTTCACCTACGTGGTGGCGCAGATCTATGGCGTCGGCCTGATCGCCTCGCGCCTGACCGGCGTGCAGTTCGAGATCGGCATCATGCTGGGCCTGGGCGGGGTGCTGCTGTGTTCGTTTCTTGGCGGCATGCGGGCCATCACCTGGACCCAGGTCGCCCAGTATGTGATCTTGCTGCTGGCCTTCCTGATCCCGGTGTCCTGGCTGTCCTACAAGCAGTTGGGCAGCCCCCTGGCGCCGCTGGTCTATGGCCACCAACTGGAGAAGATCGCGGCGCTGGAGCAGCAACTGATCGATTCGCCGGCCGAGAAGCAGGTGGCCGCCGAGTACCTGCGCCGGGCCCGGGCGGACGAGCAGAACCTGTCGCATGTCGAAGTCGCCCTGGTGCGTGAGCGCCAGGCGGCCCAGGAGCGCCTGAACACCCTGCGCCAGCGCAATGCCGACGTGACCCTGATCCTGGCGGCCAGCCGCGAGGTCGCCAACCTGCCCGAGGATGCCGCCTCGGCCCGCGAGCAATGGAAGCGCTCGATCCAGGACAACCGCGAGCATGCCGCGCCGTTGGCCGGGATGCCGCGCCAGACGCAGGCTTTCGCCGGCGACCCCGATGGCAGTCCGGCCGAGCGCGAAAGCTACCAGCATTCGCGGCTGAATTTCCTCGCCCTGATGTTCTGCCTCATGGTTGGCACGGCCGGGCTGCCGCACCTGCTGACGCGCTACTACACCACGCCCACCGTGGCCGAGGCGCGCAGCTCGGTGAGCTGGTCGCTGCTGTTCATCGCGCTGATCTACCTCAGCGCGCCGGCCCTGGCGGTGCTGGTCAAGTTCGAGGTCATGAACAACCTGGTGGGCATGCCTTTTGACCAATTGCCGCCCTGGATCGTGCAGTGGTCCAAGGTCGACCCGTCGCTGGTCTCGGTCAGCGATGTCAATGGCGATGGGGTGCTGCAGTTCGGCGAGCTGAGACTGGGTGCGGACATCGTCATGCTGGCCACCCCCGAGATCGGCGGTCTGCCCTATGTGGTGTCGGGGCTGGTGGCCGCAGGCGGGCTGGCGGCGGCCCTGTCGACGGCCGACGGCCTGCTGCTCACCATCAGCAATTCCCTGGTGCGCGACCTGCGGCTGTTCAGTGCCGGGCCGCGCAAGCAGCGCGCCGAGCAGCGCGTGATCCTGTCCAAGTTCATGCTGCTGAGCGTGGCCATGGTGGCGGCCTTCGTGGCCGCCATGAAACCGTCCGAGATCCTGCCCCTGGTCTCGGCCTCGTTCTCGCTGGCCGCCTCGGCCTTGGTGCCGGCCATGGTGCTGGGCATCTTCTGGCGCGGCGCGACGCGGGCCGGTGCGGTGGCCGGCATGCTCGCCGGCCTCGGGGTGACCTCGTACTACCTGCTGGTCAATGCCCCGGGCCTGCGTGCCCTGCTGGGCCTGGCGCCGGGCCATTCGCTGTGGATGGGCATCGAGCCCATCTCGGCCGGGGTCTTCGGGGTGCCGGTCGGCCTGATCGCGACCGTGCTGGTAAGCGGGCTGCGCTGGCCCTGGGGCCCCGAACCCATCGAGGCGGTCGAGCCCTGAGCGGCCTGCCGGCTCAGGCGACGGCCAGCAGTTCGACGTCGAATTTCAAGGTGGCGTTCCCGGGGATCACGCCGCCGGCGCCGCGTGCGCCATAGCCCAGATGGGCGGGGATGATCAGAGTGCGCTTGCCGCCCACCTTCATGCCCTGCACGCCCAGGTCCCAGCCCTTGATCACCATGCCGGCACCCAGATGGAATTCGAACGGCGAGTTGCGGTCCAGGCTGGAGTCGAACTTGGCGCCCTGGGCCCCGTTCTTGAAGAGCCAGCCGGTGTAGTGCACCCGCACCTTGCGGCCCGCCTGGGCTTCGTCGCCTTCGCCGACCAGGGTGTCCTCGATCAGCAGCTCGGCCACGGCCGCCTGTTGCGACTGCACGCCCAGCAGTTCGACATCGAACTTCAGCGTGGCGTTCGGGGGGATCACGCCGCCGGCGCCGCGTGCGCCGTAGCCGAGCGAGGCCGGAATGATCAGGGTGCGCTTGCCGCCCACCTTCATGCCCTGCACGCCTTCGTCCCAGCCCTTGATGACCATGCCGGCGCCGAGGGCGAATTCGAAGGGGTCGTTGCGGTCCACGCTGGAGTCGAACTTGGCGCCTTGCTCGCCGTTGTCATAGAGCCAGCCGGTGTAATGCACGCTGACGTCGTCGCCGGCGCGGGCTTCGGGGCCGGTGCCCACGGTGGTGTCTTCATATTGCAGGCCGGTGGCGCTGGTGGGCATGGTGTTTCCTTGAGGGGGTCGGTCTTGAGAAGCGCCGGGCCCGGAGCCGGGCTGCGGTCGCGAAGCCGGGATTATCCCTGAAAGGCCAGGCCCCGGCCGGCCTGGGTGCGAGGCGCGAAGGGCCCGCACGTTGTGCCACGGCTCAGTCGGCGCCGGCGGGCTTTTTCGCTCGACTGGCTGCCCATTTGCTGGCGAAGGCGGGCAGTTCGTTGAGCCGCCTGAGCAGGTCCTTGCCGCTTTCGGTCACCAGATAGCCCGACGGGCCGTGGTCGAGCAGGCCGGCCGCGCGCAACTCCTTGATCCGGGTGTTCAGGGTGTTCGGGGTGATGCCGCCCACGCTGTCCTGGAGCAGGCGGAAGGTCTGGGCATGTTCGTCGCGCAGCGCCCACAGCACGCGCAGCGCATAGCGCGATCCGAGCAGATCGAACAACTGGCTGATGGCCGGGACATCCTTGGGACTCATGGGGGCTCTCCTGGTGGTGCCGGCGCCCGGCACCTGTGCGAAAAGCACTATAGTCCAAAAACACGATTGCTACAGCATTGGTAGCTACCCGGTACCAGCGGGCAAGCCCTGGCTCAGAGGTAGATCTTCTGAAGCAGGCGGATCAGGGTCTTGCGCTCGGCGGGGCTCAGCCTGGATGTGGCTTCGATCTCCAGGTCGGCGGCGGTCTGCTCGGCGTCCTTCATCATGGTCAGACCTGAGGGGGTGAGGTGCAGGCCGACGGCCCGGCCATCGCTGGGGTGCGGGCGCCGCTCGATGAGGCCGCGCCGGTCCATGGAGGCGATGATGCCGACCAGGTTCGGCGGCAGGATGTCGAGGTTGGCGCAGAGCTGGCGCGAGGTGATGCCGGGGTTGTGCGCCACCAGGGACAGCACCGAGAAGTCGACCACCTTGAGGCCGTACACCGACATGCGCTCCATGAAGACCTCGATGATCGCCAGGGCGGCCCGGCGGGCGTTGTAGCCCATGAGGGTCTCGAGGTAGCGGGTGTCCACGCCTTCGGCGGCGCTGCTGGGGGGGGATTTGCGCGAGGTGGCCATGCCGCATTGTGCGATCTCCTGGGGCGCCCGGCGCCTCGTATCAGCCCTGAGAGCGTTCGGATCTGTCTGCGGCGGGGTGGCTTTGTCAGAAAATTCTCGTCCGGGTGAATCCTTTTCCTGGTTCCGTCCCTCCTTGCCCCGGGACCCCGGCTTGAGCGGGTCCACCGACATAAGGAGTCGAAGTGATGATCTACCGGAAAAACATAGGATCGGCGCAACGCCTGCTGCGCCTGCTGGCGGGCCTGTTGCTGGCCCTGGGCGGATTCTGGGGCCTGGGGACCGGCCTCGCGGGCTGGCTGCTGACCGCCGCAGGGGCCTTGACGGCGGCCTCGGGCCTGTTCGGCTTCTGCCCGGCCTGTGCCTGCGCGATGCGCCTGGGCAAGGGGAAGTCATGATCAGTGTCGACCACCAGCTGTTCGCCCAGGCGCAGGCCGGCGATGCCCAGGCGCTGGACACCCTGCTGCGACAGGTCAAGCCCGACATCCATCGATATGCGCGTTCGCATTGCCACCGCAGCTCGGTCGTCGAGGACGTGGTCCAGGAGGCCCTGATCATCGTCTACCGCCGCGTCGGCGAGGTGCGCAGCGCGCCCGCCCTGGCGGCCTGGATGTTCCGGGTCGTGACCCGCCTGTGCATGCTGCCGGCCCTGGGCCTGATGCGGGGGGTGGAGGCGTGGCGCGACCTCGAAGACAGTCCTCGCTTCGCCCGCCTGCCCCAGGACGACCTGCGCATGGACCTGGCCCGTGCCCTGGAGTCGCTGCCAGAGGGCCACCGTCAGGCCGTCCTGCTGCGCGATGTCGAGCAACTCACCTTGGCCGAGATGGCCGGGCGGCTCGGTCTCACCGTCGAGGCCACCAAGAGCCGCCTTCATCGGGCGCGCGCCCTGGTGCGCGAATACCTGCAACCGACGGCCGCCGATGGCGGGAGGTCGGCATGAGTGACTGCTACCACAGCCCCAGGGACCTCGAGTGGGCCCAGCGCCTGGTCCAACTGGCCCCCAAGGAGGCACAGGCCTTTCTGAACCTCAAGGCCAAGGCCGAGCGAAGCGACGGCCTGATTCCTAACAAGTACCGCGAGCTGATCTCGATCGCTGTCGCCCTCACCACCCAGTGCGCCTACTGCATCGATGTGCACACGCAGCGGGCGGCCCGTGCCGGCGCCAGTGCCGAAGAGGTGGCCGAGACCGTGTTCCTGGCGGCCGCCCTGCGCGCCGGTGCGGCGGTCGGGCATGGCCTGCTGGCATTGCGGCTTTTCGATCAGGCCGCCTCGTCCTGACACCCCCACGGCCGGCAGGGGTCGTCACAAAACCCGTGCGGTGCCGCTCCAAAATGGACGTGGACCCGCACGGCGGGTGATAGTTGAGATCAATTGAATGAATATTTTCAATCAATTGGCTCAATGGGGTTGGCTGGGATAAAGTCACCCCTGTCTTCAACCACAAGCAACCGAGGAAAAAGCAATGTCCCTGATCAATACCCAAGTCCAACCTTTCAAGACCCAGGCTTTCCACAACGGCAAGTTCATTGAAGTGACTGAGCAAAGCCTCAAGGGCAAGTGGTCGGTCCTGATCTTCATGCCGGCTGCCTTCACCTTCAACTGCCCGACCGAGATCGAAGACGCGGCCGACAACTACGCCGAGTTCCAGAAGGCCGGCGCCGAGGTCTACATCGTCACCACCGACACCCATTTCTCGCACAAGGTGTGGCACGAAACCTCGCCCGCCGTGGGCAAGGCCAAGTTCCCCCTGGTCGGCGACCCGACCCACCAGCTGACCAACGCCTTCGGTGTGCACATCCCTGAAGAAGGCCTGGCCCTGCGCGGCACCTTCATCATCAACCCCGACCTGGTGATCAAGACGCTGGAAATCCACTCCAACGAAATCGCCCGCGACGTCAAGGAAACCGTGCGCAAGCTCAAGGCCGCCCAGTACACCGCCTCCCACCCCGGTGAAGTCTGCCCCGCCAAGTGGAACGAAGGCGCCAAGACCCTGGCCCCCTCGATCGATCTGGTCGGCAAGATCTAAGCTCGACACCACGGCAGAGCGCACCGGCCGGTGCGCTGCCCCGCCGGACAGCGTCATGGCCCCGAGCCGTGCCGTCCGGCTTTTTTTTGCCCGGAATCCGGCGCGCAGACTGTGCCGGCATGTCCGCAGCGCCCCCGACAACGAATTCAAGAAGGATGCCGCCATGCTCGACGACCAACTCAAGACCCAACTCGCCGCCTACCTGGAGCGCGTGACCCAGCCGTTCGAACTGGTGGCCTCCCTCGACGACGGCGAGACCTCGCGCGACACCCTGCAGCTGTTGCAGACCATCCAGTCCTTGCGCGCCGACAAGATCAGCCTGCGCACTGACGGGCAGGACGCCCGCCGGCCGTCGTTCAGCCTGCAGCGCCTGGGCAGCCCCAACCAACTGCGTTTTGCCGGCCTGCCCCTGGGCCATGAATTCACCTCCCTGGTGCTGGCCCTGCTGTGGACCGGCGGCCACCCGCCCAAGGTCGAGCAGGACGTGATCGAGCAGATCCAGGCCCTGGACGGCGACTACGACTTCGAGGTCTACATGAGCCTGAGCTGCCACAACTGCCCCGACGTGGTGCAGGCGCTCTCGCTCATGGCCATCCTCAACCCGCGCATCCGGACCACGGTCATCGAAGGCGGCGCCTTCCAGGACGAGGTCAACCGGCGCGAGATCATGGCCGTGCCCATGGTGTTCCTGAACGGCGAGGTGTTCGCCTCGGGCCGCATGACCGTGGAAGAGATCGTGGCCAAGCTCGACACCGGCGCTGCCGCCCGCGATGCGGCCAAGTTGTCGGCCAAGGCCCCCTACGACGTGCTGGTGGTGGGCGGCGGCCCGGCCGGTGCGGCTGCCGCGGTGTATGCCGCCCGCAAGGGCATCCGCGTGGGTGTGGCCGCAGAGCGCTTCGGCGGCCAGGTCAACGACACGCTGGCCATCGAGAACTACATCTCGGTGCTCGAGACCGACGGCCCCAAGTTCGCTGCCGCGCTCGAGGCCCACACCCGGGCCTACGATGTGGACATCATGAATCTGCAACGCGCCGACAGGCTGATCCCCGCGACGCAGGAAGGCGGCCTGACCGAGGTGGTGCTGGCCAATGGCGGCAGCCTGAAGGCGCGCACTGTGATCCTGTCCACCGGCGCCCGCTGGCGCAACGTCAACGTGCCCGGCGAGGCCGAGTACAAGAACAAGGGCGTGGCCTACTGCCCGCACTGCGACGGCCCGCTGTTCAAGGGCAAAGATGTGGCCGTCATCGGTGGCGGCAACTCGGGCATCGAGGCCGCCAT
>Ga0213872_10002608_pt1 | contig 10475 bp, 10 predicted proteins | sample VelepicomBERX_R2_FD_160071 | JGI IMG/M metagenome (GOLD analysis project Ga0213872, IMG submission 160071) | Rhizosphere microbial communities from Vellozia epidendroides in rupestrian grasslands, the National Park of Serra do Cipo, Brazil - RX_R2 | ecosystem: Host-associated > Plants > Roots >... | reverse complement strand
CCACCGGCGACCAGCTGGTTGAGCACCTCTTGAACCGGTACTTCTCCTTCACCCAACGGCACCAGTTGCCAGCCGCCTTTGTGCGCGGCCGAACGCCGGCCGTCTTTAATGTGCACGTGGAAGGTCCGAGCACCGATGTTCTTGTAGACCTCAGCCGGAGTTTCTCCCATTCGATGTGGATGCAGGCTATCCCAGATGGCGCCGAACGATTTGGACTGCACCTTTACCAGCAGTTCCGCGGCTACCGAAGAAGCGGAGAAACCGTCGTGGGTCTCGATCAGCATAACAACACCGAGCCGTTCGGCGACGGGACTGGCCTCCTCCAGCACCTTGGCTGCTGATTCCATCTGATTCCGGCGTGTCTCAGCATCTTCGGACAAATGACCACCGTAGACGCGGATAAAGGGTGACTCCCATTCGTTGGTTAGCTCCAGCATTCGGTGCAACTCGGGACCGGGGTTTTCAGAAGTGAGAATGACCGAGCTGCCGACCGCAACAATCGGCAAACGAGCGGCCATGGTGCTTTGCTTTACTCGGGCCCGATCCGCAGCCGGCAACGAAGAATCAAACAGTTTCCCATCGATGACCCGCAGCTCGACACCGGCATACCCTAAAGAACTACCAAGCGAGATCGCTTGCTCCAGGTTGCGGTCCGTGAACGCCAAAGTGCTGAACGCTATGCGCAAATCCATTGCGGAAGATTGCACTCGTTGCCGCGGATTGCAGCCTCCAATCGAGACCCGTGGAGCGCTGCCTCGCTTGCGAGGCCGACCGGGTAGCGACCCGATTCGCACCTATTCTATCGGCTGTGTCATGACATCTGGATTTTGATCAAACAACAAATGCGGGGGGTGGCGACCCCCGTCGGCCTCGCGAGCGAGGCAGCGCTCCACGGGCTGCGCCCTTTCACCTCTCACCCATTCGACGCGCTAGATGCTTGCTCAGGGCAGGCCTTGCACATCGTCTGCGAAGCGCTCCTTGATCTTTGTGCCTTTGTGACTTTGTGTGGGCCTGCTCATGAGTTGTACCTTTCGCGTAACGTTGTGTTTTGCTATCTGGGCCGCGACCTCAGGGTTCGTTTCGGCCAGTGCTCTTTCTCCCGGACCTGTTCAGGTTGAAGAGTCCATCCCGTACCCGGAGAAAATGACGTTCATCGGTTTGTCCCAATCGATAGAGCTCGCTGCTTCGATGGGGCTGGCAGCCTCAGCAGTGACACGGGGCGAAGTAAAACGGTATGTTCACGACGCGGCCAGCCAACGCCGAAATTTGACCCCTCTCGCAGTCTTTGTTCGCGAAGAATTCTCCGATGCAATCCGCGGTAAAGGATTTACTCCTGAAGACGACAGCACGACGGACAACCGCTTTCGTCTCGCGGTCCGCAAATATGGCTTCGGTATGGCCGAACTAATCTCTCGCGAAGTGCGCCCACTGATGACGCTCTACGCCGAGCTCGTTACACCGGATAACAAGGTCCTGTGGTCGCATGAAGCAGTCGTGAGGAGTGACGACAAAAGCCTCCCCGCGATTTTACCGGAACAATTGCGTAGCGATTCCGACGAACAAGAAATGCTTCTTCGCGCCGCCGCCCATCGGGCCTCAGAAAAGCTGATGGAAAATTACCAGGGAAAGGCCAAGAAGGCGGACCAGTCTCGCGCAAAGGACGCGGAGGACGCAGAGGGTGAAAGCGGCCAGAAGTGAGAGCCTGTGGCGAGACAAGCTGCAGATTGACGCAAATAGTGTCTGAAACGCCGAGCAAGCGTGTCCCGTAGGGACTGGATGATCGTAGCCTGGCAATTTATTGCCAGGAATGCAGTTCACCAAAGATCCGTCCCGTTAGGGTACGGCGTGATGGGGTGGTGGCGTCGTTGATCCAGCCAAGATCGCGGTGCATACGTGCGCCATGTGGGTCAGGCGTTGAATCCGTTAACCCTAATCAGCCCGTCCCTAATGGGACGGGCTGCTTGTTGATTGGCGTACTCAGGCCCAATCCTACGAATCTGTGGCTGCGGTACGTAACACCCTGGTCACGCTGAGCGGTGGCGGCGAGCCGGAACGGTTACCCGCCCAGATGGCGACGGTGAATCTATTCAGCAAGCCCTGGAAAAACAGTATCCAATCTATGACACCGGCACGACCGCATTCGTGAACCCGATTCAGGATCAGATGGTAGATAATGCCCGTCCGGCTTTGTGGGTGCTTATGGGCGCAGTAGCCTTAGTGTTGCTGATTGCTTGCACCAATGTCGCTAACTTGCTCGACGTGCGCCGGCTTGTTGTTCGGGTTAGCTCCCCTGAGATACGTCATTCACCTGGGCGTACAGGAAACCTTAACCGATGCCGCCAAAAGCGGCGCCACCCGCGGGACATCTAAGATGCGAACCGGTCTAGTCGTGACCCAAGTCGCCGTGGCTGTCCTGTTGTTAGTTGGGGCCGGTCTCTTGCTACACAGCTTTGAACGTTTAACCGCCGTAGCTCCCGGGTTCACCGCGGATCAAATCTCGATCGCCGATATACCGCTTTCTCCAAATTCACACAAACAACCAAACGAGCGGATTAATTTTTACGACCGTGTCCTACAGGAAACCGCGACTCTGCCCGGGGTACGAGTAGCGGGCGCTGCTAACGTGGTACCGGTCAGTGGAATTGCCTCCTCTATCTATTTCAATATTAAGGGACAGCCGCCCAAGAACAATCAGTACGCAATTGCGAACTATCGCACGGTTAGTCCTGATTATTTCACAGCGCTGCACATTCCTTTGCAACAGGGGCGTTTGTTCCGGAAAACAGATCGCGAAGATCATCCCATGGTGGTGATCATCAACAGCACGTTAGCGCGTACCTTTTTCCCGAGCCAATCGCCTCTCGGGCAGTACATGCAGATTGGTGGGTTGCCAGATGACGAGGTACCCTGGATGGAAATTGTCGGGGTGGTGGGCGATGTCAAACAAGCGTTGAACGGTGACGCCCCCGCCGAATACTACATTCCCTACCGGCAAGCAGACAAAGTTTTGCCGGTGCAGGCGATGTCATTGGTTGTGCGTACCGAGAGTAATCCGCAAGCCTTCGACCTCAGTCCAACGCGTCGTACACCAGATTGATCCTAACCAGCCGGTAGCAAAAATCCGGACTATGGAAGATAACATTGCGGATTCAATCTCCGAGCCACGTTTCCGGACGGTGCTACTCACGCTCTTTGCCGGTATCGCACTCGCCCTGGCCGGGATCGGCATTTTCAGTGTGATGGCGTACACCGTGACCCAACGAACTCGCGAGATCGGAGTCAGAGTCGCTTTGGGTGCCTCCCGCAGCCAGATCTTCGGTCTGACACTCGGTTACACGCTTCGTCTAACCGTGGTCGGCGCAGTAATCGGAATCGCAGCGGCCTTTGTACTTACCCGGTATGTATCCGCTTTCCTGTTCCAGGTCCCAAGTTATGACCTGATTACCCTAGGCGGCGCCGCCATCGTAATCGTGTTAGTTGCAATTGCAGCGTCCTATCTTCCCGCCCGCCGCGCCACCAGCATTGACCCCGCGAAAGCGCTGAGACAGAATTAACCGCGAATGGACACGAATAAAACCTCACGCAAAGACGCGACGCCCGTGGAGCGCTGCCTCGCTTGCGAGGCCGACCGGTCGGGAATCCCGAACGGGTGTGTGGGCTAACGGGCGACGGGCGCAAGGGCTGGTGCGCATTTCAATTGTACCCGGCAAGGTGCGCCGAACGGGAGTGGCTACGCCATCGGCCTCGCAAGCGAGGCAGCGCTCCACGGGCCTCCTATCTGCGGTTGATATTCTCTTCGCGTTTATTCGCGGTCCCTATTCGCGTCTATTCGCGGTCACAGGTAATATTCGATCTCGGGTTTAGTCACTTTGACGTCTTCCCAGGGCATACCGAACCGGATCCGGTGCCAGGCGTTGTTCATGTACCCTTTAAAGTTCCAAACGCTTTCGGGGTCTTCGGGCTGGGTATTAGCCGCGGAATCCCAGGCTCGGGCGCAGATGATCTCACCAACAAGGAGCTTCGGGATAAGGACTTCCCATCTTCGCCAAATACCGGGTGCAGGCGGATCTTGAAAAGCTGCTTCCCGCCATTTTAACGGTTCGCCGTATCCAATATCGACTCGCATCACGTGCCGATTCCCACCGGCCGTGGCGTAACCTTTAACTAACAAGCCATGAGCGACCTCTTCGATCGCGCAGATACAAGAGTTAACCGAAAGCTCCCCAAGCTCCAGAGCGCGTTCCCAATCGGCACTAGCTGATGAGGCATCGGATGGGAACAACCGATATGCATGAGCGTGGTACAGATTTTTGGAAGGCTCGACCAATAGATTAATTTCATTCAACCATTTCACGCTGCGCGCCCCGATATAACCGGGGACGATCGCACGCAAAGGGGCTCCGTGCTCGCAGGTCAGCGGCTGGCCATTCATCTCCCAGGCGAGCAAGACGTCGCGCTGGAGCGCCCGGTCGAGCGGGATCGATCCGCCGAAATGCACTTCGGTTCCTTCTTTAGAACAACGGTCCGCTCCGACAAATTCAACATGTTTGGCCCGATCGTCTACCCCGGCAAAATCGAGCACATCGGTTAAGGAGCAGCCTTTCCATCCGGCGTTACTGATCGCTTCATTCCCCCAACGGACCTCGTTCGGAACGGGCTTGATAGCGGACGCGCTGGAGCGCCGGTTCCCGGCACACTGCAAGGTGGCTGTGATCGCCTTGGCCGGAAAACGGTCGGTTAGTTCTGTGAGAGAAAATTCGCAGTGACGTTTAACCAGTCCGGCGATGGTTAACCGGAAACTTGAACGATCGACTTCTGGAATATCGCCGTGAATACGAAGGAAGAAGTCTGGGACCGGCGTAGCGAATTCCTCAATGAGCCGCTCAAGGGGAGGCCCGCCATTCGGCGGGGTCATTTGGTGAAAAATGAAGTCGGGATTCTTGCTGACCGGCGCGACCATTGCCCATTATACCCGGAAAAAAACCAAAATCTCACACAAAGACGCAAAGCCGGACCGCGAATGGGCGCGAATGTACACGAAGGGAAGACAGACGAACCGCAGATGAATCCGCCGTCGCGCGAGGCTATGGCGAGACAAGCTGCTGATTTACGCGGATAGGGGAGCGGGCCCGTGGAGCGCTGCCTCGCTTGCGAGGCCGAAGCGGTCGGCACACTGCCGAGTTGCGAGGCCGACGGTCAGGAAACCGGTAAAAAGGCGCAAAAACCGCAAAGAAAATACGAACCCAAATCAACAGAATGTCACAAAGGACAGGAAGGTAGAACCTTCATGATACAAATTTTGCCTTTGTGGCTGTTCGGCTGAGCTGAGGCCGAAGACCTTGCGACCTTGCTGTGAACTAATCTGATCCATGCTTTGCCTTCCTTTGCGTCCTCTGCGCGAGGCTATTCTTATTCCGGGACAGCCGCGATGGCCTCGATACTAATCGCCAACTGTTCGAGCGGAAGTTTAACGATCGGAGTCGAGCGTGCAGGCGGATTGTTGGGAAAGTATTCCGCATAGAGTTTGTTTAATGCTGTGAAATTAACGGGGTCGCACAGAAAGACAGTCGTTTTCACCACGTGTTCGAGGCCACTACCGCCGGCCCGAAGTGCAGCCGAGAGATTCTCGAACGCCTGACGCGCTTGGACATCAAAACTGCCGGGAATGAAATCCCCTGTCGCCGGATCAGTGCTTGCCTGCCCCGAAACAAATAGCAGTTGATCGAGACGAGTTACCTGAGAGTAGGGGCCTTTCGTCTTAGGAACGGTCGGATTAGCGATAGGGTGGTGCATTGGGATAAAGTATCGCGTTTTCGTGAAGAACTGAGGAGAAGAAAAACTCACGCAATGCCCCAAAGCCGCAAAGAGCGGACCGCGAATTAACACGAAGAGAATATCAACCGCAGGCCCGAACCCCGAAAGCTTTCGGGGGAACATTCTCCGGGATGAAATGAACGCTGATTTACGCAGATAGGGACACCGCTTATCTGTTCTCCGTTTTACCTTTGCGCCTTTGCGGCTTTGCGTGAGATTTTCTTCGTCTCTTTTGCGTTTTTTGTGCCTTCCGCCTCCGCCAGGCCTCCGGCGCGACAGGTTTTAGCAGCTATTCCTGCTTTGTGTCTTCGTGTCTTTGTGTGAGATAAGGTGGCGATGAAACAGATTCTTGGCGGACTACCTCTAGCGATCATTCTGTTGGTTGCGGCTCTCCTCCCGGGCTGCGCTGGCCATAACCCTCAGTCAACCGAAGACCTACTGTCGGCGGCGGGGTTTAATGTGGTTATTGCCACCACGCCAAAGCAGCTAAACCATCTGGCACATTTGCCGCCCTATAAAATGATGAAAATCCAGCGGAACGGAAAAGACCGGTATGTCTATGCCGATCCAGCTCGTAAACTGATCTTTGTCGGTGGTCTATTCTCGTATGACCGGTTCCGGGATATGCGCCTGGCTAAGAATGTGACCGAGCAAGACCTGCAGGACGCCAAGTTTAACGCCGAGATCGCTTCGGGCTGGGATGTCTGGGGACCGTTTTAGACCGCGAATGGACGCGAAAGAAGAAAAAACAGAATAGCCGCGAAAAGGCACAAAAAGCGCAAAAAAAGAAAGAAGAAAAATCTCAGGCAAAGACGCGAAGCAGACTTCGCCCCGTCCCCCCCTTTAGTGACGTCGGCCAGGGGCGCCAAGGTTGTACGGTAGGGACGAGCTCCTGCTCGTCCGGTGATACGTGGAACGTGCCCTTCAGCGGCGGATCCATCTGCCGTTGATCTTTCTTCGCTTTGCGGCTTAGCGTGAGATTTTCTGTTTGTCTCATTTTCGTTATTTCGCGGCTATCGTTGGTCCCCTACCGTCCGGCCTCGCAAGCAACACAGCGCTCCACGCAATCACCGCGGTTAGATCAGCCTCTTCTTCGCGTACATTCGTGTCCATTCGCGGTTTGTATTGTATTCGCGTTCATCCGTGGTCCTCAGTCGGCTAAGGCCTGGCGGAGCTGACTTAGGCCGTATGCCAATCCCTTTTTACGCGTTTCCACGTCGCCATTTGGCCAGGCGTATTCCCGGTCTTCATGCTCAATACTGACATAACCGTGGAATCCAAGCTTGGTCCGCGCGAAGGCGAGGAACTGTTTCCAATCTAATTCACCTCTGCCAGGTAAACGATACTCCCACCAATTACCGCCATACCCGACTGATTGGACTCGTTCCGGAAAGAGTTTGGTGTCTTTTCCGTGCAGCAGAAAGATCCGGTCACGAAATTCGATGGCCGCTTGGTACGGATCAATTCCCTGCCACAACAGATGCGAAGGATCGAATTCAAGACCGACGTTCCATTGTTTTGTTTTGGAAAACAGTTTCTCCCAGCCTTGCGGGGTAGTAGCTACGAAATTTTTATGCATACCAGGCCAGTTCTCCAGAGCGATCCGGAAACTTCCATCGGTACGAAGACCGGCGAGCTCGTCGAGAAACTCCGCAATGTCTTGGTAATTGTTTTCCTCGTCGGTGGTCTCATTTCTGCCCGCGAACAAAACGAGAGCCGGGACTTTCGCGTCAATAGCAGTTTGAGCGACGGAATGTGCTCGGCTCCGAATTTTCTCGCGCTCGGCCGGGTCGGAGTGTAAGAGGTTACCGAAGAGGGTAATTGAAGGGACCTCTAATCCGGTGTCACGCGCCTGTTCGATCACTTTTTCCGCCGGTTCAGCACCGGAGAGATGCCGGTTAACATCGAGTTCAATGCCGTCGTATCCGGCCGTTTTTGCCCAACGAATCACTTCCTCAGCCGGTTGATCTCCCAAGGTAGAAGTGTAAAAAGCAATTTTCATTGTGAGATTGTGGCCAACAATTTTTCGTATGAAGTTTTCGCGTCGTTAACAACCTGGGTCACCGGCTGTTGCCAATACTCGGGCCGGAATATCTCGATGGATAAGAACCCGCTATATTTCTTGGCGGCCAGAACGCCGAGATATTGAGCGAGAGGTAGAGTGCCAAGTCCGAGATGAACTCGGTGAGCATCCGTCAATTTCTCGACCGGCAAATCCTCGGCATCATTAACATGAACCATCAGGAATTCGTTTAGCGGATAAGGGGTGATATCCGTGATGCCGGCGCGATAGAAATGGAAGGTGTCCATCACGATACCGACGTTAGATGCGCCGGCGGCAGCAGCGATTTGCAACGCATCCTCAGGTCGTCCCATTACAGTGGTACGTCCAATTGGTTCTAGACCGACTTTCAACGACGGGGCAATCTCCGCGTACTCTTTCGTTCGGCTGATCGCTTTTTCTCTGGCTTTCTCCGGCTCCATCCCTGCCGGTATATTAGCGGCGCAGTAAACCAGCATGATGGGCGCACCGACCTGTTCGGCTGCCTCTACGCCGCGCCGGAAACGGTCGCTGGCATTATTGTTTTCCGCTAACGGCGCCAAATCAAAAGCCATGATCGATGCGGGCTGAAGATTGGCGTCGTCCAAGCGTTTCTTGATGTCCTTCAATGAACCTCGTTGAGCGGCTGCATCCAGGTGGTTGAGATCGATCTCGATGCCAGCGAACCGGGCGGCGCCGCACGCGGTGATAATCTCTTCCAACGGTCTTTCGCGTCCAGCGGTGATGGAGTTAAAACAGGGTTTCATAGTGATTCCTTGGAGCTGTGCATAAATTTTTGATAAATGTTTTCGAAAATGCCGACATCGATCAGGGCGTCTGAACCCGGCGAATCGAATTCGACTCCTGTCTGGAGGCATTCCAGGAAATGCTCTGCTTCGGCCCGGTAATGCCACGATTGATTTACGGGTGCGCCTGGATAGTGGATGCCAGCGTTGTTGCCGGCCTCGTACACCTCTATCTCATTCGTTGAAGGACGCGAAAAAAGAAGCCCAGGCGCCGAACGGATCCAACCGCCCTCAAAAAACAAATGCAGATTTTCGTCCCAACCATGAAACCTGGTCGAAGCGCTTTCGATAACACAACGTACTCCCTTTATCTGCAGGGTGACTAAACCGGTGTATCCGTCGGACGAGAGGTCAACATTCGTAACTGTGACGTCATCCGCCGAGTGGGCGTCTAACAGGAAACGCAATAGGTTAACTTGATGCGTATATTGTTGAAGATAGCCAACGTAACCGCGTCGCAGGCCTTTCGGGAGCCACCCAGGAAGCAGTTCTTCGATCGCGGTTGCCTGGACTGATTCCTCCGTTCGGATCAAACCTGACGTATCCAGGCCGGCGATCCAATTTCCGCAAAACCCATGGCAACGGATGTAGAGAAGCCCGCCCTTCCCAGCGTCGTTGCGCCATTCTCTGACCAGGTCGCGGATGAAGCGATTACCGGCATCGTAACGCTTCATATAACCGACCATTAAACGCGCCTTACCTTCTTTGGCGGCGGCTAAAATCCGTTCTGCTTGTTGGATCGAAACCGCCATCGGTTTTTCCATGAAAACGTGTTTACCGGCGCGCAATAAATCCGCAGCGATCTGGCCTTGGCCGGCATAATCAGCCGAAACCGCGACTGCATCGATCTCGGGATCACGGGTCAGAGAAAAATGATCCGGGTAAACTTTGCTTATGCCGAAACGTCGGGCTACCTGCGAAGCTAGATTCGGTCGCAGCTCCGCCAGAGCAACCAGGTTGCATTTAGACAAACTTGAAAAGTTACCCAGGTGCGCGTTTTGGGCCAGGAAACCGCCGCCGACATAGCCCATTCGGATCTGCCGAGTGATCGAGGCGAGTTTATCCGATTTTCTCACTTGTTTCTCCATAAAGTTAAAACCCTGCTAATCATCATCCTTTCACGGCGCCCGCGGTTAGTCCGGCGATGAATTGGCGCTGGAGCAACAGGTAAACGACGACGATGGGGGCGATCGAAATCGTTAACGTTGCGAAAAGGAGCGGGAATTGAGTTTGGAATTGATTGACGAAGAAAGCTTGCAAACCCAGAGGTAGAGTCTGGCGATCCGGATTATGAATGAAAATCAGAGCTAGGAAGAATTCGTTCCAGGCCTGGACAAAAGTAAAAATCGAAACGGTCGCGATGATAGGGCGCGATAAGGGCAATACGACCCGGGTAAAAGTTAACCAATCGCTGCACCCGTCTAAACGCGCCGAGTCCAGCAATTCTCCGGGAATGGCGTCGAAATAGGTTTTGAAAAGGAAGACAGATAACGGGAGACTTCCCGTGGTGTAACAGAGAATCAGTCCAAGGAGATTATCGGCGAGCTTCGCTTTAACGACGACGACATAAAGGGGAATGATATAAACCTGAACTGGCAGAGTCAGCAGGATGATAAAACTGAGATAAATGATTCGGTTAGCAGGGAAACTGAAACGACTGAGCGCATAAGAAGCTGTACCCGCGCAAAAGAGAGTCAAAAAAACGGTGCCGGCGGCAACGATCATACTATTGATCGTAAATTGAGCGATATGGGCCTGCTGCCAGGCATCCGCATAGTTGTGCCAGGCTAAGCTGGTGGGAAGACCTACCGGAT
>Ga0213872_10002606_pt1 | contig 10483 bp, 10 predicted proteins | sample VelepicomBERX_R2_FD_160071 | JGI IMG/M metagenome (GOLD analysis project Ga0213872, IMG submission 160071) | Rhizosphere microbial communities from Vellozia epidendroides in rupestrian grasslands, the National Park of Serra do Cipo, Brazil - RX_R2 | ecosystem: Host-associated > Plants > Roots >... | reverse complement strand
TTTCTGGCTGGTGAAGGAATACTTTGGCTTAAGCGTGGCCGAGACTTTCAAATATTGGACTACGATGGAAACGTTGCTGTCGATTCTTGGCTTAGCGGGCGTTCTCCTAGCGAGTTTGTTCTAGCCTGCGCGCCCCCGTGACGCCGTTAGTCGCGGACCTGATTCAGAATCTTTAGTCCGAATGGGGATTCCACCTCGACCCCGAGCGTTGTCATCAAACCGCTGACCATGCGGAAATAGCCTATCAACAACAGCAATTCAACGACTTCGCGAGGCGAAAACAGCGCACGCACCGGGGCGAGCCTATCCTCGCTCGTGTGCGAGGTTTCCAGAATCTGGTCTGCGAAGGCGAGCGCCATTCTTTCCCGGTCGGCGAACAGATCGGCGGGCGCTTCGCCTTGCTCCAGTGCTGCGATCTGCGCTTCGTTTACGCCGACTGATGCAGCGATGGCAACGTGCTGGACCCACACGTATGGTCCGTCGCAGCGTTGGGCTACCCGCAGGATGACCAGTTCGCGCAGCCTTGGGTCGAGTTCCGTCTGAGTGAGGAGCGCCAGGACCAGTCGGAGCGCTTGGCCGCCGACGGCCGGTGTATGCGCGAGAATGGAGAAAGCGTTTGATTGCTGTGTATTTTCAGGGAAACCGCTCTGACGCATCAACTCTTCGAACTGCGCCGTCGTGGCGTACGGAAGTCGAGCCATAAGTTTGTTCCTAACTAACCTTATCTATTCGCAACGTTATGCCGGGCCACTTGCATCCGCGTTTTGGATGCCAAGGCGGTAAAACCATTGTGCATTCTGCCCATCGGGATTAGTGATTGTGAATCCGTGCCTGCCGGTTTCTTGCCATCTCGCAGCCGGTTCCGCGATCACGAGCGTTACCGTCTTGAAAAGCTCTTCCGTTTGGGCGCCGTCAGGGTCAGTCCCGGTCACAGTGACCAGACCACTGCTGACATCGGTACCGTCGATATTGAAGCTCGCGCGCGTCGAAAGTTTACGGCCGTTGATTTTTAAAGTCAGACTGCCCAAGGTCGCAGTGATGTCGTCAATGATCGGTCCCGGCTTCCGCGCCAGCTTGCCGCCCAGATAACCGAAAGAACTAACTCCCATCAGCGCCAGTAATCCGTCTGGTATTTTGGGAAGGTCGCTCACATTCGTGGGATCGCTGAAGACTATTAGAAAGAGGAAGGTGGATACCCCGACAAGCGTCCAGATAAAGAACTGGAAACGCTCAGCGGTGACTAGGCCGCCGGTCGTAACAAAGTCCGCCAAACCTGGCTGAACTGGGCCGGCGCCTTTTGCACCCCTGGCCACGGTGATCCCCTGCGCGACCGCCGTCGTTGTGGCGCTGATAAAGATGATGCCAGGCAGGTTCTTCGGAATATCTGCAAACACAAACTTCCCTTGGACAAGGCTCTGCGCGAGCGTCAGCACGAGGTAGCCGAAAATGGCGGCTACCGTCCACGAGTAAAACTGGAACTTGGAGAGACTATAAGAGTCGGTTTCCTTTTCGAGGAACAAAGCGGCCAGGGCACCATAAGGTTTGCCGTCAACGGCAAAGGTCATCCGGGATAGTTTTATCATGGCCACTGGGATTGCCAGTATGATCAGGCCGGCTAACGCCGCAAGGGCGACCGGAGCCCATTTTGATTCTACCCGCGAGATTAGGATCACATTAGTTTCTGATAGTTGGCCGTTTATCTCTAACTGTACCTCGACCTTTCCTGCATATTCCGGCCACGGCAGGAACAACTCGAGTTGCTCGGAGGCAGCATCCTTAGTGGCGTACACCTTGGACTGTGCTGAACGCTCAGGCGGCGCTTCCGGAATAGCGCTAACCTTCGTCTGGTTCAGAAAGATTTCGATGGTGCCGGCCTGCTGGTTTCGAAGTTGACTACTGATCACGGTGAGCTCAGACAGTTTCACGTCGTTTGGCAGGGTTTCCGGGAAAATCACCGGTGGCGCAACCGTAGTGACTTTGAATTGAGCGTCGTTCGGTTGCGTCTGACCAGAAGCGATGCCGCAGGAAAGGAATACGGCGCAGACTAGTATCGACTTAATTCCGATTCGGTCTGTCTTCGGCATAGATTAGTCCTGCTTAAGCTCTAAGTTTGCTTTTGTCGGGTCCTTCAGAGTCAACGAGCGCAAGACAGCGTTTAGCTTCGCGCGAGTTTGACTTCTGTTGGGTGATCCGCCCTTACAGTGCCCAGCTGTCTTTGTAAATGGAACCAAAGATCCAGTAGCGGGTACGGTAGGGCCAAGTTTCACCTTGGCCTAGCAGCCAGGACGCGGCGAAGCGCGTCCCTTGCCGAACGGCGGGCCAACATACGGTAGGGCCAAGTTTCACCTTGGCCTGGGCAGCCAGGACGCGGCGAAGCGCGTCCCTACCGAACGTCTTTATTTAGGACGACCGCTAACTCCTCTTCCTGCTGATGTCGCAGAGCATGTCCGAATGGATGTTGAGACCGATATTAGTCATGTTGTAAAGATGCTCGCTGGCAACAAGCCAGACGATCTCGCAGACTTCCCGTTCGGAGTAGTGGCGCAACATGCGAGCAAAGGTGTCCGGGTTAACCTTTTTATCTTTTGTCAGCTCCGTCACATAGTCCAGTGCGGCACGTTCTGCGTCGGTAAAAAGATCGCTGGTCTGGTATTGGTCCAGCGCATCAAATTTCGCTTCATTCATTGACGCTTTGATGGTGAACGACCGGCCGATATCCATGCAGAAAAGACACACGTTGATGCGTGCTACCGTTTCACGGATAAGCAGGACGGTTTCCGGCGGCAGCCGTAGCTTTTTATCGAGCTGGCCGACCTTCGAGTAGAAGAGACCAAATGCAGACGGCAACCGCGCGCTATGCACTTTCACCGGTGTAAGCACTTTGCCAAATTGCTGGCGCGTAAAGTAGTAAGCCAGCTTCAAGATCAGTCCCTTGGGCTTTTCGATGGGAGAAAGAAAGGTATCCATATGCGTTCTCACTATTGTTCGTATCTCTTGTCATTCATGGATTTTCCGTTTGTTGGTTGGCTCCTTGCAAAGGTCATCGGCAGACCGCTTAAAAAGGTATTCACGCAGTGCTAAGTCTTCGGTCAGGCCGGCGGCACGAATGAAAGCTTGCTGGGCTTCTTCCTGCCGGTTTAGCAACTGCAGCAGATGCCCCCGGGCGGCCCAATAAGGCTGATAACTGACAATTCGACTGGCGGGAATCGCTTCCAGTGCGGCGAATCCCGCCGCAGGCTTGCCGGTCTGCGCAAGCGCAACCGCTCGCCCAACCAGTGAACCGATTCCCGGCGCGAATTGGACCAAGCCCTCATAAAGCAAAAGGATCTCCGGCCAGTCGATAAATCCGCTGACCGCTCGGTTAGCATGGATTGACTGAATAGCTGCTTCTAATTGATAGCGCCCCAGACGTTTGAACCCAGCCGCCAATCGGAGATGATTTTCGGCTTCATCGATCATTGGTCGAGACCAGCGAGTGTTGTCTTGCTTATCGAGCGGCACAAACTCGCCGTTGCTCGTGTAACGGGCAGCCCGACGGGCTTGACAGTGCAACATAAGCGCAAGCAAACCATGAGCTTCGGCTTCGGTTGGCATTAGTTGAACCAAGGTTCGTCCGATTGTAATGGCGTCTTCGGCCATTGCGTCAAGGGTTGAACTGCCTTCCATCAAGCTCTCCCAACCGGCCGTGTAAGCGGCGTAAATGGCATCAAGCACAAAGGAGAGGCGTTCGTTCCATTCGGGCGGGTCAGGCACACAAAACGGTATGGCTGCGTCGCGTATTTTGTTTTTTGCGCGGACAAGCCGTTGACCCATGGCAGCCGGAGAAACCAAGAACGCAGAAGCGATTCGAGCGGCGTCAATGCCGAGCACTGTCTGTAACATCAGCGGCGTCCGCGCAGCGACCTCGATTGCGGGATGGGCACAAACGAAAAGAAGCTTGAGTCGTTCGTCCGGAAAATGTTCTTCGGTCACCGCGACGCTCTTCGCTTCCGCGGGGATTTGCTGAAGAAACTGCTCGGAGTTTAGCCGGACTTGATTGCGACGGACGGCGTCAATCACCCGATTACGGGCGACATGAAGCAGCCACGCTTCCGGTTTTTGGGGAATTCCATCCGCTGGCCATCGTTCCAGAGCCGTAACGAACGCGTCACCGAGCGCATCCTCCGCACCAGCGACGTCGCCCGAGCGCGCCGCAAGAAAGGCGATCAATCGCCCGTACGAATTGCGGGCAACGGCTTCAATTGCAGTATGCGCCGCGGACTCGCTCATTACGCAGGTTTGTTGCCTCCAGTGGCAAAATATGAACCTACCAACGGACGGACCTCAACCAACAAGTGACCGGCAGCGGGATTACGAGCGGCCCATTCCAAGGCCGCATCCAGATTGGGCACATCAATGATGGCGAAGCCGGCGAGAAACTCTTTTGTCTCCGCATACGGCCCATCGTGGACTTGCCGTTTTCCGTCGCGGACTGAGACGGTCGTGGCAGACTGCGGCGACTCTAATCCCGCGCCGCCAACAAAAACACCCGCGGCTTGCAGAGCCTCACCGTACGCGCGCCCAGCCGCGATGTCGGCTCGGTCTTTGGGGCGACTGAAGTTTTCCAGGGGTGCATGAACGAGTAATGCGTATTTCATATTGGTTCGATTTAATTTTTGCTGACGCCGAGAATTTTTCTCCCGGCCTCATAATGATAACGTTTGGCGCGCACACGTTTCGACATTTGGGCCAGATTTGCGGAATCTGCCGGCGTCAGTCGCGGATCGCACGGCAGCGCGTCCCATGGGTCTCATAGGACCTATGGGTCCCATAGGTCCTATGGGGTGCATTATCGCTTATGGGTGAGGGGCCGACATCGGCACACAGTGTCCGTTCACGGGTTCGGCTTTCCTCTATCGTTCGCCGAGGCGTCTGGTGACCGGCGCAGCAGATGGTATCCGACAGGCAACAAACGGATGTGCAGCCTGTCGTTGATCAGGCTCCACAAACCGCGCGGTAGAAAGAGTGCGAAAGCAACGGCGATCAGACCCAGGCCGATCAGGTACCAGGCCCCCAGATCGGCGAATTGGTGCTGGATCACGAAAAAGAGGATCGCTCCAATGATTGGTCCTTCGAACGTGCCGAGGCCGCCGACCAACACCATGAAAATCAGGTAGGCCGACCATTGCACGCCGAAGATCGACTGTGGCTGGATGAACAGGGTGTTGGCCAGGGTCAGCGCTCCCGCGGCGCCGCACCCGAAGCCGGCCAGCACGAACAGGACAAACTTCAACCGCCCGACCCGCACGCCCAGGGAGGCTGCGGCCTCTTCGTCGTCGCGAATGGCCTGGAGTCCAACGCCGGCTCGGTTTCGCAGCAACAGGAAGAGGATAAGGAGCAGCAGGACAGTGAAGCCGAGCGTCAGCCAGTAAGTGTAAGCGATCCGGACTTGCCGGGGATAGGCGTTAAGCCCACGCAACGAGGTGCCGGTACCGCCACCGATTGCCTGATCCAGGGAGATTAGCAGGGCGATCGTCTCGGCGACTACCCAGGTGCCCACCGCGAATCGGCCGCCACGCAAACGCAGCACGAACAGCGACAGGACGACGGCAAGCGCTGCCGAGGCGATGGCGGCAAAAATCATGGCCAGGTAGGGCTGGATGCCCTGCTGGGTCATGAAGATCGTTCCATACGCGCCGAAACCGATGAAGGCCTGCTGGCCGACGGAGACCAAGCCGGCGTACCCGGCAAGAGCGTTCCACATGACGGCCAGGATAAGGAAGATGAGCAGGCTGGTTAGTTGCTGTACGATGTTGGTGCCGAAAACCTGCGGAACTCCAAAAAGCGCGAACCCGATGACTACCAAGGCACCAGAGCCGATTCGCGAAGCGAGGCTGGATCTCCGAACGACCCACGGGGTCGGGCTCACTGGGCTGGTGGGCGTCGTCATGCTGCAGCGCTCCGGTTGGCGACGAACCGGCCACGAGGGCTAGCCAGAATGACGAGAAAGACGAGGTGCCCGGTGAGGATCGAGTACTGCGGATCGACGGTGGCCCCGATCGTTTGTGCAATCCCGAGTACAATCCCGCCTAAGAGAGTGCCCCAAAGCGAACCGAGACCGCCAATCACCACGGCCTCGAACGCAAAGATGAGCTGGGTGGGCCCGCTGGAGGGGTCGAACGTCGAGTGAATCGCCAGGAATGCGCCGGCAAGGGCGGCGGTCGCAACCGCGATTGCGGTGGCCCGGGCGTACACGGACGAAGCGGGCACTCCGACGAGCGCCGCCGCTTCCGGATCTTGGGCGGTCGCTCTCATTTCCCGGCCGAATCCGGTGTATTGGAGGGTGAACTGGAGGGAGCCGAGCAGGAGGACGGCTACGGCAAGAATGAGCACCCCGAGGTAGGGCACGGACAGTTCGGAGGTCACTCGCCAACTGGAGGTAGAGATCGAGCCGGTCAAGGAACCGAGGGAGTGCACATCGGGGGAGAAGATCTGCAACAGGGCGTTCTGGATCACGATGGACACGCCGAAAGTGGTTAGGAGCGGGGTGAGCGGACCGGAACGCAAGCTGCGGGCCAGCACGGTGCGGTGCAGCAGGTAGCCGAGCAGCAGCATCACCGGGAGTACGGGAAGCAGCGCAATGAACGGTGGCAGGTGTGCCTGGGTGTCCACCACCCAGACTCCGAAGGCGCCAATGACGGCGAGGTCGCCGTGGGCGAGGTTGATGATGCGCATGACGCCGAACATCAACGACAATCCGCAAGCGAACAGGGCGTACAGGCCGCCGAGGAACACGCCTTGGACGATGGCGTTGATCCAGTTCATTTTCGCTTCAGGAGGGCTTGGTTCGGGTTTGCGGACGAATTGTTGATGCGGGCCAAGCCGAAATACGCCTCGGTGACCTGTTCACGCGTGACCGCTGCAGTTGCCGACTCCAGCACGATGCGACCTTCGAGCATGCATACAACGCGGTTCGCCACCGACAGCGCACGCTGCAGATCTTGCTCGACGATGACAAGGGTGGCGCCATTGCGGGTGAGGGTTTGCAGCGACTCGTACACAGCGTCGACGGCGACCGGTGCCAGGCCCAGAGACACCTCGTCGATGAGGAGAACTCGTGGATTCGTCATCAGGGCTCGACCGATGGAGGTCGCCTGCTGCTCGCCTCCCGAGAGGTTGGCGGCCCGTTTGCGACGTAGCGGTTTCAGCATTGGAAACGCGTTGAGCACCGCGTCCACGTTCCACTGGCCGGGCCGGGCGCGCCTGCCGGCAACAAGAAGATTCTCTTCGACGGTCATTTCGGGGAACAATTTGCGCCCCTCGGGTACCAGGACAAGGCCGCGGGCGACCCGACGATGCGGCGGCAGATCAGTAATATCTAACCCGTCGAGACGGATGATGCCTCGGGCGGCCGGGTGCGCTCCGGAGATGGTGCGCAAGAGCGTGGACTTTCCGGCGCCGTTGGCGCCGACCAAGGCCAGCACCTCACCCTCGGTCACTGAGAGCGAAACTTCGCGGACAGCCTGCAATAGGCCGTGGCCGGCAACAAGGTTGTCGACTTGGAGCAGGCCACTCATGCTCTCGTCTTTCCCAGATAGGCGTCGACCACCATGGCATCGCGCAGGACCTCGCCTGGTTCGCCGTCGGCAATGACCCGGCCAGCGTCCATGCATATCAGCCGATCGACCACCTGCACAAGTATGTGCACGACGTGTTCAATCCAGACGATGCTGAGGCCCAATTGGCGGAGCTGCTTGACTGTGCTGACCAGTTCTGTGGCTTCGGCGTCGGTTAGGCCACCGCCGATCTCGTCAAGCAGCAGAACCCGTGGGTTCGTCGCGAGTGACCGGGCGAGCTCGAGGCGCTTGCGGTGCAAGAGGCCGAGGCTTTCCGCGCGGCGATTGGCGAGGCCAATCAATCCGCACAGTTCGAGTACTTCGATACAACGCTTGTACAGGTCTTTGTGGGAGAGTCGAGCACCATGGGCGGTCCCAACGACAACGTTTTCCAGGACGGTCATGCCGCCGAAGGGTCGGGGGATCTGGAAGGCGCGTCCTATCCCGCGGCGGCAGCGCAGCTCGGGACGCAGGCGAGTAACATCCTGTCCATCGAGGCGAACGGTGCCTGCCGACGGCGTCAGCGAGCCGGCCAATACGCTGAGGAGCGTGGTTTTTCCCGCGCCGTTGGGTCCCACGATACCCACCGCCTCGGCTGAGCCAACGGAGAAGTCGACTTGGCTCAATACCTCAAGTTTACCGAAGCGCTTACACAGCCCGAGACCGGCCAGGACGGCCTCGGTGCGTGCCGTACTTGCCGTGTTTGCGGCAGTTCTGGCCTGCATTTTCATGTATTCTGGCGTCCCGTAGCCCGCAATAAGCTCGTCGCTGCGCCGTATTGCGTGATTTTTGCGGGCTAGGCGTGCAGCTGTGCGGCTATCGGCACGTTGGGATCGGAGGAGTTTTCGCAGAGCACGAAGTCCAGCTTGTAGTTGCTGCCGGCCGGTGCGTTCACCCACTGGCCACCCAGGATGGGAGTCGCGACAACGTTGGCGTTTGGGCCCTTGCCCCACTGGAGCCGGCCGATCGGAGTTTCCACGTCCAGGGTACTGATCGCTTTAGCAAGAGCCGCTTTGTCCTTAGGGTCCGAAGTCGCCTTCAACGCAGCCGCGGCCGCGTCGAACAGCGCCAAGCTCGGGCCCAGCTGCTGGGTCCATTGTTTGCCGACCGAGTTCTGGTACCCGGTCGCGAGATCCTTGGACGAGATATTTGTCAGTGACGACGTGTATGGGAAGGTCGGAGTCCAATACGCGCCGCTGGCGAGGCCAGGCCCGAGCGATCCGAGTGCCTCCACTTGAGACGGAAACAGGCCGGTCTTGGCGATCTGAGCGATCTTGGGTTTGTAGCCCTGTTGGGCGGCCTGTTGCCAGAAGGTGACAAAGTCCGACGGGATGGGAAACGTGTTGAAGATTTCGCAGTCCTGGGCCTTGAATTTCGCGATCTGCGAGGAGTAATCGTTCGTCCCGTCGGTGTAGGGACCTGGATCGACAATGGTGTAGCCGTCCTTGGCCAACAGGGGGCCGAGTTCCCGCCGGATAGCGTTGCCGTCGGAGTCGTTTGGCCACATCACACCGACCTTCTTGTTAGTTGAGAGCTGAGGCCACAAGTGGGTGTAAGCGAGATGAAATTGCTCGACGCCGAAGCAGAAGTGGTAGGTAAACTCGTAGGCTTTCGGCTGGCCCGGTTTAGCGCCCCGACCATAGTACCATGCTTCCCATGGTACGACGGTGGATATGCATGGTACGCCAGCAGCTTCGCAAGCATCGGAGACCGGATTGACCGTTTCCGGTGTGGATGTGGTCAGCATCAGGTCGACTCCATCGGCGTTGATGAGGTCATTGGCGACCTGCGCGCCGCGTTGTGGATTCGACTGGCCGTCCTTCTCGACAATTTGCACGTCGTACCTCTTGCCGCCGATGGTCAGGCCACCGGCCAGGGCCTTTCGCGCCAGCCCTAGTACATAGGCGTCGGGTTCACCAAAGCCGGCGGCTGGACCGGTCCGCGGGCTGACAAATCCGATCTTGATGACATCGGAACTAGCGGCTTTACTGGTCGTTCCGCGCAAAAATGCTGGCCCGGCGACCGCGGTTGCGGCGAGTAGTTTGATCAGATCGCGGCGGTGCCACCGATTGTGGCAAGGATTAGTAGGTCTCATGGTCTGGGTGGATGAAATACGGGGGGGAATACAGCGGTACAACCGGTTCGGGCGGAGTTAGTTCGTGGCGTTGGTACGTTAAACGAACATCTGTACGATAAATTCGACGATGCGATAAACTGCTTAGACTGTCAATAGCAAAGTCGGCGGCGCTTCCCCCGGTCGGCCAGAAAGGGCACAGAGGTCGGATAGGGGTCCCCCACAATTCGGTTGTCGTCGAATAAGTCCTATAAGTCTTATAGGTCAAATAAGTCCTATGGGTCTTAGGACGCGACGAAGCGCGTCCCTAACGAACGATCTTCGCGACCTGGCGCACTAGGAATGCCCTGAGCCGTCGCGCCCGGCAAGTTGCGCTTCTAATTCAGCAATGCGGGCTTTCAGCGGAGCGACATACTCTTCTACTTCGGCGGCAGTGAAGCGAGGGGTGATGTATTGAGCGCAGTTCCAGTCGTAGGCAATGATTTCGATGAGGAATAACCGCTCCACCCTGCTGCGGAGCGCCCCAGGAGCGAGCTGCTCAGCCAAGTCAGGATGCTCGCGCGCGTCAAGCACGCGAGCCTGGCCTAAAAGCTTGAGCCGAGTCCGGTTCAGGTAGTCCATCATGAAGAGAGCAACCCGACCATCTTTGCCGAGATTGCCGATGCTAATAAGCTGGCGATTGCCCTTGAAATCCGCGAAGCCGATCAGATTCGGTCCAAGCACCTTGACGAATCCAAGTGGACCTCCCCTGTGCTGCACGTAGGGCCAGCCCGTCTCGCTTACCGTCGCCATATAGAAGCTGTCACGCGAGGCG
>Ga0213872_10002605_pt1 | contig 10485 bp, 13 predicted proteins | sample VelepicomBERX_R2_FD_160071 | JGI IMG/M metagenome (GOLD analysis project Ga0213872, IMG submission 160071) | Rhizosphere microbial communities from Vellozia epidendroides in rupestrian grasslands, the National Park of Serra do Cipo, Brazil - RX_R2 | ecosystem: Host-associated > Plants > Roots >... | reverse complement strand
CATCATGGCTTTCTGACTTTCGGAATAATAAATTCGCGGCTTCTGCTTCATGATTAACTCTCCCCTATGCGGATGCATGAGGTTAGAGTGTTGCGATCACCGATTGATTCCGCAGGTGGAAGCCGCCGCACAGCCTTTTAGAAGGCAGTGCCAGACACCGAACCCTGGCGCCGAATCGGCGTCACTCACAAGAAGGCCAGGTCCATTCCGAGCGCTTTGATCAACGCGAAGGTCGCGAACCCCAGGCCCACAAGCAACAACACGAAGAGCACGACTGCCTTGCCGCCTGCGCGCAGCACCGCGCGCATCTCCTTCGCCTTGTCCTTGTCCTTCCTTCCTTGATCGTAGTGCCACTTGATAGCGTAGAACATGCCTGTGGCGAGCACGACGAACTTGAACGTCACTAAGACTATAGGGATCCATTCCATCATTTTGAGTCTCTCCAGGGCTATTTTCTAAGGCATACTACCGAAAAGCAATTTCCATACATTGAGACATAATGTCCCAGTTGAAACCCATACAAGATGAGAATGTGCTGCTCTGGCTGCCACGATTGGCCGTCCATGGCGGGCCGCGTTTCTTGCAGATTGCCGATGCCCTGCAAGCGGCAGTGGCAGACGGATCGCTGAAACCGGGTGACCGTCTGCCTCCGCAGCGCCACCTGGCAGCACAGCTGGACGTCGACCTGACGACCATCACGCGCGCCTACGACGAAGCCAGACGCCGCAATCTGCTGGAGGGTCGCGGCGCCCGAGGCACCTATGTCGCGGCGCCGAAAGTCGAGTTGAACGCCATCCTCGACTTGAGCATGAATACCCCGCCACCGCCGGATGGCGTGGACTTCGACGACATGCTCAAGCAAGGTTTGTCTCAGGTGTTGATGCGGGCAGATAATGCATCGCTGATGACTTACCATCTGGGCGGAGGCAGCGATTCCGACCGCAAGGCCGCCGCCAAATGGCTGGCGCCGATGTTTGGACCGCTGGATCCTCAGCAGCTTCTGGTCTGTCCCGGCGGGCAAGCAGCGATCGGCGCATTGATCCTTGCGCTGACCGCGCCTGGCGATGTTATTTTGGCCGAGCCAACGACCTATCCAGGCTTGCGTGCCGCCGCAGCCCAATTCGGCCGCCGTCTTATTGCGGTGGAAGCGGACCAGCACGGGATGGCGCCTGCGCTGCTGGAGCAAGCGTGCCGCCAGCACCAGCCTGCGCTGGTCTACCTCAATCCGACTTTACAGAACCCGACCGCCATCACCATGCCGGAACGCCGGCGCAAGGAACTGGCCAGCATCGCGCAGCGCTGCAATGTGCGCGTCGTGGAGGACGATCCTTACTGGCTCCTTGCCGACGCCCCGCCGCCTGTCGCCACGTTTGCGCCGGACCACGTGACCTACATCTCCACCCTGTCGAAATGCCTGACGCCCGGCTTGCGTATCGCCTTCGTGCTGATACGCGACCCGCACGAACGCCAGCGCTTCCTGGCCGCGCTCAGATCATTTGCGCTGATGGCGACCCCGCTGACGGCCGCACTGGCCACGCAGTGGATCTTCGACGGCTCGGCAGAGGGATTGATGGAAGGCGTACGCAAGGAGGCGCGTCTGCGCCACCGTATGGCGCGGGATATTCTGGCGGGACGGTACAGCGGCGCCGGAGACGGTCTGCATGTATGGCTCGAGCTGCCCGCGTACTGGAACTCTTTGCAGCTTGCGCGCGCAGCCGACAGCGAGGGCATCGCCGTTACGCCGGCGGAAGCATTCGCAATTGGCAGCGGCTCCGTGAATGCGATCCGGATCTCTTTAGGCAGCATCAAGGACCGTGGGCGCTTGCAGGCGGGTCTTCAACGGCTGTCTCACCTGCTTGCGCAGCGGCCCGAGTCCTTTAGTGCAGCCGTGGTGTAGTCCTACTTCTTGCATTCACAGACTTCGGTGCCGCCGTCGAACACGATGCGCCAGGTATCGGGCGCTTCCAGCCGCCACACTGACTGGAAGCGCGCAATCAGCTTGCCATTGGCTGCGTAGACCGGACCGGAAGTCTTGGCCAGCGTGCCGGAGGCCAGTACCTCCACTTCATCCGGCTCCCAGCTAAAGGGCGCGTCCGGCTTGGCGAAAAACTTCTTCCACTCCGCCACCACAGCCGCCTTGCCACGCAGGGGCTGCACGCCGCCGCTGAAGATCGCCTCGTCCGACAGAAAGCCGCTGAAAGCCGCGTGATCGCGCGCCTTCATGGTGGCGGCAAAGGCCCGCTCCACGTTGGCCACCTGCTCCTGCACGCCCGTGAACACCGGCTTGGGCGCATCCGCCGCCACCGCTGCCGCCATGGCGGACATACCCAGCACAGCCACTGCCATCAGCTTGCTCCAACGCATCATCGTCTCCTGTTTCTATGTATAAAGTAATACTAACCCAGAGGGTATTGCTTGCCAATTATCCGGAAACGGAGTATAACTATTCCATAAACGGAGGACATCATGCTGACCTACGCCTACCCCAAGAGCCGCTTTGAACCCGCTGTGCTGGTGGACCTGAACGCCCGCGAGGAGCGCGAACGCCTGTCGCAATCTGCCCTGAAGGGCTTCTTCAAACTGGCCGCCGCCTGGAAACTGCGCGACGACGACGCCCGCCAGCTGCTGGGCGGCCTGTCCAGCAGCGCCTGGTACGAATGGAAAAAGAAACCCACCCGGGTGCTGGAGGTGGACTGCATCACGCGCATCTCCTACCTGCTGGGTATCTACAAGGCCCTGCACATTCTGTACGGTGAAGAGCTGGCCGACCAATGGGTCAGCATGGCCAACACCAACCTGATTTTTGGCGGCATCAGCCCGCTGGCTTTTATGCTTGGCGGCGGCATGCCTGCCATGCAGATGGTGCGCCAGCTGCTGGACGCGCGCCGCGGAGGGCTGTAATTGGCGCCGCGCTTGAAGATGATCCACAGCTCTCCCCCGCTGACGGCGCTGCGCCAGTTCGATACCTGCCGCCTGCTGCCTTCGCGCTTTGCCGATGTTGAAGACTCCGTGCTGTCGCCGCTGGCCGAAGACGAGGCCCATCTGCGCGACCTGTTCGACCTCGATAACGCCACCAATGCCCGCCTGCGCGCGCAGCATGGCGGCGCGGCGGGCATCGCCTCCGACGAGCTGGTATTCGGCGTGCCCAACTTCCGCATTATCAACGCCGCCTTTACCTACGCCCGCCCTGAGGGAAGCCGCTTCAACGACGGCCAGCGCGGGGCATGGTATTGCGCCTTCGATGCCGAGACGGCGCTGGCCGAAGTGAGCTTCCACAAGACCGTGGAATACGCCGAGATCAACTACTACAGGGACAGCGTGACCTACCAGGCCATGCTGGCGGATTTCAGCGCCAGCTTCCACGACCTGCGCAGCCACAAGGACAGCGTCGCCTGCCTGGATCCGGACAGCTACATCGCCTCGCAAACGCTGGCGGAAAGGCTGCTGGATGCTGGCTCGCTGGGCATCATCTACCCCAGCGTGCGGCGGCCCCAGGGGATCAACCTGGCCTGCTTCCGCCCCGCGCTGGTGGGCAATGTGCGCAAAGGCGCGGCGTATCGGTTAAGCTGGCAAGGCAGCCCGGAAGTACGCATCGAGGAAATCTGACTAATCAATATGCCCAAGCAAAGCGACGCCCCCAACTACGCCTGGCACAACGCCAAGGCGCAACCCGCGCCTGCGATCGGCGACGACTGGCGTTCGTGGATCGCCGAGAACCTGATCCTGGGCGGATCGCCGGATGAACTGGCCGGGCAGCTCCAGCGGCATCTCGGCATCTCGCCCGCACTGGCGGCGCAGGAAGTGCAGGCAGCGCAGCAAAGCCCCTACCTGCAAGGCGCGCGCCGTCTGCGCAACCGTCTGCAAAAGCGCGACTGGACGCTGAGTATCGCATCCCAGCTGGACAAGCTGCTGCCCGCCAGCCTGCCGCGCCGCGCGCAGCTGAGCAGCGAAGATCTTTTGCGTGAATATTACGCCGCCAATCGCCCCGTCATCATCACCGGCATGCTGGAAGACTGCGCCGCGCGCAGTAAATGGACGCTGGAGTGGCTGGGCACTGAATTCGCCGAGCGCTTGGTGGAAGTACAGTTTGGCCGCGACAGCGACGCCGATTATGAGATGAACAGCATCGCCCACAAGCGCGAGATGCGCTTCGGCGACTACGTTCAGCTGATGCAGTCGCAAAGCCGCAGCAACGACTTCTACATGACCGCGAATAACCACTCGCGCAACCGCGCGGCGCTGGTCGAGTTGTGGGACGACGTGCCAGGTCTGCCCGAGTATCTGGCGCCGCCAACCGAAGCAGACGGCTTCCTGTGGTTCGGTCCCGCCGGCACCGTCACGCCCTTCCATCACGACCTGACCAATAACTTCATGATGCAGATCGTGGGCCGCAAGCGCGTCAAGCTGATCGCGCCCTGGGACACGCCTCGGCTGCGCAATCACCGCCACTGCTTTGCGCCCATCGACGGCCGCGACCTGAGCCAGCATCCCGAGCTGAGCGACATCACGGTACTGGATTGCGTACTGGAGCCGGGTGAGATCCTGTTCCTGCCGGTTGGCTGGTGGCACTTCGTGGAGGCGCTGGACGTCTCCATCACCATCGCCGCGACGCATTTTCGTTGGAATAATCGCTACGTTGACAGCTATCCCATCGACCGCGACTTCTAGCAATAATGGTAACTAGCAAATTAATCCCCTCTTTACAACGGATTCCTTTCCCATAATCCAAAATCAATTGATGCTCAGTAATTAGTCACCTATGATTGGCTCGTAATCGGACCCAAACAACGTCTAACGTTACAACAATCACAATATGCTGCTTCAAGAGACCCAAGCCGCCCCGGTTCGCAAAGGACCGCCACGGCCAATCGACGCCTTAACGCCTATCCCCGCCTCGACCAGCTCGTACGACATGACGAGCGAAGACGACATCGGCGATGCCCTGACTCTCCTTGCCGCCAGCGGCGATGCGATCTCGATGTATGCCCCTGGCAGCCGCGAGGCTGTGCTGGGACGCATCCTCACGGTCGACCCCGAGCTGCCGCACTTCGTCCTGGAATTGAACGACGGCGAAACGCTCAAGCCTGGCACCATTACCTTTGTCGCCTGCCTGCCCACCGCCAAGCTGCAATTCAAGCTGCATGACGAGAAATGGCACTCGCAGCCCGGCAAGCCGCTGCTGATTCCGATGACCTTCCCGGAATCCTGCGCGGTGCAGAACCGGCGCACTTCGGAGCGGGCCGAAACGCCGCTGGGCGCCAATTTCACGGCCGCATTCACGGTCGGCGAAACCTTCTACGAGTTTCCGATATCCGATTTTTCGCTGGGCGGAATCGGCCTGCACTGCTCCAAGTTCAGGGCAAAGGGTTTGCTCCGGGGCCGTAAGCTGCAGGATGTGCAGCTCAACCTGGGCCCGGAAACCGTCCGGATCGCCGAGCTGGAAATCCGCTGCACGCGCTCATTCCGCTCCTTCCTGCTGGGCGAGCAGCTGCATATCGGCTGCCAGTTCACCAGTCTGGCGGCGGAAGCGGAAGAGATACTCAAGCGTGTGCTGGGCCGGGCGTAAATCACCGGTCCTGCGTAACACTAGGGAACGCTACATCATTACCATACAGTAATACCTGAGCGGCAATAAGTCCGATACAATACGTTACATTCGTTTTCGGCCCGCCGTTCGCAATGCCCAACCTGCCTAAAATCCTGCTGTACAGCCCGGTTTTGCTCCTCACTGCCTGCGGCGAGCCAGGCGGAGCAGCCATGGAAGCTGTACCTGAGCATTCGGTGACTTTCTACCGCGATCATCCCCTGGACGCGGAGATGGTCAAGCAGCTCTGCACCAAGCTGGATGACCGCAACAAGCGGGCTATGGACGAGTCTGCTTACGAAATCTGGCACACCTCCGAGGACTGGAAGCGCTGCGAAAACGCCATGTTCGTGATCGACGCCAAGTCCATCGGCAAGCTGTTCTGAGCCCACCGCCAGGCCGGCGATGGGCCGTGGGCAAAACTCACTTAAGTACCATTTCACGGATCAGCTCGCCACCCAGCACCTCGCGCATGGTGCCGCGGTCAGCGTACTGCTTGCTCTGCACCGCCGCCGTGCCCACCACCTTGGCCGAGACCGCATCCGCCTCATTGGACTTATCCAGCGCAGCAAAGTTGGGATAGGTCACGGTCAGGATGATGTCGGGATCATTCGGCGTGCGTGGCTGGGCGGAAAACACGCGGAAGTCGAGGATCAGCCCGGCCTGTTTTTGCGCGTTCATCAAGCCTTTGTACTGGCCATCCAGCCACGCCATGTAATCATCGAACTTGCCGGGTTTGGTCTTGATGTAGCTGACCGCCACCACCGGCCCATCTTTATACGAAGGACTGTCCTGGGCGATCGCGCCCACGCTTACGGCACTGAACAGCAATCCCAACATCAGCTTTACTGTGGCTTTCATGCTCTTCTCCTTCAGGTTGTGTCAGCCCACGCCAACCGGAAAAGGCTGCGCCGATGCTGTCGGATCGTCAACATTTATCGGCGCTGTGTTGCGAAGGATTCACAAAGGACTGAACGATCGGTTAACATGGCTTTTTACGCCGCATTTCTACAATTTTTGTATGCAAACCAAACCAGAAAAAGACACCGAACTCCGCGCCAAGGTCAACCGCGAAACCGCCCGCCTGCCGTGGACCGAGCTGCTCAAGCACTTCGCCGGCGGCAACGTGGTCTGGGTCGCCAATTCGCTCGATCTGGTGGACGTGGCGGTGCGCATTTCGCACGACGACAAAGAGAATATCGGCAAGTGGATGAGCGCCGGCCTGGTGAGCAAGGTCAATGACGAACAGGCGCAGGCCTGGCTGGAAACCAACGCCCAGGTCTGGGCCGTGGTGGTCAGTCCCTTCGTCCTGGTGCAGGAAGAAAAACCTGCTGCGTCCAACGTCCACTAAGCCATGAACGCGCCCGCCGACACGCAGGAAAAACATGGCGAAAGCTCGGCAGCCATTGCCAGTGCTATCGCCGACGCCATCGCTGCACGCCAGCTGCCGCCCGGGACCAAGCTGCGCGAGGAAGCCTTGTCGCGCCTGTACTCGGTCAGCCGCACCAAGATCCGCGCGGCGCTGCTGATTCTGTCCAAGGATAATCTGATCCAGATCGTGCCGGATAAAGGCGCCTTCGTCAGCCAGCCCAGCGAAGCGGAGTCGCGCGAGATCTTCGCGGCGCGCCGTTTGATTGAAGCGGCGCTGGCGCGCGAGTTCGTCGCCAAGGCCAAGCCGGCCGATTACACGCGGCTGGAAAAGCACCTGAAGCAGGAAGTCCATGCCATCAGCGGCGGCGATTCCAGCTCCAAGCTGCGCTCGCAACTACTGGGCGACTTTCACGTCCAGCTGGCCGAAGTGGTCGGAAACCAGGTGCTGAAGGAGATCGTGTACGAGCTGGTGGGCCGCAGCAATCTGATCACCATGCTGTACCAGTCGGACCGCGATGCGACCTGCTCGCACGACGAGCACGAAGAGTTCCTGGCTGAGGCCAAGGCAGGCAACGCCGACAAAGCTGCCGAGCTGATGGTACATCATCTCAAGCACGTGGAAGAAGCGCTGATCTTCGACGGCAGCGCCGCCGAAGCCAAACGGGATCTGGTCAGCGCCCTGCTGATGTAATTAACGCGCCGCCTGCGCCAGTTCCAGCGACAGGCGGTTGTGGCGCTCGATTACCATCGGCAGATCAACGGTGGTCAGCTGCCCTTCCCGCACCACCACTTTGCCGTTGATGATGCTGTAGTTCACATTGACCGGCGTGCAGAATACCAGCGCCGCCACCGGGTCATGCAGCGCGCCGGCAAAGCCGATCGAATCCAGTTTGAACATGACGATATCGGCCGCCATGCCCGGCTTGAGCGCGCCGATGTCGTCGCGGTTCAGCACCTTGGCGCCGCCCAGCGTGGCCACTTCCAGCGCCTGCCGCGCCGTCATCGCATCCGGGCCAAAGCCCACGCGCTGCAACAGCATGGCCTGACGCGCCTCGCCAAGCATGTGCGCCGAGTCGTTGGATGCGCAGCCATCCACGCCCAGGCCGACCGACACGCCACGGTCCAGCATCTTGCGGATCGGCGCGATGCCGGAAGCCAGCCGCATATTCGAGCATGGGCAATGCGCCACGCCGGTGCCGGTGCGGGCGAACATGTAGATGCCGTCGTCGTCCAGCTGGACGCAGTGCGCATGCCAGACATCGTGGCCCACCCAGCCGCAATCCTCGGCGTATTGAGCCGGCGTCATGTTGAACTTCTCGCGGCTGTAGGCGATGTCATTGACGTTTTCCGCCAGGTGCGTATGCAGCGACACGCCGTAGCTGCGCGCCAGCTTGGCTGCTTCCTTCATCAGATCCTGCGACACCGAGAACGGCGAGCATGGCGCGACGACGATGCGCTGCATGGCGTAGCGATTGGCGTCGTGATAGCTTTCGATCAGGCGCTGCGTGTCCTTGAGGATGGCGCCCTCCTCTTCCACCACACGGTCCGGCGGCAGTCCGCCTTTGGACTGGCCCACGCTCATGGCGCCGCGCGCGGCGTGGAAGCGCATGCCGATGTGGCGCGCCGCTTCGATACTGTCATCCAGCTTGCAGTCGTTCGGGTAGATGTAGAGATGATCGCTGCTGCTGGTGCAGCCGGACAGGATCAGCTCCGACATCGCCGCCAGCGTGGACACATGCACCATCTCGCCGGTCAGATTGGCCCAGATGGGATAGAGATTGGTCAGCCAGCCAAACAGTTCCGCGTCCTGCGCGGCCGGAATGGCGCGCGTCAGGCTCTGGTACATGTGGTGGTGGGTGTTGACCAGGCCGGGCATGACCACGTGATTGGCGGCGTCGATCACTTCATCGGCGCTGGCCGGAAGCTGGTCCGATGGCCCCACTTGTTCGATCACGTTATCGCGGATGAAGACGGCGCCGTTGGGGATTTCACGGCGCTCGTCATCCATGGTGACCAGTACGCGGGCATTGCGGATCAGGAGAGTCTTTGTCATGGTGTTGCTCGATTCAGATTCATCACTGCGGAAACAATGCTCGGCACTGCGGAAACAATGACAGGGTTAGCGAAGGATTATGCTGCCTCGCGATCAGCGGTGATAAAAGCCTGCGGTACGTCTTCCAGCTCGTCGTCCTCGTCCACTTCACGCGGACGATCCGGCAGCATCAGGTTGAGCAGCACAGCGACCAGGGCGCCGACGGTGATGCCGGAGCCGAAGACCTCTTTCACAAAGGCTGGCAGCTTGCCCAGCAGGTCAGGACGCACGGTTACGGCCAGGCCGCAGCCCACTGCCACGGCCATGATAACGCCATTGCGCTTGTTGTTCTCAACATGGCCCAGCATCTGCACGCCCGCTGCGATGATCATCGCGAACATCATCAGGCCGGCGCCGCCCAGCACTGGCTGGGGAATCGTCACGACAATCGCGCCCAGCACAGGGAACAGGCCGGCCAGGAACAGCATCACGCCGGTCAGTGCCACCACGTGGCGGCTGGCGACGCCGGTCAGCGAAACCACGCCGACGTTCTGTGCAAAGGTCGATACGGGTGGGCTGGACATCAACGCGGCAAAGGCGGAACCAAGGCCGTCGCACAGGATGCCGCGCGCCAGCGACTTGCCGCGGATCTTGGTGTTAGTGGCCGCGCCCAGCGCCATGAAGCTGCCGGTGGTTTCCACCATCGTGACCAGGAAGGCAATCGCCATCGCCACGATGCCGGAGACCGGGAAAGACAGGCCGTAGTGCAGCGGCTGCGGCAGTGCGAATACCGGCGCGGCAGCGACGCGGGAGAAGTCGATCATGCCCATGCCGGCGCACAGCAGGTAGCCGATGAACATGCCGATCACCACAGCTGCGGCGGACACGATTCCTTTGCCGAATTGGACCAGCAGCACCACCGTCACCAGCACGAAGGCAGCGATGCCCAGGTTGGCCGGATCGCCATACACCACGCCGGGACCGTGGCCGCCTGCAGCCCAGTCCACCGCCACCGGCACCAGCTGCAGGCCGATCATGGTCACCACCACGCCGGTCACCGCATGCGGGAACAGCTTGCGGATCTGCGGCATGAAGCAGCTGCCGATGATCATGACCAGCGAACCGACCAGCGAGGAGCCAAGGATGCCCGCCACGCCATGCTCCAGCCCCACGCTGATGGCGGCGCCGACGAAGGCAAAGCTGGTGCCCATCACGCACGGCAGGCGGATGCCGACCGGGCCGAGGCCTTTACATTGAATCAGGGTGACAGTGCCGGAGCCGAGCAGCGCGGCGTTGATCAGGGTGACGATCTGGTCGGCGGGAAGTTTGAGCGCGGCGCCCACGACCAGGGGCACGGCGATGATGCCGCCCAGCGCGGCAAGCATGTGCTGCGCGGCCAGCAGCAGGGTTGTCAACAAAGGTGGCCGATCGTCGACCTGAAACAGCAACTGATTCATAAACGTCTCCGTAGTTATTCGTTGTCAGGGGCCGTATTTTT
>Ga0213872_10002604_pt1 | contig 10489 bp, 7 predicted proteins | sample VelepicomBERX_R2_FD_160071 | JGI IMG/M metagenome (GOLD analysis project Ga0213872, IMG submission 160071) | Rhizosphere microbial communities from Vellozia epidendroides in rupestrian grasslands, the National Park of Serra do Cipo, Brazil - RX_R2 | ecosystem: Host-associated > Plants > Roots >... | reverse complement strand
GACCAGCCCGCCGCGAATCGAGAACTCGCCCTGGCCGTAAACCTGGGTGGTATGGCTGTAACCTGCGAAGATCAAATCGCTACGTAGCTTCTCGACATCGATCTTGGTCTTTTGTTTGATGAAGAAGGTGTAGGCGGTGAGGTACTCAAGTGGTGGCAGCGGCAGCAATGCCGTCTGCACGGGTACCAGTACGACGTCAGCCTGGCCCTGACGAATCTGCCAGAGCGTGGAGAGCCGTTCGGAGATCAAGTCATGGTGCGGTGAGAAGCTGTCGTAAGGCAATGTTTCCCAGTCGGGGAGCATGGCAACAACCAGTTCAGGGGCAAACCAAGCAATTTCATCCTGCAAGCGGCTGGCCTTTTGCGCGTCGTCAGTCAACACCACCAAAGGGCGAGCGGCCTTGGCCAGGCGCGCAATCACGCTGGCATCGCTCGAGCCGACCGGCACGGTCAGCCGGTGGCGTTGGCCTGATGGAGGAACGGGAACGTCGGGCAGCAGTTGGGCGGGCATAGGTTCGACTGGTTACGTTTGGCGGTGCGTTGCGGATTATACCTGCGGAAGAGGTCACACCTTGTGTGACGTTGCGCGGCAACAGCGGCCTGCATGGCTGGTGCGCTCAGATGGCACCGTTAAGCGCATGTGAAGTAAGATGGATCGTTACCAAGCAAATGCTTGTTCTAAATGAATCCAACCAAACCGCCGCTCCATTTTTCCCATGCAAATAGCTTCCCCGCAGGGAGTTACCGCAAGCTGCTCGACGCACTCAAGCCGCATTACGACATCGGCTATATCGATATGCTGGGGCACAACCCCGCTTTCCCTGTGACGGATTGCTGGCCAAATCTGGTTCAGGAGTCGATCCAGTATATCGAGCAGCGATATCGCGAGCCGGTTGTGGCGGTCGGCCATTCGCTTGGCGGTTTTCTGTCTTTCCTATGTGCAATCGAGCGGCCCGAGCTTTTTCGAGCAGTGGTTTTGCTCGACTCGCCCATCTTCAGTTGGCAGGTCTCGACCGTGCTCTGGCTGGGTAAGCGGCTAGGCTTTATCGAGCGCCTGACGCCGGGTCATGGTGCACGCACCCGTCGTCGAGAGTGGCCGGATGCAGACGCCGCAGTAAATCATTTCTCGGGTCGCGGCACCTTTGCGGATTTCGACCCCGACTGTCTGCGTGACTATATCGAGTTCGGCACGGCGCCTCATCGATCTGGCGTGCAGCTTCGCTTCGAGCGGGAAGTGGAGTACCAGATCTATTGCGGCTTGCCCCACATCTTCCCGCGCTACCGGGGTCGATTGTCGGTACCTACAGGTTTTATCGGCGGGCGGCATTCTGCCTATGTGCGGCGCGCCGATCTACGACATATGCACAAGCACTTTGGCATTCATTTGGCTGAAGTTGATGGCGGCCATATGTTTCCGCTGGAGAAGCCGGCTATAACGGCGGATGCGATCCACCAGATGATTGACCGACTTTTGCCGGCTGTGGCCGCTTAGCTCTTCAAGTTTCCGGACTTATCCACATCCTTCGCCGATCGAGGTGGGAATCTCGCCGTATGTGATCGGTATCCCCCGTATCCCACCAAGACTCGTGATTGGCCGGATTTATCATGATCACGTAGCGGAGACGTTGTGCGTTTGCCATGCCTCGGCGTCATTTCGCAAATGCGCTTTGCATAATATGCGCGTCCGTGAGACGCTCGGCGTCCCAGATGCGTAAAGCTTGGCTTGATTTGGTGAGTCTGAGTTATGCACAGGCGTATAGAGACTATATATGCTTATGGCATATTATTTTCACCTGTTAATTTGTATATATTTCATTGTGTTATGAATGTTTTGTGAGACGCTTTCTAGCGAGCTTGACGAGATATAATCAAACTATTAACATAAGCTTATATGACAAAGGGTTTTCGTTGAATGGCTGATGCAACTCGCTGGAATGCGGTTGTTCATCATCAGACCAAAGAGTCGACACGACGGTGCTAACATCTACTTGATAGGGATGTCGCTGCTGGGTCGGCTCACGGTCGTTGCGAGGGAAAAATCATAATGAGCGCAGATCGGCCACAGCGAAGCATCGAACTCAACAAGCTGACAGTGAATCGTCAGGGCGGCGCGGCTGTGGCTAATGCGATGAATCAAAAACCCGATGTGCACAACACCCTGGCATCTTGCCGGGATCTCGCGGCAGAGCTGCTGTCCAGTTCCTTGTCGAATATGCTCGACAAGATCGAAGAGTCGTTGTTCGAGCTCGCAGACAAGGCGCTCGATCGCGATTCGCAGAATTTATACCTCCAAGCCCGTGGCGAATCGCAAGCCAAGCGTGCCGAAATCGAGCGTGAGTTTCGCCGCCGTTTCGTCGAAGGCTTCGAGATGGCCGTCAAGAACGAGACCAAGCCCGCCTCCAGCTTCGATGGGCTGGATGGTGACAGCATGGAGCTGTCGCTGGTCGGTCACGATGATTACGAAGAAGACCTTGCCGTCACCAATATTGCGACCAAGCTGCGCAATAAGCTGGGTGACGACCTGAATGCGCTGAATCAGCGCATGGGACATTTGCTTGCGCGCCCAGGCGTTGAGGGCGAGCAAAACCCGATGGGCCCGCAGGCCATTGTGGAAGCATTTCGCAGCGCATGTCAGAAGATCGAATCTGACCTCAACGTTCGGCTATTGGTGCTCAAGCAGTTTGAGCAGGTTGCATCTGAGAATGTGCCGGACGTTTATCAGAACCTGAATCGCTTCCTGATCGAGCGCAATATCCTGCCGATTCTGCCCAAGAGCGGTTATCGACGGGGGGGCGCCGCAAAGCGTCGTGCACCGCCTGCGCCTGGCCAGGAGCAAGCTGTCGGCCAAGCCGGAACGGGCGGCGACGAGGGTAGCGGTGGATACGATGCGGGCGGCGGCGGTTATGGCGCCCAAATGGGCTATGGCACCGGCGGATTCGCGCAAAGTGGTTCAAATGGCGCGGGAGACTTGCCTGCCTATGCGGTCGACAATCAGCAAGAATTGCTGGCGACGCTACAGCAGCTGCTGGCCCTGAATCAAACCGTTCAAGCGCTGCCAAGTACGGCCCCTCAGGCGGGGGTGCGGTATGAACCAGGTAGCATGCCGTTGCCGCAGACTGGCATGCCGATGTCGTCGTATACCAGCGTGGGCCAAAGCTTTCTGGATGCGCTGAATCGGCTGCAGCAAGGGCGTGTAGAAGGGGCACTGACCGACATTGGTGATCTCGATGCGCGTGCATTGATCAGCGGCACCAGCAATGTGCTGCGGCAGATCAAGACCACGAGCCTCGCGGAGTCGCTGGGCCACGTCGATGCCATGACCATCGATATCGTGGCCATGCTTTTCGACTACATCTTCGACGACAGCAACATCCCTGGTCCGATGAAAGCGCTGATTGGGCGCTTGCAGATACCGGTACTCAAGGTGGCGATGCTGGATACGCGATTCTTTGCGCGTAAGCAGCACCCGACACGCCGTTTGCTCGACGCATTGGCCCAGGCGGCCTTGGGTTGGAATGAGGCCGACGGCCTCGATGATCGTCTCTACAAGAAGATCGCCGAGATCGTTGAATCCATCGTGGATGGTTTCGATGAAAACATCGAAATCTTTACGACGGCACTAAATGACCTCGAAATCTTTCTTGCCGAAGAAGAAAAGCGCGCTGAATCGAGCGCGGAAGCCGCAGCAGCGCAGCTGATCGCAGCAGAGCGCGCAGAAATGGCTGCGCACAAAGCCGAGCAATTGGTTACGCAGCGTGTTGAAACGCATCCGGATATGCCGGAGCTGATCAAGAACTTCCTGACCGAGCAGTGGCGGGCTGTTCTTGCGCACGAAGCGCAGAAGTTTGATGAAGACAAGACGCTGCTGCAAGATGCGGCCCAGGCGATGGACGACTTGATCTGGAGCGTTGCGCCCAAGATCGGCGTTGAAGAACGTCTGCGCTTGGTGAACCTGTTGCCGAAGCTGTTGAAGCGCCTGGAATCAGGCACCGAACGTGCGGGGCTTGATCGGGCGTTGCGTGAGAGCTTCTTTGCAGAGTTGGTGAATTGCCACGCCTTGGCAATCAAGAGTGGCATTCGTCTGGCGGCAGAACAAGCTGCGGCGGCTGCGCCCGCTGCCGCTGCGCCAGCATCCAGTGCGCTGCCTGCCGCCAAGACGGCACCTGCAGCTGCTGTTGCATCAGTACCGATGCCTGCGCCGGCGGCTGCGACTGCCGTATCGGCCCCTGCGCCTGCAAGCCTTGATGATCTGCCGAGCCTCGATATGGGCTCGATCGGCAGTGTATTCGAAGTCACCGATATGAATTGGGACGCGGGGCTGGAGAAATATCGCGACTACGACGATGTGGTTGCCAACCAGCTCAAGCGCGGTGCCTGGGTTGATTTTACGCAGCCCGATGGTTCGGTTGCACGGATGAAGCTGGCTTGGGTCAGTCCGATGAAGAGCCGCTATCTCTTTACGAACCGGCAAGGCCAGAATGGCCTGGAATTCAACCTGATTGACCTGATCGAGCTGTTCAAGCATGGCAATGCACAGTTGATCGAGAGTGGCCCGTCGGTTGAGCGTGCTGTGAGCGACATGATCGACATGCTGCAACCTGCAGCAGCCTGATCGGCAGGAGAAGAGCGCCGAGGCCGAGCCCGATATGTCAGCCAGCGTCTACCAGCCCCTTGTCGCGCCACATAGCGAGCATATGCCCGTCAGGGGTGTGGATTATCACCTGATGCACTGGGGTGCCCGGACTGGGCGCCCCATTCTTTTGCTGCATGGCTGGATGGATTGCGCAGCGAGCTTTCAATTCATGGTGGATGCGTCGCCGCAGTTGCGCGAAGGCAACTACCTGATCGCCCCCGATTGGCGCGGCTTCGGCATGAGTGGCTGGAGCGCCGAGGGGTATTGGTTTCCAGACTACCTTGCTGATCTTGACGCGCTGGTGCGGTATTACGGCCGCGGTGAGCCGGTTGTATTGGTCGGCCACAGTATGGGTGGGATCGTTGCGGGGCTCTACGCAGGTATTCGCCCTGACCTCGTCAGTCACTATGTCTCGCTCGAGGGGTTTGGTCTGCCTGCAACGGTGCCTGAGCAGGCCCCTGAGCGCTACGGGCGTTGGCTGAATGAGGTGCAGGGTGACCAACAGGGTAGGTTGTTTGAGCGCCTGGATGAAATCGCCAAGCGGTTAAGCAGCAATAACCCACGTTTATCGCCCGATAGGGCGACATGGCTCGCGGCTTATCAAGGTATCGAGGACGAGCGCGGTGCCCGCTATCGCGCCGACCCGCGTCATCGCTGGGTGAATCCGGTGCTGTATCGGCTCGAAGAGGCGAAAGCCTGCTGGCGCAATATCACCGCCAAGTCGCTTTGGCTGGCTGGCGACGAAGGCAAGTTGCTCGACTGGCTGCGCGAGTCGCCCGACGCTTTTGCGCTGCGTAAGCAATGCATACGCAAGCTACAGTATGAGGCGATACCGGGCCTTGGTCACAATCTGCATCATGACGACCCTACGGGCATTGCCGAGCGGATTGTTGCCTTTCTGAATAACGCCAGTTGAGGCTAGTCAGGCAAAATAGCCCAATACGCCATCAAGGCCCACGTGGTCGATTGTATAGGCCGCTTGTGCTTTGACCGCGGGTTTGGCATGGCAGGCCACACCAAAACCCGCAGCGGCCAGCATCTTCAGGTCATTGGCGCCGTCACCCAGTGCAATGACTTGTTTGGGTGTCAGCCCAAGTTCCTCGCGCATGCGATTCAGCTCATCTGCCTTGGTTTGGGCATCTACGATCTCGCCGACAATACGCCCCGTCAGTTTGCCTTCTACCACTTCCAGCTCGTTGGCGATGGCGCGAGTTAAGCCGAGCCGCGCTTTGAGGCGTTCAGTGAAGAAAGTAAACCCGCCTGAAATCAATAGGGTGCGAACCCCGTTGGCATGCGCGTGGCGCAGCAGGGTTTCCGCGCCAGGCATCAAGCGCAGCCGGCTTTCGTAAACCACATCCAGCGCGTGCTCGTCGAGCCCTGCGAGTAACGCCACGCGCTCGGTCAGGCTTGCTCGAAAATCAATTTCGCCGCGCATGGAGCGTTCGGTAATGGCAGCCACCTGAGGCTTGATGCCGCACATATCCGCGATCTCATCAATGCACTCGATGGTGATGAGCGTTGAATCCATGTCCATGACGATCAGGCCGATATCATCCCAGGTGGCTGTCGCGTCGACATAGGCGTAGTCATAACCGGCCTCGGCGCAAAACGCGGCCACGGCGGCCTGCGCACCACGATCGGCGGGGCTGAGGTGGAACGCCTGGTGGCCGAGCTGGCCTGGGTGCGCTGCGATGATCTGACTCGCCCCCACGAGATGGGCGAGGCGCTTTAGATTCTGGGTGGCGACATCGGGCGCCTGTATGACAAGTCGTTCCATGGGCACAAATCCAATCAATAAACCAGTTGGCCGTCTTTCAGATGCAGGACGCGGCCTGTACGAGCCGCGAGCTCGGTGTCGTGCGTGACGATGATGAGCCCCGTGCCAAAATTTTCGTTGAGCTCCAGCATCAGCTCATACACGACATTGGCGGTATGCCGATCCAGGTTGCCCGTCGGCTCGTCGGCCAAGAGGCAAAGCGGCTCGGTGATCAACGCCCGTGCGATAGCAGCCCGCTGGCGCTCGCCGCCAGAAAGCTCACCCGGCTTGTGCGTGAGGCGATGGCCCAAGCCCACGCGCTCCAGCATGGCCTCTGCGCGTTCTGTCGCCTCTGCGCGCGGCATACGGCGGATCAACAGCGGCATGGCAACATTCTCTGCGGCGGAGAATTCCGCAAGCAGATGGTGGAACTGGTACACAAAGCCGAGCTTGCTGTTGCGCAATTGGCCACGCGCGGTCTCGTTCATTGCAAACGGGTCGGCACCATCAATGCGGAGCGTACCGCTGCTGGGCGAATCCAGCGTGCCTAGCAGGTGGAGGAGCGTGCTCTTGCCCGAGCCTGAGCTACCGACGATGGCGAGCTTCTCAGCACGTACGAGTGTCAGGTCGACACCGTTCAAGACGGGGACGTCGAGGTCTGGGTAGCGCTTGGCCAAGCCTTGCGCAACGATAATGGCATCATTCATACCGCAGTGCCTCCGCAGGGTTGACACGGGCTGCACGCCAGCTGGGGTAAACCGTTGCGATCAGCGACAGGCCGAGCGAGATGGCGCCAACGAGCAGCACATCGGTGCGTTCTACCTGGCTGGGCAATTCGTTGATCAGATAGACTTGGCTATCAAGCGCATGGAAGTGAAACAAGCGCTCCAGAAGGTGCACTACATCGCCGACGTTGGCGCCCAGTAGCACACCACCTACCACGCCGATTACGGCCCCCAGGATGCCAACGGTCGCTCCCTGGATGATAAAGATGGCCATGATGCTGCGTGGCGATGCTCCAAGCGTACGCAGAATGGCGATATCGGCTTGCTTGTCGGTCACCGCCATCACAAGGCCGGAGACTAGGTTGAACGCGGCGATGGCGACGATCAGGGTCAGAATCAACGTCATCATCGTCTTTTCGACTTCCACCGCTCTGAAGTAACTGGCATTTTCCATTGTCCAGTCTGAGAACCATAGCGGGCGCTGGCTTTGCGCCTGCAATTGGCGTGCGACGTAAGGCGCGTCGAGCGGGTCGTTGAGCTTCAGCCGTACGCCGGTCACATCGTCGCCCAGTCGATACAGCCGCTGCGCGTCGGGCATGCTGATGAGCGCCAGGCTCGCGTCGTACTGGTACATGTCGATCCAGAATATGCCGACGACGGTGAAGGTTTTAAGGCGAGGAATAAGGCCCGCTGGGCTCATATTACCCTGCGGCGTAGCGACAGCGACTTTGTCGCCAAGCTTGATATCCATGGCTCGGGCAAGCTCCCGGCCAAGCACGATGCCGAATTCGCCTGGCTGCAGGTTTTCAAGCCGGCCGGCAACCATGTGCTTGCCGATGTCGGCGACCTTGGCCTCCTGGTCCGGTAAAATGCCGCGAATGATGGCGCCCTGGAATTTGCCATCGAAGCTCAACAGGCTCTGTGACTGCACGTAAGGGGCGGCAGCCACGACGCCAGGCTTATTGTGCAGCTCGGTTGCGACAGTCTGCCAATCGGCCAGATGACCTTCTTCGCCCGAAACCTGGATATGCGAAGCGACTTCCAAAATGCGGCCGCGAATCTCGCGCTGGAAGCCATTCATGACCGAAAGCACGGTAATGAGCACAATGACGCTCAATGCAATCCCGATCATCGAGAATGCAGAGATGAAGGAAATGAAACCGTTACGCCGCTTTGCCCGCGTATAGCGTGCGCCGATCAGCCATTCGAAGGAATTCACTGTAGTGGCCGGAAAAACAAGAAGGCTCGCAGTGTGCCATAGTGGGAACGGGGAACCAATGGCATCGCAAGGGAACGAATCATCATGACGGCGGTATTCTCTGAATGTTGCCATCAGGAAGGTTGGGTGGACAGATCGTTGACCCGAGGTTTAGGAAGGTTTGCCAAGTAAAAGCCTGTAGCAATTGCCCTAATTGCCGCATAGACGGCTAAAATTCGAGCCCATGATCGATATCATCAAGAAACTGTTTGTCTTTGGCTGGGAGTCCCGAACCGAACGCGCGATTTCGACGCTGGACGGGATGTTGGCGCAAGGCCCGGTGCAGGCCATGCAAGCCGTCGCGAATTGGCTGCAGAGCGAAATTACGCGAGCGGAATCCAAGCGCGAGGGGCTTCTCCTCATACGCGCGCTCGATAGCCGGTTAAGAGGCTTGGTCGAGACGGCGCAGGCTGGCTTGATCGAGGCACACACGAATCACACACGAACGGTCTTGCTATTGCAGGCGGCTGTACCGTTTTGCTCAACCGTCGCGCTCGCGTATACCAATTCATTGCGCCGAGAGATGGTAGAGCTGGCCCGCAAGACGGGCAATGCATCGCTAGTCCAGGCGTCGGTCGCAAATTGGTTGTATTGGATCGGTCGCGATTTCGTCATCCGCTATGCGCGTGAATCCAACGATCAGTTGCTACCTTGGCACGAGATCAAGCCGGCAGCCGAGTTTGCGCTTGGACTTGGCGGTGGGATTGCAGCCAAGCTTTCCAGGCCCGATGGCGAAGCCGGGCGCCTGCAGCGGCAGTTGGCGCATTTGGTATTGCTCTCGCGCTCGGTCACGCCTGATTTCCAAGGTCGCCAATTGCTGATCGCCGACCGTCTTGCCGATGTGTTGGCCAGCTTTATCCAGGTCAGCAACGAGCATTCAGCCGCTACGCCGTTTGGTCAGGCCGCGCAGGACGACAGCCCGCCCACCGTGTTGAGTGTGATGGCGGTCGACCCTAAAACTGAAAGCAAAGGCCTCTTCTATGGTCTGGAAAAGAGCTTGCAGGAGCTGGCTGCGCTCGAATACCTGATTACCTCGCAGCACAAGGTACCGCAGAAGGTCGACCCGGATGGAAAGCTGCAGGTTGCCGAGACCTTGCTGGTTATCCGTCACCTCAAAAATCGCTGGGCGGGTCGCAGCATCAAGCGGCAATCGGAACGTAAGCCGATCACCGGCCAGCTCAATATCGCATACGAATACAACGCCATTCGCCGCCTGGTGATCCAGGCCACACAGCCGACTACGGCCAGGACGATCGAATCGACCGTTGAGCGTGCTGCGGTTGAAGACGTGAGCGCCTCGGGCGTTGGTTTGAAGCTTGTTAAGCACACTGGCTGGCTGAAGCTGGGGCTGCTGATGGGCGTGCGCACAGATAAAGACCCCAACTGGCGGATCGGTGTTGTGCGCCGTGCCGTTTCGAGCGGCCACGGCGAAATGGTGGCGGGCCTGCAGCTGATAGGCCGCGATCCAGAGTCGGTTCGTTTGACGCGTCGTGCCAAGGTATCGCAGTGGGAGAAAGTGTCTGAAGTCCAGTCGTATGAAAACATGCTGGCGCTATATCTGCGGCCGGAGGGCTTGAACGAGAACCAGCACTTGTTGATCCTCGCAAAGCCTGAACTGGAGGTCGGCAAGATTTACGGTGCGCCGGCTACGCGCGAAGGCGATCTGACCTTCCGCATTCTGGGTCTCAATGAAATTGCGACCGATTGCGTGATCTACCGCGCAGAGAAACTGGCGGAGATCGCCAAGGCTGAACCACCTGCAGCAGCGGGGCCGAGTCTTTGATGGATGTGACGGTATTTCTGCCCGGCCTGCGTATTGCAGCCGGGATGGGCTTCGACCCGTGCGAAGGATTGGCCCTGGACGGGCTTAGCCAGCTATTGGGCCGCGCGAGCACGAGCGAGGGTGATGCGATAGAGAGCGCAGCGTGGCTATCGGCAGCCTTTGGTGCGACAGGCGCTGGTATCGCCAAGCTGACCTACTTGCTTGATTTTGGTGAGATGCCAGAGGGTGAATGGCTGCGTGCAGACCCTGTTCACCTGCGCCCGGATCGTGACCGTGTCATGCTATTCGATGCCAGCGTATTGGATTTGCAAGCGGACGAAGCAGCATCATTGGTT
>Ga0213872_10002603_pt1 | contig 10490 bp, 10 predicted proteins | sample VelepicomBERX_R2_FD_160071 | JGI IMG/M metagenome (GOLD analysis project Ga0213872, IMG submission 160071) | Rhizosphere microbial communities from Vellozia epidendroides in rupestrian grasslands, the National Park of Serra do Cipo, Brazil - RX_R2 | ecosystem: Host-associated > Plants > Roots >... | reverse complement strand
TGGCCATTGTTGACCGACCAGATATACACGAACCAGTTGGAGGTCAGCAGCACCGCGCTGGCGATAAAACTGCCCAGCACGCGCGGCTGGCGCAGCACCTTGGGCAGCCAGCCCCACTGGCTGCGCGCGGTCAGGACGATACCAAGAAACAACAGCGACCACAGCATCCGGTGCGCCAGGATTTCCAGCGCCGGCACCTGGCCGATGGCGTGGAAATACAGCGGGAACAGGCCCCAGCAGAAGAAAGACAGGGCTGCGTAAAGAATGCCGGTATTCATAACAATCGGGAGCACAGGAAAGGTTCAGCTCGGCATTATCGCCCGGATTGTCAGTTTTAGCAGGGCAGGCGTACACTTCCGGAATTGGATTTTTAGCGTCTCTGCCCATGTCAAAATATTCTTGCTATTTGTCAAAAACAAGCCTATTGTGCAATGCACCAAAACAAAAACAGGTGCAATCTTGACCGCGCAACACAAGAAAAGTACGCTCGCCGGCCTCACTCTGGCGGCTATCGGCATTGTCTATGGCGATATCGGTACTAGCCCTCTCTATACGCTGAAGACCGTTTTCTCTCCCGAATTTGGCATTACGCTCACGACAGATAATCTGCTCGGCATCATCTCGCTGATTTTCTGGGGCCTGACGGTGATCGTTTCGCTCAAATATGTGACCCTGGTGCTACGCGCCGACAACCGCGGCGAGGGCGGCATCATGGCGCTGATGGCGCTGGCGCTATCCTCCGTCAACCGCCTGTCCAAGCGGCATTACCAGCTGATGCTGTGCGGCGTGTTCGGCGCCGCCCTGTTCTACGGCGACAGCGTGATTACGCCTGCGATCTCCGTGCTGTCGGCGATCGAAGGTCTGGAAGTGGCTGCTCCGTCCCTCAAGCCCTATGTGGTGCCGCTCACCATCGTCGTGCTGGTGGTGCTGTATTCCTTCCAGTCGCATGGCACGGCCGGCATTGGACGCTGGTTCGGCCCGGTCATGCTGCTGTGGTTTGGCATCCTGGCTGTCATGGGCCTGGTGAACATTATCGCGGCCCCTCAGGTATTGGCCGCGCTCAATCCCTGGTACGCGCTGAAATTCGTGCTGGTCAACCGCTTCATTGCCTTCCTCGCGCTGGGCGCCGTGGTGCTGGCGTTTACCGGCGCGGAAGCGCTGTATGCCGACATGGGCCACTTCGGCAGCAAGCCGATCCGCTTTGCCTGGTTCTCGGTGGTCTTTCCCGCCCTGGCGCTGAACTACCTGGGCCAGGGTGCTTTGCTGCTGACCCATCCGGACGCGATTTCGAATCCCTTCTTCCAGCAGCTGGGCACCTGGAGTGTCTATCCGCTGGTGGTACTGTCGACCCTGGCCACGGTGATTGCGTCGCAAGCCACCATTTCCGGCACTTTCTCCATGACCAAGCAGGCCATTGCGCTGGGCTTCCTGCCGCGCATGCGCATCCTGCACACCTCGGCCAGCGAGATCGGCCAGATCTATATGCCGGTGGTGAACTGGCTGCAGCTGGTGGTGGTGCTGCTGGCAGTGATCGGCTTTGGCTCTTCGGATAACCTGGCGGCGGCCTATGGTATTGCCGTCACGGCCACCATGCTGGCCACTACCATCCTGACCTTCTTCGTGATCCGCTATCGCTGGAAGCTGAATCTGCTGATCTGCTGGGGCGCCACCGGCTTCTTCCTGCTGATCGACGTGCTGTTCTTCTCGGCCAATGCGCTCAAGCTGTTCAGCGGCGGCTGGTTCCCGCTGCTGCTGGGCTGCGCCCTGTTCACCGTGATGCTGACCTGGCGTTCCGGCCGTGAGCTGGTATTCCAGAATCTGCAGAAGCACGCCATTCCGCTGGAAGACTTCCTGAACTCGCTGTTCATGGCGCCGCCCACCCGCGTGCCCGGCACCGCGATCTTCCTGCGCGGCGAGAGCGACGGCGTGCCGCACGCCATGTTGCACAACCTGTCGCACAACAAGGTGCTGCACGAGCGCGTGGTGTTCTTCACCGTACACATCGTGGAAGAACCGTTCGTGCCGCCCAATGAACAAGTCTCGATCATCGACCTGGGCCACCAGTGCTACCAGCTGAACGTGCACTACGGCTTCAAGGACGAACCCGACATCCCGTCGGTGCTGACCCAGTGCAGCAACTGCGGGCTGGACTTCGAGATGATGGAAACCTCCTTCTTCATCGCCCGCCAGACCGTGATCTCGACGCCGGGCGCCGGCATGGCGCCATGGCGCGAGCACCTGTTCGTGGCCATGTCGCGCAATGCGCGCGGCGCCGCAGACTACTACCAGATCCCCACCAACCGGGTGATCGAGCTGGGTACCCAGGTAGAAATTTGACACAAAATTATGTAACTGAATGTTGAGAGGGGGGCGGAAGGGGCGGCGTCTGCTAAACTTCTGCTCCGCTTCGTTCCATAAACAAAAGGTAATCATGAAATCCATGTTTCAATACATTGCGGCTGCACTGTGCGCTGTGGCGCTGGTAGCCTGCGGTGGCGGCAGCTCCAAGAAGGCAGGCGTGACCATCCCGCCGCAGCCCGACTTCAAGATCATCGACAGCGTGGTGGGCACCGGCACCGTGGCCGCCACCGGCGACCTGCTGGTGGTGAACTACACCGGCTATCTGTACGACGCCACCAAGTCCGACTTCAAGGGCGCCAAGTTCGACAGCTCGGTTGACCGCAGCACCCCATATTCCTTCACCGTCGGCGTGGGCGCCGTGATCGTGGGCTGGGACCAGGGCCTGCTGGGCATGAAAGTGGGCGGCAAGCGTACCCTGATCGTTCCCCAGCAGCTGGCCTTTGGCGCCAATACCCGTACGGCGCTGCCAGCCGTGAACGGCAACACCTATGCCGCGGTTCCGGCCTATTCGCCTCTGGTGTATGACATCGAGCTGATCAGCGTGCAAACCGCCACCACCCCGGTCGTCGTTGCTCCGCCGACCTCGCTGGAAACCTTGGACCTGACCGTCGGCACCGGCGACACCATCACCACTGACAAGACCGTCAACGTGTACTACACCGGCTGGCTGTATGACGGCAGCCGTATCGACCTGAAGGGCACGCAGTTCGACAGCAACGTCGGCGGCACCCTGCTGTGCGTCAACCTGGGCACCGCCAATGCGGCTTCGCCATGCACCACCGTGATCCCGGGCTTTGCGCAGGGCATGAACGGCATGAAGATCGGCGGCAAGCGCCGCATCACCATCCCGCCAAGCCTGGGTTATGGCGCGAACGGCCAGGGCGCGATTCCGGGCAATTCGACCCTGATCTTCGAAGTGACCCTGGACAGCGTGAAGTAAGCGCAGACCACGTAAAAAAGGCGGCCTTGGCCGCCTTTTTTTATTTACCTCACCATATCGACGTGCATGATGCCGTCCTCATCATACGGCGCCGTCACCGTACGGAAGCCGAAGCTGCTGTAGAAGGCTTCCAGGTATTGCTGGGCGCCGATACGGAAACCGTGGCCCGGATGCAGGGCTTCGGCGCGGCGGATGCCTTCCGCCAGCAGGGCGCGGCCGGCGCCGCTGCCGCGCGCCGCTTCCGTGGTCAGCACGCGGCCCAGCGACATTTCCTCGTATTTCAAGCCGGGTGGCAGGCAGCGCAGATAGGCCGCCAGCTGACGCTGGCCGTCGATCTCGCGCCAGCCCATCAGGTGATGGCAGGCGGGATCGTAGCCGTCGATGTCGGGATAGAGGCAGGTCTGCTCCAGGATGAACACCTGCTGGCGCTGGCGCAGCACCTCGTACCAGTCTTTGCGGGGGATGTCTTCAAACGCGAGCCATTGCCAGTCGATCATTCTGTTCTCTCATGAAAAAACGCGCGGCCGGCAATGCCGGACCGCGCGTTGTTGTACCGGAGAACCGATCTTATACGATGGTCAGGGTCACGTCGATGTTGCCACGGGTGGCGTTCGAGTAAGGGCAGACGATGTGGGCAGCGGCAACCAGCTTCTCAGCGGTGGCGCGGTCCAGGCCTGGCAGGGAGATCTTGTGCTCAACCTGGATGCCGAAGCCGGTCGGGATCGGGCCGATGCTCACCGAAGTTTCCAGCGACAGGTCAGCTGGTACGGCGATCTTGTCGCGGCCGCCGACGAATTTCATGGCGCCGATGAAGCAAGCCGAGTAGCCGGCTGCGAACAGTTGCTCCGGGTTGGTGCCGAAGGCGCCATTACCGCCCAGTTCTTTCGGGGTGGTCAGGCTGACTTCCAGTGCGCCGTCGGACGAGGTGGATTTGCCTTCGCGGCCGCCGGTGGTTTTGGTGTGAGCGGTGTAGAGAACTTTATCGAGCGACATGATGATTTCCTTTAAGAATTAAATATAACTTGCGATCAAATAGTGTGCTACTTTTTACTACCTTGCGCTGTTTGTGCAGCGCCCATGAACACACTATAGATCGTGCGCTAAACAATAGCAAGCGATTTTTAGAAAATTTTTTAAACCCTGGCCTTTAAGGAGAGACCGGCGCCTTCTGAATGCGCTCGATGGTTTTGTCGGCCTGCATCTGCCGCAGCACCCGGGTCAGCTCCGGCACCAGGGCTTCATGCTTCTTGTGGAGGTAGTGATACACCGGAAAGGACGCCAGCGGCGGCTCCAGCACCGTCACGCCCTCCAGATTCATGGACTTGATGACGGCCATGCCTGAGCTGCGGTTGCCCAGCACCAGGTCGGTACGTCCCATCATCATCTTCTCGAAGGCCAGCGGCATGGTAGGGACTGCCTCAACGCGCATGCCGTGGGTGTTTTCGCCCACGATCTTGATGCCGCGCACAAAGCCGAGAGTGTAGGGCCGAAGGCTGTCCCAGCCGTTTACGACAAAGGACGTGCCGTGCGAGAAGATCACGATTTCATATGTCTGCAGCGGCACCGGCACGATCACCAGGTTGGGATATTCCCGCTCCATGCCCAGTTTGCGGTACAGCTCGCCGTCCATCTTGCCGTCATTAGCAAATACCAGGGTGCGCTCGCCCGGCAGATTGTGCAGCACCATGCTGATGCCTAGGCGGCGGTAGGCCTCGCGCATGATCTGCTCGGCGATGGCGGTGGCCGGATCATTCCCCACCAGGGTGGAAATATTAATTTCGCGCAGAGGCTCTGCCGCCAGCGCGGGCAGCGCGGCGGCAAGTGCCAGTCCAAGCAGGGTACGGCGTTGCATCAGCGTGACCTCCTGGCTATCAGAATAGTACTTAGGCGGCCGCCGATCAATTCGCGTGCGCGTTTAAGTTGACTTTGTTGCGTCGAGGCGATGGTATTCTGAGCACCATGATGACCAAAGATGAACTGATCGCGCGCCTGCAGCTGCAAGCCCATCCGGAAGGCGGCTTTTTCCGCGAAACTTATCGCGCCGGGATGCGCGTGACACCGGAGGGCGCCAGCCACCAGCGCAGCGCCTCGACCGCGATCTACTACCTGCTGTGCGATGGCGCCCACTCAGCTTGGCACCGCATCAAATCGGACGAGGCCTGGCATTTCTACGCCGGCGCGCCGCTGGATGTGTACGTGCTGGAGCAGGATGGAACATTGGCGCGTCTACGGCTCGGCAACGCGCTGGAGCATTCGGACGCGGTGTTTCAGGCGGTTGTTCCAGCCGGCCTGTGGTTCGCCGCAGAGTGTGCCGATCCGGCGACCTTCGCCCTGGTCGGCTGCACGGTGGCGCCGGGCTTTGAATTCAGTGAGTTCGAACTGGCCGATACGCAGGCTTTGCTGGCGGAATATCCCCAGCACCGCGAAGCTATCCTCAGGCTGGGTCGGTGAGGCTTACAGCGCCGTCTCAAAGCCTTCCAGCACGTTGACGACGTTAATGCCCAGTTCCTTGACGGCGTAGCCGCCCTCGAACACGAACGCAGTGGGCACACCCAGCCAGGCCAGGCGCTCGCCGATGCGCAGGTAGTCGGCGCTTTGCAGGCTGAACTTGGAGAGCGGATCGCCCGCAAACGTATCCACGCCCAGCGACACCACCAGCGCTTCCGGCTGGAAGCTGGCCAGGCGGATGCAGGCTGTCTCCAGCGCGGCGAACCAGGCGGTGGCCGTGGTGCCCGCCGCCAGCGGCAGATTCATGTTGAAGCCCAGTCCAGCGCCCGCGCCTTTTTCATCGGCATGGCCCAGGTAGAAGGGATACTCGAAGCGCGGGTCGCCGTGCAGCGAAATGAACAGGACATCGTCGCGGTTGTAGAAGATGCTTTGCGTGCCGTTGCCGTGGTGGTAGTCGATGTCCAGGATGGCGACGCGCTTGGCGCCATCATCCAGGATGTGCTGCGCCGCCAGCGCCGCATTGTTGAGGAAGCAGTAGCCACCGAAGAAATCGGCGCCCGCATGATGGCCTGGCGGCCGCGTCAGCACAAACGTTCCGCGTTCGCCCAGGCGCAGCGCGTGCGCGGCGTTGACGGCGCAATCGGCGCCGGTCTTGGCGGCGGTCCAGGTGCCAGCCGTCAGTGGCGTGCCGCTGTCCATCGAATACAGGCCCAGCTTGGCGCAGAAGTTGTCCGGTTCGATATCGTCGCGCAGGCTGCGCACCGGCCACACGGCGGGAAAGGCGTCCTTCTCCGCATTGGCGGGATCGAGCGCCAGCCATTCGCTCCAGGCGGTGCGCAGGAAGTGCAGATAGCGCGGCGTGTGGATGCGCTCCAGCGACATCAGCGGCACGCCCTGCGGCGTCACGATGCGACCCAGGCCGCGCCGTCCCAGTTCGGCCAGGACGCTGTCGGCGCGCTCCGGCTTTTCAAAGCAGGGCACCATTTCGCCGCGGAAGATTTCGAAGCGGCCCCGGTGTTGTGCGTGAAATTCGTTGTAGAAGGTAAGCACCGGGGCCTCAGGAGTTTAGTCGCACTCGTGCGACGTGTGGCACAGATTGCTGGCGCGGTAAGCCGCCACGTAATCGTCGAAGTTGGCTTGCGGCGCCGCTTCCATGATCGCCTGCTCGGCCAGCGAATCGGCCGCCAGCTTCAGGAAGTATTCCGCCTCCTGTGCGGTGGGCGGATTGGCGCGGAAGTAGGCGGCGTGCTTCTCGCTCTGCTCCAGGCCAAAGGCGGCAAATGATTTGCCGTTGGCGCGCAGCGCGGCCATCACCTTGGCCGATGGCGTCAGTTCGGGATCGGCCAGCTTGGCGGCCGCTTCAGCCAGCGCATCGGCGTGCACGGTGTCGCCACGCTGGGCGTCCAGCAGGGCAGCCACCGGTGCAATGCGCGCCAGCAGTTCGCGGCCCCAGTCCTGCAGGCTCAGTTCGCGTTCGCCATCGTTCAGCATCAGGCCAGGGCGACGGCCTTCCTTGACCGTGCGGGCAAAGTTCTCGGTGTAGACGGCGGTCTGTTCCGGCGTGATCGGCGCGCTTTCTTCCAGCGCGCAGTACAGCAGGAAAGCATCCAGGAAACGGCCGGTCTTGACGCTGATGCCTACCGGCTCAAACGGATCGACGTCCATGCAGCGCACCTCGATGTACTGCACGCCGCGCGCGCACAGCGCCTGGATCGGACGCTCGCCGGTGCGGATCACGCGCTTGGGGCGGATGGTCGAGTAGTACTCGTTTTCGATCTGCAGCACATTGGTGCTCAGCTGGATCCATTCGCCGTCGCGCTTGGTGCCCAGCGCTGCGTAGGGTTCGTAAGGCTGGTTGACCGCCTTGGTCAGCGCCGCGACATAGCTGTCGAGGCAATTCTCGTGCGGGCTCAGGCCGGACTGGGCATCGTTCTGGTAGCCCAGGTCGCTCATGCGCAGGCTGGTGGCGTAAGGCAGATACAGCGTGTCGTCCGACAGCGCTTCCAGGCGATGCGGGCGGCCGCGCAGGAAGCTTCTGGCCAGCGCCGGCGAAGCGCCGAACAGATACATCAGCAGCCAGCTGTAGCGGCGGAAGTTGCGGATGGTGGCCAGGTAAGCCTCGGACTGCACCGCCATTGGCGACAGTTTTTTATCGCCGGGCTCGTGCTGGGCCAGCACTTTCCACAGGTCTTCGTTCAGCGAGTAGTTGTAGTGGATGCCGGCAATGCATTGCATCGCCTTACCGTAGCGCAGCGCCAGGCCACGGCGGTAGACGTGCTTGAGCATGCCCATATTCGATTTGCCATACCAGGCGATCTCGATGTCTTCCTCGCCCGGCAGCTGGCAGGGCATGGACTGGCTCCACAGCAGCTCGTCGCCCAGCTTGCTGTAGGCAAAGCGGTGGATGCCGTCCAGCTTGGACACCGTGGCGGAAATATCGGGCTCGGCCGAAGTGATGAACTCCAGCAGCGTTTCAGCGTAGTCGGTGGTGATTTGTGGATGCGTCAGGGCCGATCCCAGCGAGAGTGGGTGCGGGGTGGCGGCCAGGTGGCCGCGCGGATCCACCCGCAACGTTTCCCGCTCGATACCGCGCAAACCACCGAGAACCGAACGGTGCTCAGGCTGGGCCAGCAGGGCCAGGCGGCGAGTCAGTAGATTGGACAATTTGATCTTCCCTTTCTGTGCATCTTGTTCTGTACTGCATGCGTGAGGTGCGAGAGTAACCGAAAACAGAAAATCGCGTCGGGGAGGGCCCCATCTGCCACTTTTTGCTGCAGATGGATTAGTAGTTTAGCAAATTCAGGCGAGACGGCCGCCGCTCACGCGTTCGATGCCGGCCAGGTCGGTCCAGCTCTGCACTTCCAGCCAGCCTTGCGCACTCAGCAGCGCACGAACAGCGGCGGCCTGGTCGTAGCCGTGTTCCATCAGCAGCCAGCCGCCCGCCAGCAGATGGCGCGGTGCACCGGCAATGATGGTGCGCAGGGCGGACAGGCCATCGGCATGGTCGGTCAGGGCGCCGACCGGCTCGAAGCGCAGGTCGCCTTCCGACAAGTGGCTGTCGCCGCTGGCGATATAGGGGGGATTGGAGGCGATCACGGCAAAGCGCTGCTCTGGGGCGAGCGCGCCGTACCAGTCGCTTTGCAGGAAGCTCACGCGCGCGCCGTTGGCGGCGGCATTGCGCTTCGCCACAGCCAGCGCTGCCGGGCTGACATCCAGCGCCATCACGCTGGCGTCGGGACGGCTGTGCGCGACGCTGACGGCAATCGCGCCGCTGCCGGTGCCCATGTCGAGCGCGGCTGCCTGGGGCGGCAGGCGCTCGATGGTCAGCTCGACCAGCAGTTCGGTATCGGGACGGGGAATCAGTACCGCTTCATTGACTTCAAATGGCAGGCCATAGAACTCGCGGCTGCCGACCATATAGGCCACCGGCTCGCCATCCAGGCGGCGCTGTACCAGCGTGGCAAACTGCTGCGCCTCCTGCTCGCTCAGGGCGCGTTCGGACTGGGTGATCAGGCCGACGCGGCCAATCTGCAGGGCATGGCACAGCAGCACGCGGTAATCGAGCGGATCCAGCAGCGACTGCACTTGCAGCGCCGCCAGCGTGACGCCGGCGCGGATCTGGCCGGTTTGCTCGATGCGGCTCATCTGCTTAGCGGCTGCGGCGGATCAGCAGCCAGGCCGTGGTCAGTGCCACGATGGCAAACCAGAGGAACGCCCACTGCGGGATCGACAGGCCGAACCATGGCGCGGTGGCGTCTTCGCACAGGCCGTCGGCACGGAACAGGAAAGGCATCCAGGTCGCGGTGGGAATCTTGTTCAGCGCGGTTTCCATCGGATCGATGCCGCAGGACAGGCCGGGATGTGCCAGCACCCACAGATGCTTGCCCGCCACGCCCAGGCCGCCCAGCGCGCCCAGCAGGCCCAGGCCCGCGCCCAGTTTCGGCTTGCCGCTGAAGGCGCCGATCAGGCAGACGATGGCAATGGCGATGAACAGATAGCGCTGGATCACGCACAGCGGGCACGGCAGCATGTCCAGCCCGTGCTGCAAATAGAGGGCGACCCCGACCAGTCCCAGGCAGATGGCGGCAATGGTCAGCAGCAGATTACGCGATTGCATCATGAAGTGTTCCGGTTGAGAGAATGAGCGGGCCATTCTCGCACAAAGTTGTCAAAGCGGCTTAGGGCCTGCTTAATCTCCCAATGCGGCCAGCTGCTCGGCCTGGTGTTCGGCCGACAGCGCATTGGTCAGCTCGGTCAGATCGCCGTCCATGATGAAGTCCAGCTTGTACAAGGTCAGGTTGATGCGGTGGTCCGTCATGCGGCCCTGCGGGAAGTTGTAGGTGCGGATGCGTTCGCTGCGGTCGCCCGAACCGATCAGGCTCTTGCGGGTCGCCGCCTCCTTGGACTGCTGCTCGCGCAGCTGCACGTCCTTGATGCGCGCCGCCAGCACCTTCATGGCCTGGGCCTTGTTCTTGTGCTGCGAGCGGTCGTCCTGGCATTCCACCACGATGCCGGTCGGCAGGTGGGTGATACGCACCGCCGAGTCGGTCTTGTTGATGTGCTGGCCGCCCGCGCCGGATGCGCGGTAGGTGTCGATGCGCAGCTCGGATGGATTGATGTTGACGTCTTCCACCTCGTCCGCTTCCGGCATCACCGCCACCGTGCAGGCCGAGGTGTGGATGCGGCCCTGGGTCTCGGTGGCCGGCACGCGCTGCACGCGGTGGCCGCCCGATTCGAACTT